>Ga0209211_10008223_pt1 | contig 14336 bp, 13 predicted proteins | sample RifGroA2_FD_183992 | JGI IMG/M metagenome (GOLD analysis project Ga0209211, IMG submission 183992) | Groundwater microbial communities from Rifle, Colorado, USA - Groundwater A2 (SPAdes) (version 2) | ecosystem: Environmental > Aquatic > Deep subsurface > Groundwater | place: Rifle, Colorado...
GAAACAACCTCAATTCTCGCTTCCATCATCCTTTCTTTGAAGTGGAATGACCCTCGGAGTTGGTTCAAACAATACCTCGCATTAGTCGGCTAAGAATATGGGTATTTTGGGAGGTGTGGATACTTACCGCTTAAAACGAGAGTTTATATGCCTATTTTCTATCCAGTTTGCGCAAGATGGCGGAATAGGCGAAGCGGATCTGATTGGCGAAGGAGTCGCCCGCGCCGAGCGATTTGCGGGCGCGCATGCGCGCCTCAAGCGAAATGAGTTTCCTGTTTTGTTCGGAGGTTGAAGTATATACCTGGTCGGTATGCGAGAGGATAAGCCGCAGAAAGAGCCGTTCGTACCATGAGAGCGACTGGTCGGCGAGCGTGACAAGAAGCGGGATGAGCTTCCCTTTCCGCAGTATGAGCGCGGGAAGTGTACCATAGCTCGCCATGATGGACCACGAGAAGAGGTAGTGATGTTCATTTGCAAGACGTAGTGCCCTGAATATACCAAGAACGGGCAGAAGGAATTTGTCGAAGCGATTACCGAATCCGACGCGGTGGACAGTGCCATTTGCGACTATACAGGGAACATCGAGAGCTTCTTTGGCATGAGCGGCGGTGATGATATCGAAATGCACATCGGGCAATTTTATCATAAGCTCGCAGAGCGCGTCCTCGGCGGGGCCTGAAATCGGGTGAAAAGTGGTGGTAAAGACCAGTATCCTCCGATCGGGCGCCGGCTCGGGCTTGGTGCCGCGTACAAATGCGGCGATATCCTCTTTGAGAGCACGTTGTGGCACCCACCCGAGCGAACGCGTTTTTGTCGTATCAACGATCGCCTGCATGCGGTTCCCCTGCCGCTCTGGGAGCATGATGACTTCTCTGTCGAAAAGTTTTGCAAGTTCAAGGATGGAATAGGTATCTTCGCTTCCGATACCATATCCATCACCAGTGCCCTTTTCACCGACCGCTATAAGCCCGTCAACGATGTCGTGCACGTGGGTAAAAATGCGTTTTTGGGTCCCAGGAGCGACGACGCCGAGCGGGAGACCCCGCTTGTATTGTTCCTTAAAAATTGCGACCACCGTTCCCATAGCGCCTGCACTTTCATTCGGTCCATACACATTATAGAAATAGGTGATGGCGTAGTTGATGCCGAACCAGTCGCCGTAATTCCTGACGAGCTCTGTCATACTCGCCTTGCTCCATGCGTAGGGGCTCTGGTCACGCCCGAGACCGCCATCGCTAAATTTGGTCGAAGAGCCTGCATAGACGAACTTTGCGCCGCGGCGGCGCGCGAATTCAAGCACGGCGAACGTACCGAATTGGTTCAGATCCCACACCTGCTCTACGTCTTCGAAGCTTTTTTCTACGCGCGAGTACTCGCCGAGGTGGTAGATGAGGTTCGGCGTTTCGGGAATGTGCTGCTCGATGTCTTTGGTATGACCATCGCGATAGTCCACGCTGGGAACATGGTTTTCGCGGCTGCCGGTAAAGTAATTATCAAGAGAAATGACCTGATGCCCGTCTTTCGCCAGGCGTTCGCAAAGATGCGAGCCGATGAAACCTGCGCCGCCGGTCACGAGAATGAGTTTTTTATTATTCATGTGATGCTTCATCATGCTGTCGGGCATTACAGGAAAATGAAAGCCCCTCCTGCGAGAATAAGCACCCCGAGGAAACCGAGCGCCCAGGGGGATTTGAAGATCAGAGAGATGCGTGAGGGTGGCGGTTCAGGAGACAGTGCCGCCCCCGCGGCGGCGAGGTTCGTCGCTGCCGCGGGGGCGCCTACTGCATCTTCATACGTTTGAATATCCGTTCTCGCGCTTTGTATCGGCTCGACCTCCGATACTTTTGTATAACTCACTGTGCCGAGAGAAGGTTGCTCCTCGATGGGCGCGATCGCGGGAAAGAGCGCGGCTACTTCTCCGCTCGGATAGAGGAGAGCCGCCGAGTCCGCCGCGGACAAGCCGGTTACCAGTGCGGGGAAAAGGATCGTGCGGCCGGCGAGGATCTTGGTATCCGCAGGGATCTTGAATTCGCGCCCGCCCGCCACTAAGCGCCAGAATGAGAGGTCCAGCGTACGAGCATCAGTGTTCTCGAGACTGATACCGTCTGCGGCCACCGAAGCGATTGAGACACGAGCGCTCTTTACCATTACCGCGATCAGGGCGATCTCCTCGCCGCCATCGGGCGTTGATGCGTGCACGACCGCAACATACTCTCCCGGCGCACGATACGCGTGAAGAACGCTCGCGCCGGTTCTTTTCATCCCATCGCCGAAGGCCCATGTCACGAATGCATCGTCGCGTTTATTCCCCTTATTATCGTATACGACAGCGGTAAACGGAGTGTCCGCGCCCGAAGAGACGATGCGGTCGCCGCCTGTGACAAGGCGGAGTGTCGGTATAGGAATATACTCTGGTGGTTTCCCACTACTTGATGGAGGCGTCGCCACGGCGTCTGTCGTGCTGATTGTAGTTGAGGGCGTGCTGGAAACCGTAGAGTCTGGGATATCAGGTGCGCTTGTATCGCCGACCGTTATATGATCTTTGATCTTATCGAATGTTGACTTATATAGTCTTTCAATATTCGGGTGAATAAGCTCTTCAACAGCGCTGAATGGTCCATTCGTCTCTCTATACTCTATGATGCGATTCGCCAGTGTATCCCCAATACCCTCAAGCTCCATGAGAGTCACCTTGTCAGCAGTGTTGATGTTTATTAACCCAGTAGCATACGCGAAGAGCGGGAAGAAGAGCGTGAGGAGGAGCATACCCGCAGTCTTCATATATTCGCTACTTCTCGCCCTTGAGCACTTTCCGAAGCTCGTCTTCGGAGACTTCAAAGGGTTTCTTCTCCCGCGCCGGCTCCGCCGGCGCGGGCCTCTGCACCTCTTGTGGCTTAGACATTTCCTGTGCACTGTTCACTGTTTTCTGTACACTCTTCTGCAGCACTTCTGCAAGCGTCCCTTTAAGGGACTGCTGGTGCTGTGATTTCTTCTGTTCTTTCTCGGCACCGGACTTCGCGGTCATCGTGCGCAGGATCGCTTTGAGATCGTCTGCGCTCTTCGTTGGCGGAACCGGACGTGTTTCTACGGGTCGTGGAATGAATTCTTTTGGCGCTCGTCTCTCTTGCGGAGCGTACGAAGCCGGCGAGCGGTGAATAAATGGGTGCACCTCTTCCCTTTGCACTGGTGCTCGTTGTACCGGTTTTTTGCGCATGCGTGCATCGGAAGGCGCTTCGAGAACAGGGCTTGCGGCGAGTTCTTCCAAGATGGACTTCTCAATGTCCGCGCGCTGCGCGGTAAATTGTGCCCGCGAAGAAGCGACGACCTGTTCTCGGTGGGAGACTGGCGGCGCCTCTATCGGCGGGATAGTCACCGCAGAGAAGGGGGCTGACCCGACGCCGTCTATCATGAGCGTGAGGTATATCTGCCGGCGATCGAGGATGACGACATCCTCTTTCGTGAAGTGCGGCAGGAAGATGGTTTCCAATACCTCGGCGTCAAAGGGCCCGACCCGGAAGACGACCGTCGTGCCGACGTTGCCGAAGACGGCATCGCGCACCTCCTCTTCCATCTGCTCGATGTATTGGTGCGCGATGACGAGGTTCAATTTATACTTGCGCGCTTCGGAAAGTATCTCCGCGAACGTCTCGTTCGCGAAATTCTGGAATTCGTCGACATAGAAATAAAAATTGGGGAGCTTGGCGAGCTCCGGAGCGGAGAGGTCTGCGCGGCTCATCGCGGCAAGGAAGATGCGCGTCGTGAGCATCGAGCCCAGGAGGCGCATATTGGTCTCCCCCACGAGGCCTTTGGAAAGATTGATAATGAGTATCTTCTTCTCGTCCATCATGGTGCGGATGTCGAATGAGGACTTCGATTGGCCGATGATGTTCCTAATGAGCGGATTGCCGGTGAATTGGCCGACTTTGTTCTGGATAGCGGGCGTCGCCTCTTGCGTATACCGGTCGGTATAAATCGCATACTCCTTCGTCCAGAAATCCTTCACGACCGGGTCCTTCACGTTCTCAACGACCTTTTTCCGATATTCCTTGTCGGTATACATGCGGTTGACGCCGAGCAAGGTTGCGTCTGGATATTCAAGAAGCGCCAGCAGAGTATTCGTAAGGATGTATTCCATGCGCGCGCTCCAGGCGTCCTCCCATATCTTCTTGAAGGTCGCCATAAGGCCGCTGACGACGAGGTGGCGCTTGTCGTAGCCCACATCCTCCATCACGTTGAAGGCGATAGGATGCTCCATGTCGAACGGGGCGAAGTAGACGACATCCTTGACGCGTTCCTCGGGGATGTAGTCGAGAAGCCGGTCGACGGTCCCTCCGTGCGGATCGATGAAGGCGAGTCCTTCACCGTTGCGCAGGTCTTGAATCGTCATGTTCTCCAGCAGGGTGGACTTGCCCATGCCGGTCTTGCCGATGACATACATGTGGCGATCGCGGTCCTTCGCCTTGATGCCGAACGGGATATATTTCCCGCGCGCATCAGTCGCCGCGAAATAGGTGACGCGCTCTGGATTTTCCATCACGTTCTAGTATAGCAATCCCGCCCCTTCGTAAGAAGGGGCGGGATTCGAAGCTTATAGCGGAAAGATTGTCGAAGAAGGAGGAGGAACCGGTTCAGAGGGCGGAAGAGTTTCTGCCGGCGGATGTGCGCGGCGCGCCTCGCCCGACACACTGACCATAGTGTGGCGGGCCTCGCGGGCGCGAAGTGATAGGCCGATACTCGCGATACAGGCGCCGAAAACGACCGCGAGGAGCGACCGGATCGATATCGGGAGCCCAGAAAAAGGCGTGAGGATGACGAGGATGCCAAGAAGGATGAGTGTACTAGTGCGGGACATTGAGCACAGTGTATCAAGGCTCGATAATAACCACAAACTCGCCGCGCACCGCTTCGCGGTGTGCGGCAAAATGCGCAAGCAACTCGGTTGGCGTACCGGAGATGACTTCTTCATGAATCTTGGTGAGCTCGCGGGCTATAACAATGCGAAATTGTTCGCCCAAGTGCGATAGTTCGATAAGCAACTTTATGATGCGGTGCGGGGATTCATAGAGCACGATTGGAATCTCGCTTGCCGCGATTTTCTTGAGCGCCGTCTGGCGACCTTTCTTGTGCGGCAAGAAACCGAGAAAGGCAAATTCAGTCGTGTCGAGCCCGGCGATAGATAGCGCGGCAGTAAGCGCAGACGGCCCCGGAATTGCCTCAATCTTCACTATTCTACCATTCGCGCGAATTAGAGACACGAGTCGCGCGCCCGGATCAGAGATACCGGGAGTGCCGGCATCGCTCACGTACACGACACGTTCGCCCGCTTCGAGCCGCGCGATAATCTCATCAGCTTTCTTTATTTCTGTAGCCGCGTCGAGCCGCTGAAGCGGCTTCTTTATTTCGTACCGTGCGAGCAGTTTTGAAATGACGCGCGTGTCCTCGGCATAGATAACATCGCACTCCGAGAGCGTCCGCAGGGCGCGCAGCGTGATATCCTCCAAGTTCCCTATCGGCGTCGCCACGATGGAGAGTTTGCCCTGAGCTGTTTCGAAGAGCGTTCCCATTGGCGTACTGTAGCTTAGTTGACATGTTATAGCAATACGCTAGAATAAAAACTGGAAGAATCCACCACACAAAGGAGGATGCAATGTACACAATAAAAGAAGTACCCATCGGCGGGGGTGTCTCAATTGGAGTCTGCCTGCACGATGAGGCAGTCGGGTACGGCTTGTCACAGTGGTCGTTGCAATCGTTGCGACCACAAGAACGGCTTAGAGACCAATCGGAGTTTCAAAGACTTTCCGTCGGACTGTGCGACGCGATGCGCTTGATGGACATAACCACGGCTTACACAATGTATGCGTACGCCGAGGTGGAGGTCTGGAAGGCTAAAATCGTCCGGGAGTTCCCTCAAGGCGACCGAATGGTACTTAGTCCCGATCGAGGGATATTCAGGATAAAAAAACCTGGGGACGGCGTTTTCCTAAAACCCGCAGAAGCATTTGTGATGGCGACGGAAGGATGTCCCCTTCTCATCGCAAGTGCTGACGAATATATGGTCGTGGCGCATGCTCGGCACATATACGTCGTCGAGGCGGCCATCACGGAGTTACTGAGACGAGGAGTAAATCCCGATGACGTAAGATTGTGGATGCAACCGCCGTCCCAAGAATTGGAACTGGCTTTCACCGGAAAGGCCTGCCAACTCGGGATTCGGATGGCGTGGACAACCGATTTCGTCCACACTGAAAAGCCAGGGAAAAAACTCATTATGGTCAAGCGCAACGCTTAACCTATGGACCCCTCCGCACGTAGAACGATCCCGCCCCGGTGGGATCGTTTTTTTATTTGCCGCACGCTACGAGACGGTCGGCCACTTTATAGATATCCCCTGCGCCCATGCATATGACGGCGTCGCCTGCTCGAGGCTTAGCCTCGAGCTCGTTCTCGATCTCGGCAAAGGTCGCGGCGCGGGTTAATACGCCATTCTTCGCTATCGCCTCGGCGAGCATCGCGCTCGAAACCGTGCCGTCGTCTGTTTCGCGCGCCGCGTAGATGGGAGCGATAAGTACTTCGTCTGCGTCAGTAAAGGCCGCTGAAAATTCTTCAAAGAGGTCCTTCGTGCGGCTATAGAGATGCGGGTGGAAGGCGACGAACACTTTCCCCTTTGTCTTGGCGCGAAAAGCGCGCAAGGTTTCTTTGATAGCAGTCGGGTGATGCGCATAATCGTCGTACACATCCGCGCCTTTTTTCGTCTTTCCTTTGTATTCAAACCGCCGCCAGGTGCCGTGGAAATCTTTGAGCGCATTCTTGATAGTCTTATCAGTAATGTTTGGAAGCACGGCGCGTGCGGTCGCCGCGGCCGCGCGGGCATTCATCACGTTGAATTCTCCCGGAAGAGTGAGTGTGTACGCGGGCTCTTTTGTGTAGTCAATAACTTTTGCTTTTGCATTCGCGAGAAGAGGTGCGATATTCGGATTTGCTGGGTCAGTTACGATAGTGCCGTTTTCAGGGACTCTTTCAATTGCTTTACGAAAGGTCTCCTGTAATGCGGCAAGTGAGGGGAAATAGTCGGTGTGGTCCCACTCAAGATTCGTAATCACAAGAACCTGCGGCAAGAGTTTAAGGAGGTGGTCTTTGTATTCACACGCTTCTACTACGAACAAATCAGAATCGCCGTGGAGATAATTTGAGTCAAAATCTTTAACGAGTGAGCCCACAACTGCTGTGGGCGATGCTCCTGCATCCTTCAATATTTTCGCGAGCATGCCGGTCGTCGTCGTCTTCCCATGCGTCCCCGCAACTGCAATTGTCTTTCTTCCTTGCCCTGAGCCTGTCGAAAGGCCTTCTGATACTTTTCCTAACATTTCAAAATAGGAAACCTGGCGGATGCCGAGTTCGCGCGCCCGCGTGCGTTCCGGGTTATCCTCGGGCACTGCGTCGCTGTATATGACCGCATCGGCATCCATTGGCACATTTTCTGCCTTCTGTCCGATAATAACTTTGATTCCTTTCTTTTCCAATAGTTCGGTTACTGGGCTCGCGTCCCGATCAGAGCCCGTAACGTGTGCTCCGTGGTCGAGAAAAAGCTGTGCTAAAGCCGACATCCCAATGCCTCCGATACCAATAAAATGGACCTTTTTCGCCTTGTATTCCATATATACAGCTAATCTAGCACCTCAATGACATACGAGGCGTCAGGAAGCAGTCCCGCCACATGCGCACGGAACTGCGGCATGTCTCTGCTCACCAGGAGCCGGAGTTTGCCGTCGCCGACCTCGCGCGGCCAGAGCTGTCGTTTGACGCGGCTCGCAACCGCTTCTGCCGGGTCAAAGAACGGTACGTCCCCGAGCACCTTGCGGAAGGACGTCAGCGCGAGTGGGTAATGCGTGCAGGCGAGGATGAGGACGCCGTATTTCTTCATATCATACGCGGCACATGCGCCCGCAATCAGCAATTCTTGATCCATCGCGGAAATACCGAATTCAATCGCGCCGGCAAGTTTGGGAATGGCAATCGTGTCAATCTCGATGCCGAGCATCCGAAAAGCATTTTGATAGAGTTCGGAGAGAATGGTTGCGGGCGTTGCCGCAAGCAGAATGGGCTTTTTGAAATCTTTAAAACAGCTCACCGTCGGCCCGACCATTTCAATGAGATTCTGCTGTGCGAGCCCGAGCACGTCAAAGAGCGAAATCGCGAGTGACGCAGAGACACTGTTACATGCGCTCACGATGCTTGTCGCGCCGCGCGCTTGAAGGACGCGGATGCTGTTGACGGTGAGCCGTGAGAGCTCCCCGCGTGGCTTCTCGCCGTACGGCGCGTTCTTAATATCGCCGAAGTAGAGAATATCGGCCGATGGCATCTGCTCCCGTATCGCCTTCAGCACCGTCAACCCTCCCGACCCCGAATCAAAGATACCTATCATATGAAACTGACGACCGTGGTAAAACGACCACTATCTTTGCGCCGATAACTTGGCAGGGACAAGTCGGTTCCGGTGTCTCGAGCGTCATAGACCGTTTGAGGCGGTAGGAGTGAGCTGATGGCATCTTTAAAATTGAAAATTAGTTTCTTATCCTTCTCCGAGAAATATCGCTCCCCAAATTTCTGAACTATTTGCTCATAGCAAAAATCTTTATGTATCTCAAAGGAGTGAAGAAACGGTGCCACATATATTGATAGATTCGTCGTATCAAAATTTTCAGTCATTTTTTCAATGAAACCGAGACAGAGCCCACGCCACCCGATATGAGCAACGCCAATCTTTTTTCCATCAGAGAAACAGGTAGGAGCACAGTCAGCCGTTCTAATGCCGAGAGAAATATCAAGATTCTCGGTAATCAAAGCATCGCAATCTGTCACATCTTCATTTCCTGATCGCATAGTTACTATATTAAGACCATGCGTCATCCGCGGGATGATGGCATTTCTTCCAATCTGTTCCGAAGGTAGGAATAGTTCAATGTGCATCGTACCGACGGCAAAAATATTTTCCTTTGTCATGACGTATGCTTCTTTATCAATGCTACAAATTGATCACCTCGGTCGTATTCATTCTTGAAATACTTCCCGAACGAGGAGAAGGCCGGACTATACAAGATAGTATCGCATGGTGTCGCCAAAGAAAGAGCCCATCTTACGGTAGCTTCAAGTCCCTCTTCCTCATACACTTCGAGACCGTCCTTTACAAGAGCAAATACTTCATCGCGAATCCGGTTCGTGCCGCGCTCTTTAAAAAGAACCACTTTTGAACACCACTTCGGAATTTCATCAATAAGACCTGACATATCAAGATTCTTCTCATCGCCACCCAAAATGAGTATCACGCGCCGATTGTCCGCATCTCCTACCGCACGCAATGCGGCTATTGTTGCTTCAGGTGTTGTGGAGCTGTTGTCATTGTAAATCTTCACACCATTCGCCTCGCGGATGAGTTCAAGCCGGCCGGGAACACCCTTAAACGTCTCCAGAGCGTGACGATTGATGTCATCGGGGATTTGAATCGTGCGGGCGGCAGTGAGCGCGAGCGCGGCATTATAGCGATTATGCAAGCCCGGAATGCACAATGTCCAGGTGTCCGGTAGTTTGGTCTCGTCAACAACAAGTGTTTTTGATTCTATTTTGTCGCCGTATTTCTCAATGATAGCCGGCGCGCACTGCCTGCCGAGAATGAGCGTATCACCGGGCTTTTGGAATAAAAAAATATTTGCTTTATCGGCGAGATATTGTTCGGGGCGGTCCTTATAGTAATTCAAATGGTCCGGGTAGAGCGTGGCGAATACCGCGATGTGCGGACTCATCCCTGCCCTGCCCAGCACTAAATCGGATTTAGTGCTGGGTGAACCCCAGCCCTGCAACTGCCACGAATCGAGTTCGAGTACCGCCGTGTGCTCGGGTGTCGCCTCGCGCAAGAGAGCGAGATTAGAGACGCCACGCACATTTCCACCAAGCAACACTTTCTTCCCCGCCTCTTTGAGAATATGGAAAATCATATGCGCCACGGTCGACTTGCCACGCGTTCCCGTGACGCTAATGCACGTGACGTTCGAAATTTCTGCAAATAGGTCAGCACTCATCCGAACCGGAATATTATTTTTCTTTGCTTCGGCGATATAGATTGAATCAAGCGGCACGCCAGCAGCTTTCAGAATAAGGTCACGATTATTAAAATCCTCGAGTCGGTGCTCGCCGAGTACAAAGGTAATATTTTTGAATGACTCAAGTTGCGCTACCGATTCGGCGAGCTCCTCACACGTCTTCAAGTCGGTCACAATAAGCTCCGCCCCGCATTCGGCTAAGTAGCGCGCATCACCAACACCCCGACCCAAAAGGCCGAGTCCCATCACGGTAATCCACTTTCCGCGGAAGTGCGCCGATGCGTCCATATCCCCTCAATTTAGCCTATCCTGCTTATTTCGGACAGCCGGCAGTGGTAGCGAGGTCTTCGTGCGTAAGTGGGAGTGACGTGGCTGACACCGCGATGATTTGATAGGGCGACGCGACCGTTCGTGTTTTCGTGCAAAGAGTACTCGGTCTCGCGATCGCTATCGAGACCATCCGGGTTTTTGAGTCTTCAATCTTCGCAACGGCGATTGAGGCACTCGCTTCCTGTCCAGCAAAAACTGCTATCACCGCGTGCGTTTTGAAATCTACCTTGGGAGGTTTCCCCGGCGCATCAACCGTCTTCCAAAGTTCATTTAATTCAGTGGGGGATGTAAGAACATAGTTTACTCGCCTCGCTATGACCGATTGTTTCCCTTCAGTAAGCTTCGTGAATGGGACCGTCACTACTACCGGGGGAACATCAATGATAACAATTGGGGACGGGGTGTTCCGGGTGAGAAAGAAAACGGGTATTCCAACACCGACGAGAAGCGCGGTGCCGATGATAATGAGCGTCTCTTGTGGCACAGCGTGCAAAGCCTTCAGGTATGGCTGTAGGATTTTCGAATATCGCTGCAAAACGTTACTACGCCGTCGCATGGCTTTAGTATACCAACCGGATTTTGTCTTCTAGTGGAAACGCAAGGAGATTTCTGGTAGTATCAAAAAGTCCCAACTTGCAAGTGTAGCTCAGCTGGTAGAGCATTCGCCTGATACGCGAACGGTCCCAGGTTCGACCCCTGGCACTTGCACCATCTATAAAAAAGAGCCCAGGAATCGCTTCCGGGGCCCGTGTTGCGGGGTTTACTCCGCCTTTCGAAGTTCGTTCCCGAGTTCGGTCTCCACCTGTTGTTCGAGCTTCTCGAGAAAGGCGGAGGCGGTTTTCTCGAAGGGCGCTGGGCGCGACCATAAGCCGAGGACCTGGAGAGCGGCTTTGCTTTCGTCAGCTATTTCGTTGAGCAAAGTCATCTCACTATTCTCCATTCGGTTCAGAACATCCTTGATGGAGGACGTCCATTCCAGACACTCTCTGCCGGCAAAATTGGTTTTAACCACAACTTCCGACCCCCTATAAGGGAAGACGGCGCTGACTATCATCATCATCCAACAGGTGTTGGTCATCGTGATACCAACTCCTCGTGAGCCAATAAAGAACGAGATTTGGCTTGTCGCCCCCATGCCAATGACGTTCCAACTGAGTGCGTGGAACAGCAAGTATTGCCCTTTTCCGTTCAAACGTTCGTTCGTTTTGGCAATTCGCTGAATTGCTCGGCTACCGGCAAACGCAAGGAACCGGCGAAGGCCGCGCCCCGCCCGAGCCAAACGGCCATTGAGGAGACGCTTCTCCTCTTCTTTGTGCCTCGCTTTCTCCTTCAATACGGCCTATTGTGTGGTACGGATACGCATACTCGCGCTCCGCGCTATCACAGACAGCCCTTTGGTTACTCGTACTGCTCTCTGCTGCAGTTGTGTGTCCATGTCGGTCTCCCATGTGAATACCTCTGTTGATGAAATCCTGCTTCCGAAGGGACTATATCCTTTCTACGCGAGCACGTCAAAAGCCACGGTCCCTCACGGGGTCGCGGCTTTTGTGTGTGAAAATGAAAAGTGTGTGCGCTCTTTTGTTCCGCCTATTCTGTCTCACTTGAAGGCTCACGTGTGGCCTTCAAGCAACCACCAGATTACGTTCCCCGGCACTCGAGTACCGTTTAGAGACGAGTACTATTTCTCCCCGCCACACTTCTGCAGTGTGACGGGATCGACATGATGCGCCTTTCGGGCAACATCGGTTCCAATTTGGATATGTTCCACGAACAGCTTCCGCTACCCGTGCCTTGTTCATGTTTCTCCGGTGTTTCCACTCGGCATGGACTATATCTTCACCCAGCTCTAGTTTTTGCAAACTGGGGCTGGGGCCAACGTTTTATAGTAGTGTTTCTCCGACTTCAGTCGGCACTTCTACTATCTTCATCCATTACGCGACGTAACGGAATCCAGTCTCTACGGGGCTAAGGAGGATCACTTATTCAACCAAGTTTATATATCATCGACGGTAATATATGTTCGCGTATGAGCACTGCAAAGTTATCTCGTGACTCTTTTTGATAAATAGCCAGGCGATAATACTCGTGATTGCGCTCAAGCGTACAACGAATTCCGTACACTTCGTTCATTGCCTCTGCAAGCAGTCGATTTTCACTTTCAGAAAATGACTGCGTGTTGAAATGATATCCACTTGTCTTCCCCTTACGCGTTACCACATTTCCGTCATCCATAAACCATACTGCTATGGTGACTGGATTTGATAGATACTGCGCTATCGTTTCAGGAATGATTTTCTTGCCTTCTCGATAGAATATCTTCTGCCACTCTGATAACTCATGGTGGCTTATCGTCCGAAACCAGGTCGAACGCGTACGTTCGTAGTATTGCGGCGGAGTGAGTACGAGAGGTTTTAATATCTCGTACAACCATTGCACGTACTCTTTCTGGTCTACTGAGTGACGAATCCCCATGCGATAATTGGTTTTTGACCAATTTGCCTCGAGATAGGCGTCACCAAAAATCGAACCGATAATGACTGCTTTCTGATATTCGTCGAGTTGCATCCGCTTCATTTTGCGGATGTTGGCGGAATAAGTGATCCTCCCAGCTTCCCTCGGTATTACCATCATGCCTTCAATTTTAACATTGAAGAGGAAGGCTTCACCGATTTCAGTTGGATTTTTCTGCAAGGTTACCCTTGACAGGTCGCCTGACAGATTATCTAATCTGGACGACTTAGTCCTTGTCATTGAATTTGCCGTAGTACTGCGCGAGGCAGTCCTTCGGGCATCCCCAACTCCCTTGACTTGACGGGCGGTATTGACTATTTGTGATTTTCATTGTATAATCACATTTACTCACACCACTGGGCAAGCAGCTTTCCTGCACCCTAGCGGTTTCCGTAGGTACGAGCTTTCTTTCCGAGAGCTCGTAATTGATCGCGTGTCTTCAGAATCTTATTAAATCCGGCATCAGTGAGATGCTCCTTGCGCCGATACGAGAGTACGATCTCTTTGAAGAGAACATACGACTTCGCTTTCTTCGCTTGGAGCGGATTTGAATCGAGAAACGGGAAGAGAATCTCTTCCATCTCGCGCGTACTCGTCACTTTGTATTTGACATGCGGATACCATCCGTACCGCTCATATGAGCAATCATAGATTCTTCCACAGCCAATACTGATAACGATTCGCTCAAGAATTTCTCGATCATCCGCACGTAATTCAATTTCAAATTCAGGACGCACCTCAAGTCCTCTCGACAAAGTCTTATGTTTACCGATACTGACGGAAAAGGAACCTTCTCCGTCAATAAATCCGGCGACATATGCCCCGTCGAGCGGCTCTCTACGAATTCGGTCCTTCCCGTACGGTCCTTCGAGACGCGGACTGCGTTCAAAAGGTTTGCGTACGGTACTACGACCTCTGCTGACTTCTAACATGTCATTTGTGATAATTGCTTATCCACATACCTCGAGGTTAGTATACCACGAGGAACATCTCAGATCTCCCACGGTAACCCGAACATCTGTTTATAACTATCGCGACGTCACTACACGCATAGGGCTTTGGCGTGGCTGGATTCTCCCTGTACTCGCAGGATCTCCCACCCTATGCGCCACGAACTGGCGTTCACGCTAATTACCGCTACTTTCACCCTTCATCCCAGCCGCTCGCGCGTCGGGACTGCGATTTCGCTTCACGCCGCCACGGCGCGGTTGGACTTCTCTATTACAAGAGACACCAACTAGATGCTCGGATCGCATGGCGACCCGAGTACAAGACTCGAGAACGTATTCACCCCGGTTTGGCTGACCCGGGATTACTAGCGATTCCGGCTTCAAGAGGTCGGTTGCAGACCTCTATCCGTACTGGGGTCGGTTTTATAAGGATTGGCTCCGCCTTACG
>Ga0209211_10008224_pt1 | contig 14335 bp, 12 predicted proteins | sample RifGroA2_FD_183992 | JGI IMG/M metagenome (GOLD analysis project Ga0209211, IMG submission 183992) | Groundwater microbial communities from Rifle, Colorado, USA - Groundwater A2 (SPAdes) (version 2) | ecosystem: Environmental > Aquatic > Deep subsurface > Groundwater | place: Rifle, Colorado...
CGCCCTTCATCATACTGGACATATCGATAAAATCAACGTCAGACGGGGGATTAAAAGATCCCGAGGCCGGAGTCCAGTCGGAACAATCCATATCCACTTCTTTATCCTGATCTAAATTATTCTGATTCTGGTCTGACTTATCAGGAGCAACGGCATCATTTTTTATTTTTGTTCCCTGAGGCGCGGCAGAACTCCAGACATAGGTAAACTCACCGTCATTTATCATGTGGTTGTCCATCATATTTCCGTCAGTACCGTTCATTTTGAAATCGCCCATCATTTTTTGTCCGGAGATATTTATTTTGCCCGATACGATTCCCTGTTCCGCATCGGCGCTTATCTCGCAACTGGCGCTTTTCCCCATGGTCATCAATTGCCTTAAACTTGACCTGAGATGATTTTTTGAATTTACCGGGGAAACAACTGAAGGTTGAGTTACAGGAGATGGTTTTGCCATGAATTTATATCCGATTCCGCCTGCCACTATCAGGGCGACCGCGATAAATATTAAATTTTTATTCATTATAGTCAGACTTTACTTTAAAATTTATAATCAGTCAAGTTCAAAATCATTTAGGATTTCCGAAATTATAACTCTGATGTTTTTTTTAACCTCGGAAGTTAAATCCTTTTGCGTTTTTTGGTGAAGAAAATCCCAAATTTCCTGACCGGATGGATTTTTAGCTAATCTTAGAGAAAATTCTTTATGATGATCTGAAGGCAGGAGGTCAAATATTAAACTTAAAATTCGGTGATGAATAATTTCCTCTATATGAATTAATATTTCTCTAAGATCATTCTCTTCTACTCCCCTCTTGGTTAATTCGTTTTTAACCGGATTCAGCTCGACCAAATGCCAGTAAAATATTTTAGTCATATTTTTTCCCCACCGGTCCTAATTTTATTTTGTCCTGCGGATCATCAACAAACATTAAGATAACCAGCCCTTTCCTTTTCCCTGTCGCATATTCTAAATGCTCCATTACTTCCGGCGACCCTCCAAACTGTTTTCCGGTCCAGTTGGCTGGTCCGGCATCAGCAATCACAGCCACTACCGAACGGCCGGAGTTAGGATTGATTACTAACACCTTACGATATTTATACCACTCTTTTAAAACCGGATAATCCTTATTCCAGTCCGGCAAATATAAAGTCTGGACGGCAACGTAATATTTTTCTTTTTGGGATAAATCATCATTTAAATCATCCCGCGACTTTGAAAAGTAACCCCAGGCTCCGGTTTTTGGAGCCATGTCCGCAACGTTGTCGCCGGGAAATCTCATTAAATGCTGTTCTGCTCCCATCCATCCGTACTGATAGTTCAGCCTTTGGTTGTCTAATTCAAAATTAGCATCTATTCCCAAAATTTCCCTGACTTTAACTGAAATAGCTTGTTCCTGAGACTTGCTAAGGCCTGAAATTTTATCAGGAAGAAATTCACGGATACTTTTTGCCAATCTGTCCCTTAAGTCAGAAGCGGCAATTAAAGATATAGCCGAATCGGTTAAGGATAGGTCGGCTGAAGTCAACGGCGGCGAAAAAGCCAACAGGCTGCCGGCAATTACTCCGGAAGTTGCCAATTTTGCCAAAGAAGAACTGATATTTCCGATAGATATACCGGCAGAGACTAGCCAAACAGCAACCTGAGGGTGATTATCTCTAAAATTTTCCGCGGCTAATTGGCGTTTCGATCTTAGCCGATTCTTAAATAGCTCAACAGAACTGGAAGCTGATAAACGCTTCATTATTATTTATTTTCTATGAATAGAATAAGTAGTTATATGGTTCAAAAAAACCGCTGGAGGATCTTCCAGCAAAAATCTCTGAAAATCGCGGTAGATTTCCAGACGTTTATCTTCCTTCAAAGTTTCTCGGCCATCCTCTAATAGTTTATCTACTTTAGGATTAGTGTATTTAGTCAAATTAGTAGGTTGGGTTGAATGCCAGAATACGTATTGGTCAGGATCAGGAGGAATTTGCTGTCCGGTTATCAAGACTTGAAATTCCGAAGGTAGAACTAAAACTACTTTAACTGATGTCAGGATTCCTAAATCAGTCCAAGCCGCTGCGATTTCTTCTGCCCGGCTTAAATAAGGAAGAAATGTGGATATCTCCAATTTGATAGAACCAATTCCTTCTAAGCCTTTCAATAATTCTTTTGCTTGCGCAATATCCCAGTTATAGGGTTTAACTAAGGGATTGTAAGCCCAAGATGACTTTGATATTGGAGAGATTATCCTGTCTTCATCCACAGGTTTATTCGGAATGGCATAAGCCAAAGACTGTCTAACTGATTTCTCTGCCAACAGTTTATCCTGGGTATTAAACAAAACCGCTAAATATCTATCTAAATGTCGTTCAGGTTTTATTTCAAATTGTTTCCATTTAGGTACGTCAGAGATCGAAATTAAATCCCTGACTTCATCCACTTCTCCCAATTTAAGAGCAATAATAGCGTCGCCTGAAGATGAGTAAAATTTATAAATCTCAGTCTGGATGCCATTTTCGATCGTTATACTGTCGATAAATTCTCCGTTTTGGGTTAGTCTTTTTAAGCGAAAAGGTCCAGATCCAACCAAACGGTTTTTAAATAACGGTTTTGATAATACAGTCGGAAAAGGAGCGTAAGGCTGTTCTAAGCTGAATTTAATTGTATCATGGTCAACGATTTCGATTTGAACGTGTTCGATGGCGATTTTGATATTTTCGGCAGTCACAGGAGAACCGTCATGCCAAAATTTAGATTCGTCTAAATCAAAATAATATAATTTTCCATCATCAGAAATAGTCCATGATTTTGCTAATCCCGGAATAGCCCGGCCTGACTCGTCTATACTCGTTAATCCTTGACTTAACTTCTCTAAAATTATTGCAGGCAGTTCATTTGAACGGACCCTACCAACAATTGCAATCGTGGAAAATGACTTAGATGGTTTAATTGTGGCTAATAATTTTGGCAATATTTTTAATCCAGCTAAGGCAGTAAAAACACTAATTACTATAGTCCAGCTAATGGTTTTCCCGTGTCTAAGGAAGAAAGCTTTAGATAGCCACCAGGCAAACCGAAGATTTTTAAGCATAGAATTAACCAATCAGCAGGTTAGCGATAGCTGCAGTTATAAATATGATAGTCATAACTATAGTCAGTAAAAAAACGATTTTTTCAGCACCGTGCTTAGTGTGATAAGAAGTTTTCATTGATTCCCACAAAATTCCTTTGCCGCCGGATTGTCCCTGAATCAAAATTAAAATAATGAGCAACAATGAAATTATAATTTGTAAATAAATCATTCGTTTAAAATCCAATCCAGAAAAGTTGTGATAATCGACATCATAAATGAACCGATGATCAGAGTCCAGAGGACATTAAAATGGGCAGGAGGAATAATAAAACCCTGATAGCTGAACCCCTGAAAGTTATAGTTGGAAATTGATAAGCCCGGTGTCAACTTTGTCAGCAACCAGATAATTAGGACGCTGGAAGCCCATCTGAAAAATCCCAGAGTTAATAAATTAATCGGCAACAACAGTAAATTCAGGATCGGCTTGACCAAAATATTCAGTACCGTTAAAGTGGCCCCGGCCGTCAGAAAAGAATTTAATCCCCCACCGATTCTAAATGCCGGCACAATAACCGTCAGAACGTACAACGCCACGGCATTGATTAAAAAAGACTTCAATATATTTTTCACCCGTTTTCAATTTTATACTTTTTTACCCATATAGTGCAACCCTGCGAACGGAAACCATTGACAAGCAACAGCAATGGCTGAATAATAAGCATTATGCCGTTAACTACGAGAGATTTCGATCGAATTAAAAAACTAATAGATAGAAAACTGGATGAAAAAATTAAGTTTTTGTCAACAAAGGACGATCTCAAAGAACTTAATCCAAAAATCAAATTACTAGCTACGAAAGACGAACTCAAAAATCTCGGGCAAAAAATTAAATCCCTACCGACTAGAGATGAATTCAAGGAACTTGATACAAAAATCCAGTTCCTAGCTACTAAAGATGAGCTTAAAGAACTTAATCCAAAAATCAAATTCCTACCGACTAAATATGAATTTTATGTCAGCATGGACAAAATCATGAAAGAACTTTCAACAATCAGAGAAGAGCTTGCCCTTACGCCCTCTTTTACTCAAGTTGCGAATTTAGAAGAAAGAGTAGAAGCAAAAGAGTAGAAGCATTGGAAAAACAAATTCACGCAGTCTGAAAGTTACCAACCAACGACTCAAGTATAATTTGTGTTTGAGTTGTAATCTTTAAACAGTAAAATAAGACTTCAATTATTTAAATAATTGAAGTAATTATCCTCACATCACAATTATAATTTTAATACATATTAGAAAGGGACAGCTGTCTCTCGGATTTTTTCGTGTTGGGAACGGCGGTAGCTTTTCCAATTCGTCCCCGGAGGCGGAGGGAGGATGCTGCCTACTTCCATTTGTAGATCCCGGTTGTCTGATTCTTGCCTTTCATCCCGTTTGGCAATTTTGTCTAAAATTGATTTAATTTCAACACCTTTATCTTCCAGCCAATATTTAACCGTATACACAGTAGCTTGAGATACTTTTAGCTTTTCGTCAATGTCTGTGGCGGAATATCCCTTAATCAACATGAGGGCTATGGCAACTCTTTTGGCAATAACCGTTTTTTCAGTTCTAGTAAGCAGGACGTTAATAAAATTAGCCGATTCTTTTTGATTCCGGCATTCGGAAATGCATTCAATAAATAGATTATCGATCTTTTCTTTTACATCTGGCTTAACGAATCTTTTAGAAATCTGGGGCATAAAACTTCAATTATTTAAATAATTGAAGTAATTATAGGTAGTCTCTAAAGTCGGCGTCAAGAGCCTGGATCAACTAAGGCTAACGTAGATGATTTGATTGTTGAAATGCTAAACGGACTTGAGCGCAAAATATTTAATTTATTATTTGCTAGACAAATGATTGTCAGATCAATAATAATAAAAGCCCAAAAGTTACTCCTAAAATTCCGATAAATTTGCTTTTGGAAAACTCGTCTTTAAATAGTAAGATCGCTAAAACTGTCACAGCAGAAATAGAAGAAGCATTGATTGCATTAACATAACCCACGTTTGGAGCGCCTTTAATCGCTTGAAATAAAAATAAGTTAAAACCTGTCGAAAATAGACCGATTAGCAAAAAAATTACAGGATCTTTTTTAATAATTTCGAATTTTATCTTTTTTATCAACATCTCTATTGTTATGCAAGCAGAAACAACGATATAGGTATAGGTAAGAAAGATGTAAACGCTCACTCCCTGATTGAAAAGATATTTGGATGTTAAAGAGAGTAAACCCCAACAAAAAAATGCTCCGATAGCCAGCGGAAGCCATAATTTATTTTTTGTTTCCTTTAGCGCTTTTTGCGAAAGCATGATAATTCCGGAGAATCCAACAATGATCGCGATTGCTACTGCTTTTCTGATGGTAAGTTCAGCCTGAAAGAATACAACGGCAATCAACGTTGTAAACACCACATAACTCTTAGAAATAACTAGACTGTATCCTGGATTTGGAGCGTATTCGATACTAATCAGCGAGAAAACGTTTCCCAGATAACTAAATAGTACTGATGCTGTTACGATTATCGCTAATTGCGTAATAGAAAGTGTAAAATTTTGGTTAGTGGAAAAATCGAAAAATAACAAAATAATTAGCGGAACTGAGAACATGGCAATGTTGTTGTATTGAGAAGGATTTCCGGATTTTGAAGATTTTCTGACAAAAAGGTACAACGCTACAGAACATACGTACATAATGATACTTGATGCTATCCAATTCATAATTTGTTAAGTATAACTTAATCATCAAAAATAATTCATTGTTGATTCTTCAGTTCGAGTTAAATAATGCTTCAATTATTTAAATAATTGAAGTATTATTGATTTAATAAAGACTTCAAATGTAGTTTATGATGGTAGCGTCTGGCAAAGCGGTGGGCTTCGTCGCGAATAGCCATCATGGTTTTCAAAAATGGATCTGACTTTTGCAAATTTAATCTGTGGAATTTCCCATTCTCCGGAATAATTATAGTTTCTTCCCCTTTCACCAGCCCCACCATCTTTGGCAATTTGACCGGAAGCTTATTAAACTCCTTTAGAATTTCCCTTAGTTGCGGTTCCCCACCGTCAATCATAATTAAATTCGGAAATTCCCATTCCGGATGCAAAAATCTTCGCGTCAATATTTCCGTTAACATTTTAGGATCATCTGATGACGGAAAACTTCTAATTCTGAATTGACGATATTCTTCTTTGGCCGGTTTTTCGCCAATGAAAACCACCATTGAGGCTGTGGCCCATTTACCATGAAGATGGCTGATGTCATATCCTTCAATTCTGCCTGCCAATTTTTGATTATTGTTAAAAGTTTCAGGGTTTAGCTCTGAAGATGAAAATTCAGTAAAGACGTTAACATCATTTAAATTTTTAATAGCATTTATTTGATCACGGATTTTGCCGGCCGCTTCAAAATCCATTTTATTTGAATTGCGTTTCATATCAGTAGATAGTTGCCGCAATAATTGTTGATGGTTCCCTCTTAAAAACAAAATCAACCGTTTAATTTGCCGTTTATAATTTCCGGAACTGATTTTGTCAACACAACTTCCCGGACAAAGGTTGAGATGATAATAAAAACAAGGTTTATTAAATTTCCCCTGATTGGGACGCTCGCAGTATGGGAAAATCCTCCTGCTGATTTTCAAAACAGTTCTTAAGGCTCCGGATGATAAAAATGGGCCGAAAATTTCCGCTTCCATATATTGATTTAATTGATTCCGGCGGATAACCTCAATCTCCGGATTATTTTTATTTTTTGTGATTACGATAAAACTTGGAGTTTTATCGTCTTTGAGGCTGATATTATATTTTGGCTTAAATTTGCGGATCAGTTCTGCTTCCTTTAGCAAGGCCAAAAATTCAGATTTTAATGGAAAAACTTTGAGGCATTTAGCCTTTCCCATCATCAATCCGGTTTTCAAGGAAGAATATTTATTTAAGGAAAAGTAAGACTTAAGTCTATTCTTAAGATTTTTTGATTTTCCGATATAAATAGGAGTTTCGGATGAATCCAGGAAGACGTAAATGCCCGGAGCGGAGGGCAATGACGAAACCGAAAACTGCCGCGGTTGCAATGAAAACTCCAAGGATGGATTTAAGCGGAGAAACCACCTGTGATTGATATTCATAAGTCTTAAGCCCTATTTTAACCGTTATGGTTTGTTGTCTAGCAGCCCATAACCCCCGAGGTTTTATTTTAAACCAGAACGTTTTTGATTCCCATGGCAAAAGGTCAACTTCTGACAGGTTGCTAAGTTTAATTTCTGCTCCCGGAGACAAAATCGATACCGGAACTTTATAAATGGCAGCTGGTTGCGGATTTGTCAGAACTACGGAAATCCGGCCGAACTTATAGGTGGGTAGAGTTTGGGGAATAAAAACTTGGACGGTGGGGTCTTGACTTAAATTAAAAGAAATGTTGTTAGGGGTTACGACTACGGTTTTTTTCTGAGTTTCGTCAGTTTTATAAAATCCAGCCGGCAACGGAGAAGTGTCAGATTTACCGTGGATCGCAAATACTATATGGTTGAAGTCAAGTTTAGTGAAATAATCTATCAAACCGGTGGTATTTCCCCAAGTTGGATCAACCTGAACCCATAAATTTTTATCTTTATCCCAATATTCCGGCCAAGCGTGCAAAATGTCTCCAGATAATGATAACGGCCTCAACTTCGGATTTTCAGTCCATGCAAAGCCTTCTAGTTCACGAGCCGGAATTCCTGCTGCTCTAGAAAGGGCAATAAATAAGTCAGTAAATTCCGTGCAAATAGTTGAACCAGGATTTTTTAAAGCCGATTTAGCCCCAATTCTGTCTCCACCTGTTTGAGCTCTTGAATAATCATATGTCAAATTAGAAACAACATAATCATAAATATTTTTAGGAGTTTTTAATTTTATCGCTAATGCTGATATTTCCGGATCATCTGTTTGCCAATAGATAGACGGTTTCAAGTGATAAGGTTGAGGTTTGGGAAAATTTTGTCCAACCGGAATCATTTTTATTTCGATCGTCAAATTGGCTACGATAGATAATTTTTGATGAGGTTTTAATCGATAAATTGCCAACCAATTTCCGTCAATATCAGTTTCCAGCTTGGTTGGTTTTGGATCAATTTTGTCAATACTCACTCTTTGATAAGCTGTATCCGGGGGCAAAGCAATTGAACTCTCAATTTGACTATCTTCCGGATTGCTTACAAAATATTTCAAATTCACTGAAAATGTTTGAGTTGTTCCGAAAACGCCCGAAATTCCAGTTTCATCGTTCCGGTCAAAAGTATAACTTGAGTATTTAGAAGCAATAGTTTTAGACGCAGGAGCAGGAACCATTATCGACGGAGATCCGAAGGCTGATGGAACTATTAAGTTAGTGGTAAATGAATCGAATTCCCTGGAGTTGGATATTTTGGGAATATTTACTTCAATTATCTTTCCCACCTTTTGAGTAGTATCACGGCTGTCATACCGGATCGTAAATGATTTGTTTTTGTTTATTCCCAAAGCAGGTCTGGATTTTAAATTTACGGTAACTTCCACTCCATTATTTTTTTTATTAATTGTTACTGGCAATAATCCTGAGCGGTCTCGGACAGTGATTGAATCTAAATTAGTACTCCCGATAATCAAAGTAAATTCAGAAGCGTAAGAATTTGACTTCAAATTAGTGAGGGAAATTTGATGGATTACAGTTGTAACAATATTTTCTTTGACCTCGTAAGTAGAATCAAAGGAAGTGGAGAAATCCTTTACTCCAAGGACAGGACTAGGCCATAATAATACCCACAAGATAGCTAAGATTGAAAGTTTTATTAATCGGAAAAACAGAGTAATAATTGCTAATTGCTAATTGTCTGGCAGAGCCAGATCCTGCCTTGCAGGACTAATTGGTATATTAATATCAATTAACAATCTAACAATCTAACAATTAATACTTTATCATTTTCTTCAAATATTGCCCAGTATATGATTTGGGATTATCGGCAATATCCAGCGGCGTCCCGACTGCTACTATTTCTCCGCCCTCATCTCCACCCTCGGGGCCTAAGTCGATTATCCATTGTGAGTTTTTTATGACATCCAGATTGTGTTCAACCACGATAACCGTATTATTTTGATTAACAAGTTTCAATAATACTTCAATTAATTTTTGCAAATCGTCAAAATGAAGGCCGGTGGTTGGTTCATCCAATATATAAATAGTATGCGCAGACCTGATTTTCCCCAATTCCCGGGATAATTTCATCCTTTGGGCTTCTCCGCCTGATAAGATTGTTGCTGGCTGGCCTAAACTTAAATAGCCTAAGCCAACGGATTTTAACATCATCAGTCTGGATTTAAGTGCCGGAAAACCGGCAAATAACTCGCTGGCTTCATTGATGGTTAAACTCAAAATTTCGGCAATATTTCTGTTTCCGTATGTTACTTCCAAAGTCTCCCGACCAAATCTTGAACCTTTACAATCATCACAAATGACGTAAACATCAGGCATAAACTGCATTTCCACCTTGATTTGGCCCTGGCCCTCACAGGTTTCGCATCTTCCACCCGGGACATTGAAACTGAATCGACCTGTTTTCCATCCCCTGATTTTTGATTCCTTTGTTTGGCTGAAAATCTGGCGAATGTAATCAAAAACACCGCTGTACGTGGCCGGGTTGGATCTGGGGGTTCTGCCGATCGGGGCTTGATCAATCAAACTTACCTGATTAACGGCATCGGGTAAAGAAAAGCTGTCAAAGTTTCCCGGAGTGGTGTGGTGGTATCGGTTTAACCTCCGGGCAAGAGCGTGATAAAGCGTGTCATGAACCAAAGTGGATTTTCCCGACCCGGAAACGCCAGTGACGCAAATAAATTTACCCATTGGGAATTCAACATCAACTGATTTTAAATTATGCTGGGAGGCGCCGGTAAGACGGATAAATTCTTTTTCAACCTGTTGGTCTTCTAACCTTTTAACCTGTTGTACTTCTACTTTCTTCCTCCCTGCCAAATAGTCTCCCGTCAGTGATTTTCGGTTATTCTTTATTTCCCCGACAGTCCCTTCCGCGATCACTTCTCCGCCGTTTTTTCCGGCCCGTGGCCCAATCTCAATCACCCAATCAGCGCTTTCAATGGTTTCCTGATCATGTTCGACTACCAGGACGGTATTCCCCAGATCCCTTAATGATTTTAAAATTTGAATTAACTTAGAATTATCCCGTTGATGCAACCCGATGGTGGGTTCGTCCAGTACATACAAGACCCCGGTCAGGCCGGTTCCGATCTGCGAAGCCAGTCTGATTCTTTGGGCTTCTCCGGATGATAAAGTTGCAGCCGTTCTGCCTAATGTTAAATAAGAAAGGCCGACGTTTAATAAAAATTGCAATCTAACCGATAATTCACGGATAATCGGAGTAGAAATCGCCAATTCCTGGGGTGAAAAAATGTTTGCCTGATTCAGGCTTCCGATAAAATTAAGGCATCCTTCAACAGTCAGATCTGATATTTCGGCAATATTTTTTCCGGCAACGGTAACGCCCCTGGAAACATTGTTAAGTTTCTGACCGCCACAACTGGGGCAGACTGATGTAATGATAAACGGGCTTAAACGTTTTCTGACTGCCTCATTATCGGTTTCCAGATAACGGTTTAACAAATTGGGAATTTTTTCTTCTGCTTCCGGATCGGCCGAAAGAATTGTCCCGAGTCCATCGCATTCGGGACAAGCCCCGTAAGGGGTATTAAACGAAAAACTCCGCGGCTCGATGTCAGGCAGAGAGATATTGCAAACGGGACAAGCGAAACTTTGGGAAAATAGGGTTTTTTCTTTGCCGTCGAATTGAATCCACAGTGTCCCGCCTGATTTTTTAGCGGCTATTTCAACCGCTTCAGAAAGCCTTGCAGAAATTAACCTAAGAGAATCCGGATTTTTAAAATCTTTTTTGGTAACTGAAACTTTATCAATTGCCAGCTCAATAGTATGACGGTTGGTTTTGATTAAAACAAAATTATGGTTAAGATTAAATTTTTGGCCGTCAACGGTAATATCTTTAAAACCATCACGGCGCAACGATTCAAACAATTGGGTAAATTCGCCTTTTTTATCAATAATAACCGGTGAATAAATTTCAATCAGGCAAGGTTTTTGTCCAACAGCCAAAATTCTAGCCTGATCAAGAATCGAATCCGAAATTTGATCAACCGATTGGCGCCTAACCTCGCGGCCGCATTTTCCGCAATGAGGATGGCCGACGCGGGAATATAAAACCCGCAAATAGTCATAGATTTCGGTGACGGTTCCGACAGTGCTTCTTGGGTTGCTGGAAACCGCTTTTTGATTGATGGCAATTGACGGAGATAAGCCGATAATCTTATCTACATCCGGCTTGTTCATTACCCCTAAAAATTGCCGGGCGTATGAGGATAAAGATTCAACATACCGCCTTTGGCCTTCGGCAAAAATAGTGTCAAACGCCAGCGATGACTTCCCCGAGCCGGATACCCCGGTAATTACGGTCAGTTTGTTCTTGGGGATTTTAACCGAGACATTCTTAAGATTATGTTGTCTCGCGCCAATGACTTCAATAAAATCTTGCATAATTTTGGAGATCTAATTATACCTATTTGAAGTTCAGATGGCTATTTGCTGTAATATTTAATAGATTATTCATCATTGACACCACTCTATGAAGTTTCGTAAACTTAACAAAAGATGCCCCGACAAATCGAATTTGGTGAAAACTGTGTGTACCATATTTATAACCGTGGCGCGGCTAAACTTCCGATTTTCCATAGTCCGGCAGATTATCAGGACTTCCAGGATATTCTCCGCTACCTCCTAATCGGTTTTCCTCAGTGTGAAGTTCCCGAAACTTCACAGTCCTCACGTTATCCAAGATCGGCTATTGAAAAGCTTCACTTGCCGATTAGCTACAATGCAGATCCTCTTGGGAATGGTCTGTTCAATCAATATCTTCAACTATTGGCCTATTCCCTAATGCCTAATCACTTTCACTTACTGATCAGACTTATAAACCCTGACGGCCAGCTTAAACGCTCAACGGGAAGTTTACGAAACTTCGCACCGGTCTCTGAATTTATTAAACGCCTACTGATTACTTTTGCCCATAAATTCAATTATCGGAATAATCATCAGGGAACGCTTTTTCAAGGAAGAACTAAAATTAAACATGTAGATACTGACGAATACGTTGTTCAGGTTGCCCGCTATATTCATCTCAATGCTCTTTCCGCCAGATTAGTAAAGCAACCGGAACTCTGGCCTTATAGTGATTATCAGTTGTATCGATTCCCAAAAGATTTGATAAGTTTACGAAACTTCACACATACCAAACCAGGCTTTATTCTTGGGTATTTTAGCAATCGGCCAGAAGAATATGTTAAATTCGTTGAAGCCGGAATTGCTCCGGATGAGGCTATCCGAATTTCTCCGTTTACTATCGACCATAATCAGGACGACTAATTGTTAAGTTTCGGGAACTTCACAGTCTAAGCTTATTTATTGTATCCCTGATCTCCGCGGCCTTCTCGAAATTTAAATTGTCAGCAGCTTCAATCATTTGTTTTCTTAAATGGTTAACCATTGACTGCTTGTCCTGCGGGGACAGGGAATCAAAATCCAAATCATCCAATTTTTTAACCCCGTATCTATTGGAGATTCCTTTCGGCAAATCAATATCAGTAATTGATTCCTGACTTCTGTCAACCAACTTCCCCCTCACCGGCTTATTTATCCCCTTTGGGAATATATTATGTTTTAAGTTATATTCAATCTGAACTTTCCGTCTTCTTCCCGATTCCTCAATTGCCTCTTTCATAGAATCGGTAATTTTATAGGCATAAAGAATCACTTTTCCATCAATATGCCGGGCTGCCCGCCCCATAGTTTGAATTAAGCTCGTCCGGCTCCTTAAGAATCCTTCCTGATCGGCGTCAAGAATAGCCACAAGCGATACTTCCGGCAAATCCAGACCTTCCCGCAATAAATTAATCCCGACAATTACATCCACTTCTCCCCGCCTTAATTTATCCAAAGTATCCTGGCGGTCAAGAGTTTTGACATCGGAGTGCAAGTAAGTAACGCTGGGCAAATCAGAAATGAACCAGTTATCAGTTTTCTGTTTTCGGTTTTCAGTTTCTGGTTTATCGGTTTTCAGTTTATCGGACTTAAAACCGGCTGACAGAAAACTGGCTGACCTGTAACCGAAAACTGACAACCGAGAACCGATAACAGTTTTTAATTTATTTTCATCCGATAAATATTCGGCCAGAGCCTCGGCGGTTTTTTTTGTCAGAGTAGTCACCAACACCCGCTCATTTTTGGTTTTCCGCTTTAAAATTTCCACCACCAAATCCGGAACCTGATTTTGGGCATTTCTGACCTCTATTTCCGGATCAATCAAACCGGTCGGCCTGACCAGTAGCTCGACAATTCCGTTATTTTCTGTTTTTTGTTCATTGTTTCTTGATTTTTCCAACTCCCAATCCCCGGGAGTTGCCGATGTATAAATAACCTGATTAACCCTTTCCAAAAATTCATCGTACCGCAACGGCCGGTTATCCAGCGCCGCCGGCAATCTGAATCCAAAATCAATCAATGTCTGTTTCCGCGACTGATCGCCTTTAAACATTCCTTTAATTTGCGGCAAGGTTATATGGGATTCATCGACAACCGTCAGGAAATCCGGATCGCACTGTTTGAAATAATCCAACAAAGTAAACGGTGGATCTCCGGGGTTCCGGCGGTCAAAATAACGGGAATAGTTTTCAATTCCGTTGACATATCCCAATTCCTGTATCATCGCCAAATCATATTCAACTTTTTGGATCAGCCGTTTGGCTTCCAACTCCTGTCCGCCTGCTTCTAATTCTTTTACCCGGATATGCAAATCATTTCTGATTTGAGTAAATACCGGTTTAATATCTTTAGAATCGGCAATATAGTGTTTGGCGGGGAAGATGGCAATAGAAGGGAGAGATAAATGGTTAGAATGGTTAAAATGGCTAGAAAGGCTCAAAAGGTTGGAAAGGTTAACAGGCTGAGAGGAAATTGGATCGATCCAGGAAAGAGATTTAATTTTGTCTGATTCTATTTCAATTCTCAATACCGAATCCTCGTATGCCGGCCAGATGTCCAAAGAATCTCCCCTGGTTCTGAAATTTGACCTAGTTAATTCCATCTGCGATCTCATATACATTAAGTCCACTAATTTTTCAGATAACTGTCTTAAAGTTAT
>Ga0209211_10008227_pt1 | contig 14329 bp, 24 predicted proteins | sample RifGroA2_FD_183992 | JGI IMG/M metagenome (GOLD analysis project Ga0209211, IMG submission 183992) | Groundwater microbial communities from Rifle, Colorado, USA - Groundwater A2 (SPAdes) (version 2) | ecosystem: Environmental > Aquatic > Deep subsurface > Groundwater | place: Rifle, Colorado...
AAAACCACCCCTACCGGAGAGATAATGCTCAATCACTGCTAGCTTGAGCTCTTTGCTGTATTTGGACATGAAGCTGACCCCTTTGAGTTGGATTGGGTGTCCAACTTTTGTGGGTCAGTTCAAATTGCAGTCCTTTTTGCCTATGCAGATCAACAATTACTTGAGTTCTGCAAAGATTGATGCAGTAATCTCTTCAACGCTACCCGTACCGCTTACCTTACGATATGCAGGAGCTTTTACTTTATCTCCAGGATTGCTTTGGGTGGCCCAGGTGGAGTAATACTCAACTAAAGGACGAGTCTGGTCGTTATAAACCTGTAAACGCTTGCGAACCGTCTCTTCTTTGTCATCATCGCGCTGAATTAAATCTTCACCAGTCACATCATCTTTGCCTGCCACTTTTGGTGGATTAAATTTGATGTGATACGTACGACCAGAAGCAGGGTGAACGCGACGGCCACTCATACGATCAATGATGGCGTCAAACGGCACATCGATCTCTAATACATAGTCGATAGGCACGCCAGCATCTTTCATCGCTTGTGCTTGTGGAATTGTTCTGGGAAAGCCATCAAACAAGTAACCCTTGCTGCAATCAGGTTGAGTCAAACGATCTTTGACTAAGCCAATGATGATGTCATCGGAAACGAGGCCGCCCGCATCCATAATTTTTTTGGCAGCTATGCCTAGTTCAGTTCCAGCTTTCACAGCAGCCCGCAACATATCGCCGGTCGAGATTTGTGGAATGCTAAATTTTTCGCAAATAAACTGAGCTTGTGTGCCTTTACCAGCACCTGGTGCACCGAGCAGGATTAACCGCATTGTTTTCCCCTTAGAAGACCTTTATTGTCCCGTATTTTTTAGGATTCTCTGTAAATCAATCCCTAGGATTATCACCGAGAAGCTTTTGATCTCAGGATTTTGGCCTAGTTGGTAAGAATGCGACGAACCCGCTCTAGATCTTCCGGAGTATCCACTCCGGCTGGAGGCGCCGCTAAAGCGGTATGAACGGCAATTCGGTAGCCATTCCACAGGGCGCGCAGCTGCTCAAGGGCTTCTGCTTGCTCTGGCGGAGCAGGCTCAAGACGAGAATAGGCCTGCAGAAAATCGGCTCGATAAGCATAAATACCCAGATGGCGTAAGTAGGAAGTTTGCGCTAGCGCCTCTGGATCCCGCACAAAGGGAATGCTTGCCCGTGAAAAATACATAGCCTCCCCGCTTCTATTGAGCACCACTTTCACTACATTGGGGTTGTTGATCTCTGCGGGATCGGTGATAGGAACTGCGATGGTGGAGATAGCGCAACTTGCATTGTTAGCTAAAGTTTGTGCAACCTCATTAATCAATTCGGGAGGAATGAGTGGCTCATCACCTTGAACATTAACTACTAAAGTATCGGCAGGGAGTTTTAGTAATTGCGCTACTTCGGCAATTCGATCGGTTCCCGTTGGGTGATCTGGACTGGTTAAAAGACATTCCACTCTATGCTCATCGCATACCGCCTGAATTTCTGGTGAATCAGTTGCAACCACGACACTGTTTGCAAGAGATTGTTGGGCTCGCTCTGCAACTCGAATCACCATAGGTTTGCCGCCAATATCTGCAAGTGGCTTGCGAGGTAAACGCGTTGACCCCAATCTAGCAGGAATCACTACAAGAAATTCTGGGTTTGTATTACTCATAAGGGCTTCAATCGAATCCGCTTGAATTAAAGACATTCATCGGCAGAAAGACTGCGTGCTTCATCAACTAACATTACTGGAATGTCATTACGAATTGGGTACGCTAAGCGATCTGCCTTGCAAATTAGCTCATGCTTCTCAGCGTCTAAATGCAGAGGGCTCTTACATAAAGGGCAAACCAAAATCTCGAGTAATCTCTTGTCCATATTGGCTCTCAATGATTTTATAAAGTGTATTGATTAGGGTCGGGTCTTTGCAGAATTGACTCTAGCCAATCAGCTAGGGCATTTGGGAGTTCTAAACTCATGGGCACAACCCAGATGCGTGGATCATTTATCTCAGAACATTTTACGGCATCCTTTTCCGTAATCAGAATACATTGGGCATTGATCGATTCGAGAAACTCTTTTGTAAAGGAGCTGTGATCAGGTAAGCCAATGCACTTAGCGGTAATGCCTTGGTTTTTTAAATCATCAAAAAAGCGCTGAGGATTGCCGATAGCGGCAATAGCAGTGACTTTTTCGGGTGAGCAATCCAATGCAATTGCTTCAAAGGTTTGGGTCTTACTCGAATCAATTAATTGGTAAGGGTGCCCCAGAGCACTTTGTAAGTGAAATGCACGTCTGCCCAAAAAATATTCGCCCATTAGAGCATTAGCGATTTCTGGACACATCATTAAGGTGGCATCTCGATCACGCGAGGCAGGCTCGCGTAAGGGACCGGCGGGCAATAGAAACCCATTCCCTTCTCCGCGTTGATCACGTACCACGAATTCAATATCACGACCTCCTTCTCTGGCTGGCCAGCGAGCCAGGGCGCGATGCTGTAAGCCATCGTCACTAATGATGACATTAACAAGAGGATTTTTCTTTAGCAAAGAGCGAATGCTTTTAACGCGCTGAGGATGAACCCAAAGCGGAAATTGATCTTGAGTGCGTTTAGCGATTAGCACCGGCTCATCACCTACTTTTGTGGGATCAGAATTGCTATGTACTTCGATCGGATGCATTGAGGAAGAAGCACCATAACCTCTGCTAATGATTCCAGGTTTCCAGCCCATCCGTGCCAAACGTTCGGCCAGAGCAATCACAATCGGTGTTTTACCGGTACCACCAACCCGAATATTGCCCACAATAATGATTGGTACTGCTTGGGGTTTACGATTCCTAACTCCGATTTCAGTAAGAAGGTCAAGCGTGCGGTTGATCAAACCATATAGCCATGACAGTGGCCAAAGCAATAGGCTTGTGGGCCCACGCCTTTCCCAAAATTTGGGCGCAGTATTGAATTGCAAGAGGCGCGAAGAGGGTTTAGTAGATGACATACCAAATCACAGTGTAATTATTTCTTGGTCTGACTACTAAAAACAATATTCGATAAATTGGCATCGCGGGCAGCCTCTAAGGCATTCATCACTGCCTGGTGCGGTGCTCTAGCATCCGCGTCAATGCTCACTTGCACACTATTTTCTTTGTCGGCATTGATAGAGTTCAGTTGCTTGCTCAGTTGCTGACTGAGTTGATTTCGATCCGTTACTTTGCCATTGATAGCAAAGCGGCCATCACGGCTGACCGCAATATGAATTTGTTTGGCCTCTGCTTGATGCGCTACTCCACTTGCAGTAGGCAGAGTGATGGCGAGCTCCTGAAAGCGTGTGAACGTCGTTGAGATCATCAAGAAAATTAAAACCACCAACAGAACATCAATAAAGGGAATGAGATTAATCTCAGGCTCCGCTGAGGAAGATTTCACGCCAAGGGAAAATCGTCCGCGATAGGATGGATTGTTACTAAGCCAACTCATTGATGGTCTGTGCCCTGAGATGAGCTAGGGTAGAGTTTTTTAAATAGCTGTCTCGTGAATTCTTCACACTCCTGTTGGCGTTGATTTGCCATCGCACGCAAACCACGCCATGCAGCCAATGCGGGGATGGCAATCAGTAAGCCGAAGGCAGTGTTGTACAAAGCCACTGAAATGCCATGCGCGAGTTGCTGGGGGCTCCCAGCCACACCTTGAACAGCTCCTTGGCTGCCAAAGATTTCGATCATGCCAACTACGGTACCAAAGAGTCCGAGTAATGGAGCAACGGTAGCTATGGTTGCCAATGCTCCTAAATAGCGTTCTAACTTGAGCCAAGTGGTTTGCGCCACTGCCTGCAACTCCTCAAAGGCGGCATTTGCAGAGCTACCAGTAGCTTTTTCGTGCAAGATGCAAGCAAACAGAGAGCCAACTGGCGACAATGTGCTCACAGCGCTAATTTGGGCATCAGCCAGTTTTTTGCCATCTGCAATCGCATTGGCTAGGCCGAACAAGGACTCTAGGCTACCCTTGGGGAATATATGAATTTTGCGTAAATACCAGGCTCTCTCAATGATTATTGCTAGCCCGATAATGGAGATAATGAGGAGGGGCCAAATAGGCCAGCCTGCAGACAGTAAGATTGAGTACATATGCCCAGTACTTTAGCTGAATTAAAAATGGGTTTTCAGAATGCCTTCCTGTGGATAACTCTGTGCAAAACTTTAGAGATAATTGTTCGTAAGTCCTTGATTGATCGTCAATTAGGAGGTTTTTAGACTGGAATTCCCCAAATTGAAGGTAATATTTATTTAATTAAATCAATAACTTAAGATCTGTATGTTGGATTTATGAGACGATTTGGGTCAGTAATTACTTACTTTTAAGGATTATTTCAAGGCAGTATCAGTTTCTGTGGATATTTATTGCTTGCCAAGCCCCATAAATGCGTAGATGAAGAGAAAAAATGTCGGAAATATCAAGAGAAATCCTCAGTGTTAGCGATCTTAACCGCGCCATTGCAAGCTCGTTGGAGGAGCGCTTTGATGCTGTTTGGGTTAGCGGGGAGATTTCCAACTTCAAAGCTTATGACAGCGGGCACTGGTACTTTTCTCTCAAGGATGAAGAGGGGCAAATTCGCTGTGTGATGTTCCGTGGTCGCAATGCTCAGGTGGGTTTTATGCCCCAATCAGGTGATTTAGTCGAGTTAGCTGCCAATGTGGGGTTTTATGTTCCACGAGGCGATATTCAGCTCACTGTGCAAAGCATGCGTCGTGCGGGCATGGGTGGTCTTTATGAGGCTTTTCTGAAGCTCAAAGCCAAGTTGGCTAAAGAGGGCTTATTTGATGCTGAGAAAAAACGACCCATTCCCACACACCCCAGGGCAATTGGCATTGTTACCTCTTTGCAAGCTGCTGCTTTAAAAGATGTCTTAAGCACCCTGGAAAGAAGAGCTCCGCATATTCCGATTGTGATCTACCCAAGCTTAGTGCAGGGTCCTGAAGCGCCAGCTGGAATCATTAATGCCTTAAGAAATGCTCAAGAAGAAAATGCAGTGGACGTGATTTTGTTAGTGCGTGGCGGCGGCAGTATTGAAGATCTTTGGGCGTTTAATGATGAGAAATTGGCTTATGCGATTGCATTATCAAGCATTCCCATTGTGAGCGGTGTTGGTCACGAAACCGATGTAACGATTGCCGATTTTGTGGCTGACTTGCGTGCACCCACTCCCACTGGTGCGGCAGAGTTGGCGGCTCCACGCCGAGATCAACTCTTGCAAGAATTAGAGGCTATTTCTCAAGCTCTCATTCAAAGAGTAAGTCAACGTGTAGAGCGTGAAGCACAGACCTTAGATCAGTTGACATTGCGTTTAAGTCATGCCCTACCAAACCCTGATCGTATGCGAGAACAAATCACTGCTTGGCAGCAACGCCTCAATCAAGCTTGGTTGGTAAGGCTGGATAGTTGGAAACGCGATCAATCTCACTATCAATCTCAATTGGAGATGCTCAATCCGCAGAGAACCCTAGAGCGGGGTTATGCGGTGATCTTGAGTAAAGCCGAGAAAACTATGCATGCTGTGCGAAATCCAAAAGAGCTCAATACCCAAGATGGATTTGAGGTTCGTCTGGCAGAGGGTAGAGTGGATGTTGAGTTTTCGAGGATCGGGGAGGATTAATAAGCGCGCTCAAAGAAAACTCCCGCTGGCACCTTAAAGCGTTTTGCCAAGGAATTGATTTGGCGAACATTGAGTTGCCTAGCCCCCGAAAGAATTTGAGAAACAACACTTTGATTGCCTACTTCAGGCAAATCGGATTGCTTCAGATGATGTTGTTCCATCAGGAATGAAAGCAGCACTTGGGGTTTAGCATCAGGAACATCGAAATGTTCTAGATCGTACGCTCGAATTAATTCGCTTACGAGCTCAAATAAATCTAGAAGAGGGTGCTTCCTAGAGGAGCCAATGACATCGCTGAGCATATCAGCGAGCTCAACCATCTTTCGATATTGTTTCTCGGAGTGAATTGGGCTCAAGTCGACCTTTTTAGAAAGCGCCTCCCAAGCCTTTTGTAGATCGTTTAGATTCATTTTTTCCACCCATCCTTGTCATAATCTTTGTGGGTTAAAACCGCTTTGATGTAACACAATTGCCTCTCAAACTGGAGATATGTAACTAAGCGATACTTATTTCCACAGATATTAAATACATATAAGTCTCGAACTTTATCTGCTGATGTAAAAACATCTTTAAGTTGAGAAAAATTTTTAAAAAAGCCAAACTCCATCAGTTTGCGCCAGGCTTGAAGAGCTTCCTGCGAGTCCTTATGCTTGGCTGAAAACTCTACAAGACGGCGATTTGATATTACTCTCATAAGAAAATTATATTGCATTTTGCAATATTTAAGAGAGATATTTCATGCCCATAACAGCTTTAGTGCTAATACCCTAGGCTATGATTACAAGCCTCACTCAATGCTTGAAATTATTTCCTATCATGCATAACCCTCCGCATCCAGGCTTGATAATTAAGGAGGATATTCTTCCAGCGCTCGGTATTAGCGTAACCGAGGCGGCCGACCAGCTAGGCGTCACGCGTGTTGCTCTCTCTAGGGTGGTTAATGGAAAAGCTGCAATCTCTCCAGATATGGCCTTGCGAATTGAGAAGTGGCTGGATGTAAAAAATGGCGGTAGTGCAGATATATGGTTGGCTCAGCAGGCTGCATATGATTTGAGTAGAGCAAGAAAGTTAGGTATGCCAAAGGTGAAGTCAAGCGCGTATTAGCTTGAATTTTGCGCTTGCCTAATGCTATAAATATTTGTTTCTAATACACAAACCATTTTTTCGCCCGAAGTCATAATACTTGGCCTAGGAAAATCCTTATTTGCTTCAACATAAAACGATAGAGCAGTCTCAAGCGCTTCAACGGCCTTCTCGAGAGCATCTTTCTCGGTTTCTCCAAATGTAATAGCTTCAGGCACATCTTTAAATGTGACTAGTATGTAGTCGCCATCTCTCATGAGGGTTGCAGGATATTGAATCATCACTAAATCCTACATCTATTGTTAAGACCAATTGATCCTTGGGGTTATTTGCTGACTTTCAGAAAATATTTGGCTCGATTTCGAGTTGCACTTGAAAAGTTTTCATTACTTTCTCTTGAATCACTTTTGCAAGATTTAGGATATCTGTAGAGTTGGCACCACCATGATTGACTAGAACAAGTGCTTGCTTTTCATACACTCCCACAGGGCCTAGGCGTTGTCCTTTAAAGCCACATTGATCAATAAGCCATCCAGCTGCAAGCTTGTGCATGCCAGGTGAGTCTGGGTAAGACACTAGATTTGGAAATTGTTTAAGCAATTCCTCATGCTGCTCATTTGATACAACGGGGTTTTGAAAGAAACTCCCCGCATTACCAATCACATTGGGATCCGGCAGCTTCTGAGAGCGAATTTGACAGACCGCGGAGAAAATATCTTTTGCACTTGGCAGTGGATTGGAGTGATTAAATTGTTTAGCGAGATCAGCGTATTGCAGTCGTGGCTTCCAAGTCTTGGGGAATTTAAAAATAACCTTTGTCACGATGTATCTCTGCGGGTTGCGCTTAAAGTGGCTATCACGGTAAGCAAACTGAGATGCTGCTTGTGAGAGGGTGACAAAGGCTTGTTCCACAGAATCAAAAGCTTCGACGCTATCAATATATTCACCGACTTCAACACCATATGCCCCAATGTTTTGGATAGGCGCCGCTCCAACGGTCCCTGGTATTAATGCCAGATTCTCTAAGCCAGGCAAGTTTTGTTCTAGCGTCCAAGCAACAAATTCATGCCAATTTACGCCAGCACCAACCGATACCCAGGTGTTTTGCTCGTCTGATTTGCAAACTTCTTGACCTGGGATATTCATGAGCAACGTTGCACCAGGCAATTGATTTGGCAAGATAACATTGCTACCGCCACCTAAAACTCGCCATACTGGATTTTGGGATCTGAGCTCCTTGAGAAGGCATGGCAATTGCTCTGCTGAGGTAATTTCATAAGCAAGCTCTGCAATAGCATCTAGGCCAAAGGTGTTGCGATGCTTGAGCCCCATATTGGGGGTCAATTTTGCTTGGTTGAGCGCATTTTTTGCGGAGTTCATGCCACAATCTTATTCGTGTTCGACTTTTTCGCGGAAATTTATTGAAAAAGTCGAAAAGTAATATGGCCAGTATGCAATTGCTAGTTTAATAATTGAGATTATTTAAGGAGTTTGAGATGCCCTCATTTGACGTAGTGTGTGAACCCGACATGATTGAGTTGAAGAACGCTATTGAGCAGTCGAATAAGGAAATCACGAATCGTTTTGATTTCAAGGGCTCCGATAGTCGTGTTGAGCAAAAAGATGAAACCCTCATTTTATTTGGCGATGATGATTTCAAATTAGGTCAAGTACGTGATGTTCTCATTAGCAAAATGGCCAAGCGCAATGTGGATGTTCGTTATCTGAAGGATGACAAAACCGAGACCATTGGCGGTGATAAGCGCAAGCAAACCATGAAGATTCAAAAGGGGATTACCTCTGAATTATCAAAGAAGGTAGTGCGCATTATTAAGGACAGTAAGCTGAAAGTGCAAGCCAGCATTCAAGGTGATGCAGTGCGTGTTACTGGTGCTAAGCGTGATGATCTTCAGGCAACCATGGCATTGCTCAAGAAAGAAGTAACAGAGGCGCCATTAGGATTTAATAACTTCAGGGATTAATGACCACTTGCAAGTTGTGGAAATGTATACTATGGTAATATACATGAATGATCAATTTTCAAAAAATAGTTGGATTTCAATGGGATGCTGGAAACGCTTATAAGAATCACGATAAGCATGGAGTTTCTCAGGGTGAGGCTGAAGAAATTTTTTTCAATCAACCTTTACTGATTGAAGATGATGAGCAGCATAGTCATCGTGAGGCTCGGTTTCTGGCTTTGGGTATTACGAATGCTATGAGGCTGTTATCAATTATTTTTACTTTGCGTAGTCAGGAAACTCTAATTCGTATCGTTTCTGCGAGGTCTATGAGCAAAAAAGAGAGGGCATTCTATGAAAAAGCCTAATAAATTATCAATTCCAAACTTCAAAAGCGAAAAAGAAGAGCGCATTTTTTGGGAGAAAAATGATGCTTCAGATTATTTTGACTTATCAAAGGCTAAGAGGGTGACGATGCCAAATTTGAAGCCTACAACGGCTTCAATATCTCTACGTTTATCCCAGAGTTTCTTGGAGGGTATTAAGCTGCAGGCGAATAAGATTGATGTTCCATATCAGTCGCTGATGAAGATTTGGTTGGCAGAAAAGCTCGAAGAGGCTACAAAATAATATGCACTCTTCAAGCCAGGAAGCAATAGAACGCTTCTGTGATGCTTGTTGGCTAGAAGACGGGTTAGCTCAAAATAGCTTGTCTGCCTATAGGCGAGATTTGTCACTTTTGGCACAGTGGCTTTATAAAGACTCTGGCGCTGATCTTTACTCAGTGACTGAGAAAGATCTCACGGCTTACATTGCGCATCGGCGTACCGATAAAGCTACTACTGCAAATCGCAGGCTTACAGTATTCAAGCGTTTTTATCGTCATGCCTTGCGCATGAACTTAGTCAAAAGTGACCCTTGTATTGGTTTGCGGGCAGCTAAACAGGCATTGCGTTTTCCAAAGACCTTAAGTGAAGATCAAGTAACTGCTTTACTAAATGCACCAGATGTTGAAACTGCGCTTGGCTTGCGTGATCGCACGATGCTTGAATTAATGTACGCCAGTGGTTTGCGTGTCTCTGAGATCGTTTCTTTAAAAACGGTTGCTTTAGGTTTGAATGAAGGCGTTATTAGGGTTGTTAATGGCAAGGGCGGTAAAGAGCGCTTAGTACCCTTTGGTGGAGAGGCTGGTCAGTGGTTGCGGCGCTACCTTGAGCAAGGAAGGGCGCCTCTTTTAGAGGGAAAGACCTCAGATGCAGTATTTGTAGGGCGTCATACGGGTACTGGGTTAACACGGCAAGCATTTTGGGCTCTGATTAAGCGATATGCCACGATTGCCAATATTCCTGTCGCTCTATCTCCACATACTCTACGTCATGCTTTTGCAACCCACCTTCTTAATCACGGGGCTGATTTGAGGGTGGTGCAATTACTTTTGGGTCATGCTGATATTTCTACTACTCAAATCTATACCCATGTGGCTAGGGAGCGACTGAAGTCGATTCATCAGCAACATCATCCTCGAGGGTAACATGTAGTTTTACCTAACTTAGGGGTGGTGGCCATGACACAGGTACTGAGTTATAAAAATTATTCCGCTATTTTTCATTTTGATGCAGAAGATCATATTTTTGTTGGTCATCTGGCAGGCATCACAGACATTGTCTCTTTTCATGGTGAGTCAAGGGTCGAGTTGATCCAAGCCTTTGAAGATGCAGTTGATGGATACATCGAGTTATCCGAGAAACATGGCGTGAAACCACAAAAGCCGTATTCAGGAAGGTGAATGTTACGCAATTCGCAAGAAAGACATGGGAAAGTTGCCTAGGGTGTGTCACGAATAAAAAGATTATCTTGAGTAAGGTTTAAGTGCTTACTATTTGAGGGCGGCTGAAAGAACAGGCAATAGCGATTTTTACTATCGTTCGTTAAAAAAATCATCGCTAACGTTTGGGCCTTTTAGGAAAAATTGATCCCATGTATTCATGAGGGGAGTAATCACAAGCTCTTGCCCTCGAACTTTTACCCACACTTTTGATGTTGCGCGGTAAAAATGTGCTTCTTTAGGCAATTCGACTGACTGCACCCCATTCCTGTTGATCAGATTTGTTATGAATAATGGCATGCACCCCCCCTTTTTTTTCTGGTATTTTCCACTATGCGGGTCATTTAAAGGCGATGAATGAAACATCTGTTTAAGATAGCGTTATGACTTTCACTCCTGACCTTTTACTTATTCCACTTGCTTATCTCATTGGATCCATCTCTTTTGCTGTAGTGGTGAGTAAGTGCATGCGCTTGCCAGACCCTCATTCTTATGGCTCAGGTAACCCTGGCGCTACCAATGTTTTGCGGACAGGTAACAAATTAGCAGCTGCCTTGACTTTGATTGGGGATGCGCTCAAAGGGTATTTTGCGGTCATGCTTGCCCGCGTATTGCTTGGTGATGAGTCCCTAACTTCCACATTAAATTCTTGGCTATTGTGTGGTGTGGTGTTAGCAGTTTTCTTAGGTCATCTCTTTCCGATATTTCATGGCTTTAAAGGGGGGAAGGGTGTTGCTACTGCTTGTGGCATCTTGTTTGGAATCAACTGGATTTTAGGCTTGGCCACCTTAAGTACTTGGATCATCGTGGCAACCTTTATGCGCTACTCTTCTCTGGCAGCTTTAGCCGCTGCTGTATTTGGACCAATCTATTTTGTATTTTTGTTTGGTTTTCAGCCAATGGGAATTGCTCTCCTAGTGGTGTGCTGCCTATTAATATGGCGCCATCGCAGTAACATTCGCAATCTCATGAATGGCACTGAGAGCCGAATTGGCTCCAAGAAAAAAGGATAGTCATGACCATTGCTTATTGGTGTGTACTTTTTATGGGGCTCTTTCCTTATGTCGCTGCTGGCATTGCTAAGAAGGGTTTTGACGGATATGACAATGCTATGCCACGCCAATGGTTGGCTAAGCAGACGGGCTTTCGGGCGCGAGCCAATGCAGCCCAAGCTAATTTATTTGAGTCACTGCCGCTTTTCTTTGTGGCGGTGATCATTGCATCTATAGCAAATGCCCCGCAAGATAGGGTTGATTTACTGGCCATTGGGTTTGTCTTGATGAGAATTGCTTACTTAATCTGCTATGTGGCTAATTGGCCAACGACTAGATCCATTGTTTGGTTAGCTGGTTTGGCTTGTGTGGTGGCCATCTTTTTTCAAATCTGAGTATTTCCCAAATCTTATTTATAAACCTTAGCGGCAAGCAAATTAGCTAACAATACGAGACAATTAATTATGGCAATTCAAAAGACCCTAACCAAAAAAACTGTAACGAACAAGACGACAGTTGCAAAAAGTGCTAAGCAGCTTATTAAAAAGGGCAGTAATTCAGTGGCGGTAAAAAGAGCGAGTGTGAGTAAGGGTGATGCTGGCACTCCCTTGTCCGTTGTCATTCGTCGCCGTATCGAGGCTCAGAAAGCTCGCTTTCATGCTAATGACAACATTTCTGCATTTATTGAGCCAGGCGAGCTAGAGGGTCTGGTCGATGAAGTCGCAGAAAAAATGCAAGCCGTGCTCGAGAGTTTGGTCATCGACACACAGAGCGACCACAACACTAAAAATACTAGTAAACGTGTTGCCAAAATGTTTGTTAAAGAAGTGTTTAATGGCCGTTATATAGAGCAGCCGACTTTAACTAAATTTCCTAATGTCAGCCGTCTCAATGAGCTGATGATTATTGGACCCATTACCGTTCGTAGTGCTTGTTCACACCATTTGTGCCCCATCATGGGCCGCATTTGGATTGGAGTATTACCAAGTAAAGAATCTGCATTAATTGGCCTATCAAAGTATTCGCGCTTAACTGAGTGGGTGATGTGCCGCCCACAAATTCAGGAAGAGGCAGTAGTGGAGTTAGCCGATATGCTGGAAAAAAAGATCAAGCCAATTGGCGTAGCAATCGTGATGGACGCTGATCACTTTTGTATGCAGTGGCGTGGCGTGAAAGATCGAGACTCAAAAATGGTGAATAGCGTCATGCGGGGTGCTTTCTTAAAAGACTCTAATTTGCGTAGAGAGTTCCTTTCTCTCCTTGAAAAGCGCTAGGACCCTGATAGTGAAATTGAGCCTTACCAAGAGGCGCTATCTTGCTAATGCAAGCAAGTTAATCTTGCTTGTAGCAGTTTTATCTGCCTGTTCTGCTTATCCAGATAACAATATTGATCCCGCTAAAAACAATAAAGCTACTTTTGAACGCGATGCGATTGAATGTGCTCAAGCCTATCCTGAAGCGGGCTCTGGAGTGCATGTACGCCAGCGTATCAACTGCATGAAGCTCAAGGGCTGGCGCTAATTCCATTTAAAAACTGCAACCCAGAAACGGGATTTATTCTTTGAGAACTGTTCTCAAGTAAATAGCTATATAAATCAATTACTTACATAACCAATACTCGAGTAATTTCATCTGCTCTATGATCCTCTCAGACATCACTTTTGTTCCACATCACTATCTGGAGTTCATATGAAAAACAGTCGTCGCCAATTTATGATTTTGTCTGCTGCTGGTGCTTGCACATTAGCCTTGAACGGTAAAGTTCAGGCTCAAGCAATGGTTGCTGAAACAGATCCACAAGCTGCTGCTTTGGGTTACAAGGCTGATGCCTCTAAAGTAGATAAAGCAAAGTATCCTAAGTATGCTGCTGGTCAAAAGTGCGATAACTGCGCCCTCTATCAAGGCAAGGTTGGTTCTGCTGCTGGTGGTTGCTCTTTGTTTGGTGCTAAGCAAGTTGCTGGCCCAGGTTGGTGCTCTGCATACGCTAAGAAGGCATAAGAGAAAGCCTAACTTTCTACTAGCCTTTATCAAATGGCTGCCTGTGGGCAGCCATTTTTCTTACTAGCATTAAGATAGCTTCATCACCTTCATTTGCCTCTGCATCATTTCATGAAACATACCCTGCGGTATTACCTCAAGCGCTACTCCTTCTATTTGGGTGGGGATCAGCCACCGGTATCTTGGGTAGAGCGTATGCGTTCGGTATTGGGGGCCTTTATTGGTCTGGGGCTTGTTCTCTTAGTCGCTAGGTATTTACGAGATCTCAGTGGAATTGATGAGTGGCTGATGGCCTCTTTGGGCGCTAGTGCCCTACTAGTGTTTGCTTTGCCTCAAAGTCCCATGGCTCAACCTTGGGCAGTCGTTGCTGGCAATACCCTTTCTGCAATCGTCGGAATTTCAGTAGTGCATTTGGTGGGAGAGCCACTCATCGCTTTGCCATTAGCTGCCAGCCTATCCATTTTGGGGATGTTCGTATTGCGCTGTTTGCACCCGCCCGCAGCTGCAGTGGCTCTGATTGCAGTTTTAGGGGGTGTGATGCATTACCGGTATGCGTTTTTCCCAGTAATGGTAGATTCTGTTTTGCTGGTGATGGCTGGAGCGATTTATAGCAATTTGACAGGCAAAAAGTACCCCAATCAACCCTGAACTGACCCACAAAAGTTGGACAGTTTAATTAGGTTACCAGAAGGGATTGAGTCCGGTATTGCACCGGGCTCAATCCCTTTAGTTTTTGTTTAATTCGATCATGGTTGTAGTAGTGGATATATTCCTCTAGTCCCGCTTTAAATGACTGCACGCTCTCAAACTTC
>Ga0209211_10008229_pt1 | contig 14327 bp, 15 predicted proteins | sample RifGroA2_FD_183992 | JGI IMG/M metagenome (GOLD analysis project Ga0209211, IMG submission 183992) | Groundwater microbial communities from Rifle, Colorado, USA - Groundwater A2 (SPAdes) (version 2) | ecosystem: Environmental > Aquatic > Deep subsurface > Groundwater | place: Rifle, Colorado...
GGAGAAAATCAATTTAGCCCTTAAAGAATATTTGAGATATTACAATACCGAAAGATTGCACATGGGAATTTCATTTTTCGCCCCGATACAATTATTAAATCACGTCCAAGCTATTGATTAGAAGACGGTGCTCGTGGTAATGTCCACACACATTTGGCGGTTTTTATTTTTTCAGATATTTTTCGGTTTTCGCCAAAGCTTCCAAATTGCCAGTATCCAGCCACACATTATAAGGTATCCATTTGAATGAAATTCCCTCCGCAAGCATGCGATCGAGAACATGGACTTCAGATAACGTCGCGTTGTTGGGATTATTCGCGTAAATTTTCTCCAGTGTTTGCCAAAATATTTTATAATCGTAGATGCCATCAAGGCCGATATGAATAGACTGGAAACCCGTTTCCCCTTTATCCAGCAATTTTATAATTTTTTCATCCGCAACCTTGTGGGTGCGGTACTGATTTAAATCCATCTTCTCTTTGACAGCCGCTTCCGTCAGGTAACCGGCGATCCAATTGCAATCCGGCTTTGGAATAGGTTCTGTCACCAAAGTATCGCAAGCGTGAAAGATAAAAGGGCATTGCAAATAATCTCTGGCGCAACGCAACGAGTACGCCAAACTGCTGCCCTCGCCGACATACTTATCAATTTCAACAAATTCAAATTTACGCTCGGGATAATTTGAGATTAAAAATTGTTTTACCTGATTGCCAAGAAATCCCAAAGTAATCACAATGGTAAAATTGCTTGGATAGGCATCAATAATGTAGCGGATAGCCTCCTTGCCGTCTATTTTAATCAACGCCTTGTTGGTGTTCTTGGTCAGTTCGCCCAATCTTGAACCCGTCCCGGAGGTGGTTATCAGAATCTTATAATCAATATTATTCATGTTAAATGATTTATACCGGTAAATTTGCGGATTTTATAGCCCGCCAAAGATTGAGCTTGCCAAAATAGTACAGAAACAGATTAAACGGATGATGGTGGAGAGGGGACATGTTGAGCCAAATAATGGCAGTCAATATCTTTATTTTGTCGGCATCATAGCCTTGTTTGCGCGCAAAATCAAACAAGGCGGATTGGCACGCCACTAAATTATCTTTGCGCATTATATCGCATTTGATATCATCCGGCCCCACATCCACGGTAAATAAATTTTTATGCACGATGCCATGATTGACGGTCAGATTATGGTTCAATTTCGCTAAATCATAATACATATCGCCGGCCTTGATTAAGCCGCCGAAATCTTGCCGCCAATCAAGCAAGCAATACCCGTTCTCGGTTTTTAATATGTTGTCCAATATAAAATCGCCATGAAAATGGCATTGGCGCGCATCGGCAAGCCAATCAAAATCAATGGCCGAGATTATTTCGCCGAGCGCCGGCACGGATTCTCCGTTAATCGTGTCCGCTTTATCAACAACGGATGTATCCGTCAAAAACTTTTTTACGCGATTTATTGTTTTGTTGCGATAAAAGGACAGACAGATTTTTTTAAATTCCCCATCTTCCACTTCTTGCGTTTCTCGCCAGATATTTTTTTGGGCCCAATACAAAAAATTGGAAAAATCTTTTGGATTTACCGCTTCGGAATACAGTTCTCCGACTGCGTATTTATAACGATAAAAATTATCCGCATGGCCGTCCACTTCGGGCACCAGACCCTTTAATATCTCCGCGCGCGCCACCCGATTTCTCACTATCTCTTTGTCGTGAAAAAATTTAACCACGAAATCGTCAAACAGATAGATTGATTCGTCCACTTTGTCCAAATTATCAAAATGGCCGCCAATGCTTTCCCGCGTTTTTTTGAGAGCGGACATATTGCCGATATCAAGCCAGCTTGGGAAATGCGCGAATTGCATCTGCGCTCCATCGCCCAACATCTTTACTAGTGCGGAAAAATCGCCCAACGCGTCGTTTTCGGGATCTTGGCGATGAAGGCCGGAAAGAGATGCCCAAAATTTTTCATAATCTTTTATCCCCACCAATCCTATGTGCAAGTAATCAAAATCTTCCGCTCCTTTGGGCGCGAATGAAACAATTTTATCGTTCAATACCTTCAAAGACGCATATTGCGAAGTATCGCTTCCGGCGCATCCGCCCACCCAGTTATATTCCGGAGACGGTATGCTGTCGCTTACTATAGTATCGCACGCGTGATAAATAAAAGGGCACTGCAAATTATCTTTGGCTTGCAACATGGAGTAGCCGAGACTGGAACCGGCGCCGCAATAATTATCAATCTCTACGAATTCAATTTTTCTTTTTGGATAAACCAGACGGATAAAATCTTTGATATGATTTCCAAAGTGCCCGACCGTAATAACAAGAGGAACATTATAGGAGTACGCCTCTATAATATGGGAAATGGCCGGTTTTTTGCCGACGCGCGCCAGCGACTTATTGGTATATTGGGTTATGTTTCCCAGTCTTTGGCCCAACCCTGATGTAGTTATCAAAACTTTATAATTCATATAATCGCGGTTATTTTTTTTATTTTAAAAGCTGCCGCAGTTCCTTTATTTTTTTGCTTATAAGCTCACCCGGCTTAAAAATTGTCGAGCTTCCGCACACAAGCATATTTGCCCCCATTTTTATCATATCGGGGGCTGATTTAAAAGTCACTCCGCCGTCTATTTCAATAAGAACATTCGGATAATCGCGCAATTTGTTTTTAAGATCGGATATTTTTTTCATTGCGCCGGGTATTAACGCGTGGCCGACAATTCCGGGGTTTATGGCCATCAGCATCACAAGGTCAATATTATCCAAGACATAATCTATGACTGACAAAGGCGTGGCGGGGTTTAACGCGACTCCGGCCTTTACCCCGATATTTTTGACAAGGCGGATTGATCTATCCAAATGCCGGGTTGATTCGGCGTGAATTATTATCATATCCGCGCCGGCCTTGGCAAACGCAGGGATAAAATTATCCGGATGTTCAATCATCAAATGCGCGGAAATCGGTATTTTGGAGATTGCTTTAATGGATGCAATCATTTCGGGAAACAGACCCAATCTCGGCACAAAGGCGCCGTCCATTATATCAAAATGCAAGTAATCAACATCGCCATCTTCCAATTGCCGAATATCCGCTTTTAAATCTAAAGCGTTCGCGCAAATTATTGAGGCCGAGAGTAAAAAAGTTTTTTTAGATGTCATATGTTTATATTGTTATTCTAAATTTGAATGGCGCCGCCACATTGTCTTGTGGTTTTCATTAAGTCTGCGCATAAGCAAAAGAACAACCGTATCAAAAAAAATATTAAGGCACTGCTCGTTTAAAGCAGTCATTGGCTGTATGGAATTAAATCCTTTAATCGATTTGGTTTTTGAGGGGGCTTTAATCTCAACGATTACATTTGACAGTTTGCCGATTCTTGATTTTTTGTTTCCGGTAATGAGAGCTATTTTTGAACCGTTATTTTTAGCGATGGCGGCCAAATCAAAAATGGTCTGTGTTTCTCCCGACCCGGAACATACAAGCAATAAATCATTTTTGCCCAGAGAAGGAACAGTTGAATCGCCAAGAGTAAAGGCTTTGAATCCGAGATGCCCCAACCTCATCGCAAAACCTCTCGCGGCCATCCCGACTCTGCCCGCGCCGACAGCAATTATTGTTTTAGCTTTGATTAATTCTTCCATTAAAATCAGCACTTCTTTTTCTTCCGTTTTTGACAAAACCGCGTCAATCTCAGCAAGTATTTTTTTTAGATTTTTTTTAAACATTTTTTCATTGAATCGCGCTTAAATCCTGCCGCGATGAATAAAAATTATCATATCCTCCTTTCTTTTGTTTTATCGTTGAAATCGGCCCGTTAAATCTGTTTGCCGCCGCATCAAAACTGAAAACCGAGTAGCCATATTTTTTTAGAACATTAATCACATCTTCCGGGGTTTTGCCGGAAGCGGTTAGCGGCGCATCGGATATTTCAAATTGGATGAATTCAATCAGATTATTTTTTAATAGATTGCCTGCTCCCGCCAACACTTCTTTTTCAAAGCCTTCGACATCAATTTTTAAAAAATCAATGGCGGTTATTCCAAGTTTGGCGCAAATATTATCAAGGGTTTCTGTTTTTACCTTCGCATTATTTGAATTATATGTTGGATATTTTAGTTTGGCCAGAGAGCTTAATCCGCTCAATGACTCATCGAATATTTGCATTTCCGCCGAACCGGAAATGTTCGAAAGGGCGATTTTTACCGGCACTGCGTTATCGCATCCGTTTAACGCCAGAGTTTCTTTTAACCGGGAAAATGTTTCGTTTACAGGTTCAAATGAATACACTTTGCCGCTGTTTCCAACCAGGCGGCTGTATACAGCGCTCAATATTCCGATATTTGCCCCCGCGTCAAGCACCATGGCGTCTTTTTTAATTAGTTTATTTACTGCCAGAATTTCTTTTTTCAAGTCATTTCTTCTCAGTAAAGTTCTAATCATGCCTCTGTTCCAAGAGTAAAAAATAAATCTGACGCCAAGACAATCTTCCAAGATAAAAGGTTTGTTGATAGGAAATATCTTTCTGTCAAACACATCCAAAATTTTTTTAGCGGATTCCTTTAAGATATTCGGTATTAATTTTTTAACAATTTTCTTCATATGAATTGTTTTGTTAAATTTGAAACGGGAACGTATCGCTGGACAATTTGGGGTAATTAAGAGGCAGGGATGAGCAAATAATGCCGCTTGGATTATTTTTCTCATCCGCTCGATAATAAAAGTATAGATTATCCCATTTGATTTTGCCTTCATCAAACAGCTTTTGAATGTCGGTTTTAAAAGGATGGTTTTTGGGGCTTTCATAAAGAACGACATATTTCCCGGCCATTTTGAATAAATTTTCCAAGGCTGCAAGGTGAGCGTCCCCGGTATGAATATGCATAATCACCGCTTGAGTAAAAGCCACATCGCAGGTCTTAAACGGAAGTCCTGTCCAGCCAACCGTGGCGTCAGCTTGTTTGGCTTTATCGGCCACTTCGGGATAAGTCTTTTTAAGGCCATTAAGCTGTTGATGAGAAAGATCAATGCCGCAAATTCTAGCTTTTGGCAGCAAGGTTTGAAGATTGTGGAGATGCATACCCGTTCCGCAACCCATTTCAAATACGGACTCCGGATTTAACTGGAGAATAGTTTCGTACAAAAGGCGGTGGCTTGGATGGAGAGGTTTTATATTTTCGTTGTGTTTTGCAAGTTGTAAATTTCGAAATTGATAATCGCCGGATTTCAAAGCCAGAGTGTATTTTTTTTTCGCTTCTTTCAGTTCTCCTTTATAATGCAGATTATAAAGCGTCCAGTTGAACATATCTTTTTTTAATCTTCCGCTATCTTTTATAAAACCAAACTTCAAGATTATTTTATGAAAAGCTTTCAGAAGATGGTAGCTGAAAATATAAATGTTTGGATAATTATCCCTTGGATGAGCGGAAAATTTTTTTATTTTTTTAAGCAATTTCATAAATTTAGTTTTAAGTTCAATACTTTAATGATTGTGTCGGCAAAATTTTCCGAAAGGAATAATTTGTAATTGTCGCCGGTTAAATATTTTTCTATGGCGTTTAAATATTTACTGTATTCGTTCTCATTGATATTGTTCAAAAAAACAAGAAGCTCTTTGTCGGATTTGAATTCGCGCCTGTCTATAAAAGCGTTTTTGTCCGCATAGCGGGTAATATTTTCAGCTCCCCAATAAATCGGCACAGTTCCGGCGTTAAAACAATCAAATATTTTTTCCGTCACGTATCCGTTTAAGCCGTAAGCGTTTTCGTAGCAAAGAGAAAACTTGTAATGAGACAGCGTGTCTATTTTATCTTTGGATATTCCTCTGTAATTTTTAAATTTAGGCATTAGAATAGGAAAAAACTTTTCTTTCCTATTGATAGGCTTGTTCCATCTTGGACCAAACAGATCAAATTGGCCGCCAAGCTTGTTTTCAAAAAATTTAATAGATTTCCTCCTTGTGCTGTATAATTCATTGGGGAATCTTGATAATTTATTGGCGGAAATATTAACCATAAATTTCTTTTCGTTAAAATTTATTAGACTAGCCGGTTTTTTGCCAGCGGGGCACGGCAAGTGGAATTTAAAAAACTTTTTATTGTCAACCAAATCGTCATTCCAAGTAAAAATTGTTGAAAACTTGTCATGCAATTGCTTCGTGTAATTGTAAGGCTTAACGGATTTTCCTTCCCAGAGAAATAAGGCCGCTTTGTCTTTTAAACCATAATCAAGGCACTCTTTATAGAGTTTCCGTTTCGTTTCCGCTTTTTCACCCAAACTGTCTCCATCAATAAACAACACCCAAGCGCAATTTGACAAGCCGTTTTGGTCGGCTGTTTTTATGTCATAACCAAGATTGAATAACTTTTTTTTCAAAAACTTCCACGAATCATTCAAATTGTTCGCGTCATTGGTGTTGAAAATAGAATTATTCCCAAGAACGGGGCTGGAAAAATTTATCAGAATATCTTTCATTGTTTTTTAAATACCGGCTTCCACGTTATGATTGAGTAACCTTCTATATACAGACTGCCGATGTAAGTTCTCTTGGCTTCAAGTATTTGTATTTTATTCTCTTTTTCCAGTTTCTTCAGATAATCCAGATAACCGTTCAAATATTTTCTTTTTCTAAAATACTTTATGGATAAATTATCAATTAAACTTTTCTCATCAAGCAATTCGGCGATGGGTTCTATGTGGATGCAGATAACAGGTTTGTTTTTTAACAGGTAGGAAACAAAGGCTTTGTAATTTGAACCGATTTGCTCAAGCGCCGCCACGGTGTAAACCGCAGAATTATCGGCGAGTTTTATTTTCGCGTCAGGCTTGAAAAAATCAAAATTATATCCTTGGATATTTTTTGCTAGGCCGGTATCGGACATTTGTTTGAGAATCTTTTGCGATGATTTTGCCCAATCAAGACCGAAGAGGTTGGCAGACGGATTCACTTCCCGCGCTTTAAGGAGATTATGCCCCGTGCCGCAGCCGAATTCATAAATATTTTCCGCCTTTCTCAAGTATTTGTCAAAAACATAATCAAGAATGACATAAAGCATATTTCTCTCGTAATTGGGCGATACGCCTTTGACGAATTTTTGGTTGAGCCTGTTGATTTCATATTTGCCGTGGTAGTGGGGAAATATCGCGTTGGTTGTTTTTTCTTCGTTTAATTCCGTAAGATTTTGGCCCCAGCCTTTTTCCCACTGCTTTAATCTGTGCGGTCCGGAATAAACCAAAAACGGGTCAAGCAAGGTATCAATTATTTTTATGATAACTTGTTCCTCCTCTTCTTTTTCAAGGGGGGAGTATATGAGCTTGTATTCGGATATTTTGTCTTTAACGTAATCGCTAAGTTTGTCGTTAAAAAGCCTGGCGATATCTTGGTGCCTGATAAGTACATTTTTCATAATTTTATTTTTGTGTCGGCTCTATGGATACATTTGATTGGCAAATTTTATGCCAATTGTCAAGAGGCATGTTTAGAAATTCCGCAAAATTGGTTTGGTGCAGAGCGGCAAGATTTTTTTCTATCCATAAGGCTACTTTTTTAATGCTTTTTTCATAGGAAATGTTCGGATGAAAATCAAATTCTTTATTGAATCTGGAACAATCAATTTGCAGATTTCTAAGGTCGCCGATGTCCGGCGCCGTGCCGATTTCGCATTGGACAACTTTCTGGATTCCCTTGGCGAAATCGCTTTTATTGATATTGTGGTGGCCGATATTGTAGATTAAATGTTTCCATTTGCCTTTTTCTATCACTTTGAAATATCCTTGCATCAACTCGTCTATATCAATAGCCGCCCGGTAAGCGTTCAGTTCCGACACTCGTATCATTTTGCGAGAAATGGCCATATAGGTGAAATGATTGGGCAGTAGTTCAATGCGGAAACGGGGCGATAATCCAAAGACTGTCGCCGGTCGGAAAACTATTATTTTAAAATTTGGATTTTTGTCGGTTTTGTCTTTTATATATTCTTCCATTTTTAATTTATAGCGGCAGTAATAATCGGTCGGCTCCGGCACCGCATCTTCTTCTTTCATAAGTTTTAATTCTTTTTGCGTCCCGTAAACGCTTGAAGTGGAGTTGTAGAGGACTTTAAGGCCAAGTTCCTCGCAGATATCAATCACTTGTTTGGAGGCTTTATAGTTGATATTTTCGGTGAAAGCCGGGTTATGGTTGCAGGCGTAAACGCTGCTTAATTCGCCGAAATGCAAAACATAAGTCGGTTTGAAATTTTCCAGAGACGATTTGAGAAGTTCTTTGTTGCGGATATCGCCGATTATAAATTTCAATTCCGAAGATTTTTTTTTATCTGTTGATATTTCTTGAATCATTCGCAAAGGATTTTGTTCATATATAAGGGAATCATAAAGGCAGACATCATATCCTTTTTTCAAAGCCTCTTTGGCAAAAGCCGAACCAAGATATCCCATTCCTCCCGTTATAAAAAATCTTTCTTTACTTTTCATTTTCTTTTAAATTTATTTTATAAAGCTCTTTTTGCCATTTTATCGTTCTCGCAAGACCTTCGTCAAAAGAGACATATTTCGTTTTGCCAAATTCATTTTTTACTTTTGTCATATCAAGAGAAACATCAACGGGCGCTCCTGAAATTTTATCGGATGATATTTTTGGAAAAACCGCTGGGACATTCAAGTGTTTTCCTATTTTACGAGCCAAATCGGCGATTGTAATACTGGAAATTCCCCCGACATTATACACCGGTTCTTTTCCAAAAAGTAAAATATTCCACAAAATTTCTATGGCGTCCGATATATAACAGTAGGTTCTTTTTGCCTCACCATAGTCAAGTAATTCTATATTGCCTTGAGTTGCTTTTTGAATGAACGAATTAAGCACTCTTAAATCGTCCGGCTTTGTTCCCGGTCCGTAGGCTAGAGAGAGTCTGGCAGATTTAGCTTTGACTCCCCTCGCGCCGTAAGCGTTGCAAATCACTTCTCCGCACCGCTTGGCTTCAATATAGCAGGATCTTGGATGAGTTGTATTGGTTGATCCGACCTCAAACTCTTTATGCGGAGGATTTGTCAGTCCGCTATATACTTCGCTGGTGCTTAAAAATAGGAATTTTCCGTTGTTTTTAAGTTTGTCAAATAAATAAAAAGTTATTTCGGTATTTAATTTCAAGGTTTTTGTCGGATTTTCCATAAAACGCCCGGGTTGTCCATAGCCGGCGGCGTGTATTATATAATCGGCCATGGGCAATTTTTGATGGAATTCATAGTTGGTCAAATCTCCAACGGCAATTTCAATTTCCGGATAATTTATCAAGTCATTTAAATAAAGAGGGTATTTACTGCCGCACACCGCGGTAATTTTGCCGATTTTTTTATTTCCGGATAAAACTTTCAGACAAGCCAAAAAATAAGTGCCGATTAAACCGGAAGCTCCGGTTATTAAAATAGATTTTCCTTCCATTTCGCTCAAGTCAATTTTTTCCAAAATCTTTTCAGCGTCTTTGATTATTATTTCTGAAAGCCGGTTCATGATTTTATAAGTTTTAATAATTTTTCCCTTATATTTTTGTAAGTAAATCCTATTGATTCATCGTGTTCGCCGGCTGTCCCGTAGTTTGTCATCATCTTGGAGGGCACCCCGATAGATTCAACTGAAACCGGTTTGGAAGACAAAGCTTCCAAAATTTCCGGCAGCAACGCTCCCGCGTAGTAAGGTTCGCAAAGCAGTATTTTGCCGGAACTGCTGTTTTCTTGAAATGTTTTTTTGTCAAAAGGAATGACGGCAGTGTAGTACAAAATGGTTACATCCAGGCCTTCCGCCGCCATCATTGTCATTTCTAACATGGGGCCAACGGCAATAATTGTAGCCAATTTGCCTTTTTTTACAATTTCCGCTTTGCCGAATTTTACATTGCTACTTTTTGAGTTTTGCCTTTCTGATAATCTGAAATAAGTCGGTTTACCGTTTGCGTAAGATTGTCTGAATAATTTATCAAATTCTTCCGCGGAACCCGGCAGCGCGATTTCCATGCCGGGAATATTTTTTAACATGCCCACATCGCCCGGGCAATGATGAGTGCAACCCAGTGCGGCATAATCATAAGAAGCTCCCACGCTTACAAAATTTCCTCCAAGTTGCTGGTAGCCGAAATCGTTTTTGAGTTGTTCTATGCTCCTTTCCACCAAGAACGGCGCGATAGTGTGGACAATTGGAATAAAGCCTTGCATGGAAAGTCCGGCTGCGAGTCCGATAGTGGACTGCTCCAATATGCCTATATTCAATACCCTGTCCGGGAATAATTCAAAAGCCTTCTTAAATCCAAACACGCCGATATCGCCCAGTAGCAATATCGCCTTTTCGTCTTGCTCCAATATGGACTCAACGGTTTTTACAAATTGTTTTCGCATTTTTATTGTTTACGATAATTCTTCCAATAAAATATTAAATTCTTCGGGAGAAGGGGATTTGTGGTGCCATGCCGGATTATTTTCCATTGTTTTCGCGCCATAGCCTTTTATCGTATTTGCGATTATTGCCATTGGTTTATCTGATTTTTTAATCAGAGCGTTATAAATTTCTTTATGATCATGGCCGTTTATAACGCAAGCTTCCCAACCGAAAGATTTGAATTTTTCGGCAATGTCGCCCATATCCAACGCTCTGTCGGTAGAATGATTATAATCCACTATGCAGCGCAAATTGGAAAGGCTGTGGTGCGAGGCGAGAAGAGCGGATTCCCAAACAGTGCCCTCATTGCATTCTCCGTCTCCAATAAGGACAAAAACTTTGCTGGCGCTTCTTCTGATTTTCAGCCCCATGGCGATTCCTATGCTGATGGGAAATCCATGGCCAAGGGAACCGGTGGAAGCTTCAATTCCCGGGACTTTATTACGGTCCGGGTGTCCGCCAAGCATGCTGTTGAATTTTCCAAAATTTTCCAATTCCGATAACGGAAAGAATGCTTTTTCAGCCAATACCGCGTATAAACCAAGAGAAGCGTGCCCTTTGCTTAGAATAAAAATATCCCTGCTTTGATCAAACGGATTTTTAGGATTAAATTTAAGAACTTTGTCATAAAGAACCCACAATATGTCTAAAACGGAAAAAGCGCTGGGGATATGTCCTTCAGCTGATTTAGCGGAAGCGGTTACGATAAGTCTCTTTAATTTTTTTAGCGAGTTTTTCATGCCGGTATTTTTTTTCTAAAACCAAGCAAAAAACTAATGGGAAATTTTATTTTTCTGGATATTTTTATAATCGCCACCCGGTTATCCCTGTAAAATTTAAATCGAGCGAGATAAGACATAATAAAAAGAGACAGATAATTCAGCCGGCGTCTTAACAAGTTTTTGTTTTCAGAAAAAACTTCAACTGATTTTACTTTGCTTATGCTGGCGCAACCGTCGCAAAGAGACGTATAAAACCAAGAACGGTCATCCTCCAGCGCCAAATGTTCGGTTATATGTCCGCAGAAATGGCATTTAACGCTGACAAGGTATCTTTTTTTGCCCTTATAATTTCCGTCTTTTTTTACTCCGATCAGTTCCCCTTTTCGCACTTGCTGGTATTTATGCTTCATCCACATTATCCGACTTTGGAATTTATAAAATTCCCTGTCGCTTATCGCGGTAAGATTAACCATGGGGAAACCGTCTCTTATGTGTTTTAATTTATCCTTGATTAATTTTTTTTCCAAAGCAAGCCTGTAAATTTTTGAATCCGGAATCGGCATCAAAAAAATTAAATTAAGATTATATTCCGGGTGGTTAAGCCAGTAATCAATGGAAGATTTCAGGGTTTCCTTGGTTTCGGCCGGGTCGCCTAGAATTATGTTGCCCGTGCAAAATAATCCCACTTCGTGATGCGCCTTAAGAGCTCTTTCAATTTCCGCTCGGGTGATTCTTTTGTTCATGCTTTTCAGTATTGAATCATTGATATTTTCAATGCCATAACCCATCAGTGCTAGCTTGGAATCTTTCAAAATTTTTAATCTTTCAGCCGTTGTGTCGGTCACTCGAAACGACCCGGCCCAGCCGTAAATCGGATAATTTTTTATGCGGCGGGCGAATTCCATCAGTCTTGCCGGATTGGCCGAGAGCAGTTCATCTAAAAAATAAAAAAAATTAACATGGTGTTTTTCCACGAGATAATCAATTTCTTTGAAAATATTGTCCAAGGACCGTTCGCTGTATTTTTGACCCATATGATGATAGCAAAAAGTGCAGCTGAATGGGCACGACCGCGAGCCGAGCATTTGAACGTAATTAAGGTCATTATGCTCATTCAAAGTGTCATAATTTCCGGAAAATCTTATCAATGATTTCCATTGGCCGAACTCAAAACCTTCATAGTCGGGAAAAGGAAGTTCGTCCAAGTTGTTAACGCGCACCCGATTGCGATTAACAATGACTTTATCTTTATCCAGGTAAGCAATCCCATCTATGTTTTTCGGGTCTTCATTTCGGCAAAGATAGCCGGCCAATTCCGCCATAGTCAATTCTCCTTCACCCAACACTCCGAAATCAACCTTCATGGTTTTTAAAGCGAGTTCCGGATCGGAAACGATAATAGCCCCGCCGACGACCGTAATAATATCCGGTTTTATACTTTTCGCGGCGTTTAAAACCGCGCTTATCACATCCCAATTTTGAGACATTCCTCCTGTGCCCAAGACATCAATGCTTTTTTCTTTTATCCATCTGCCGATAATTATTTCCAAAGGCTCGTCACTGTGGCATAAATTGAGGCAATGGACATTAAAACCCTTGCTTTTTAAAGAGGAAGAAATATAAGCCAAACCGAGAGGAAAGTTATAAAAACCGCCGACTCTGGCAAACCGAGGAACAACTAGAAGAAAATTTTTCATAATTTTAGCGTTTAATTTATTTTTCAGTCAGCCAGTTATGTTCTACATAGAAACAGCCTGAACCGGCCTCTTTTGCGTATGTAAAACCTGTTTCATATGGGTCAAGATTGGTAACGGAAAAATATAGAGCATCCGGGACATAATCAATTATTTCTTTGCCGGGAATGGTTATATAGCAATTAATCTTATAATCTCCCGCGTATAAATTCAAAGCCTTAATATCGCATTCCAACTCGTTCATTCCTTTTTTAAAAGAAAAAAATTTATTTTGCATTACGGAATTTATAAAAATTAAATTTTGCGATTCATCGCCGATTATCAATTGAATAGTAGCTTCCAAATCTTCAACATAAGATTCAATTTTTAATTTTATTTTAATTGGCAAGTCGCCTCTTACAACCGCAGTTTTGCTTTGTTCTATAATTTCAATGCCGATTAGTTTCGCTCTCAGAGTAGCTTTTTGAGTGGTTCTTTTTCTGTCCGCTAGCGGGGTGTTTTCGGCGTTTTTTGACATAACATTCAGATATTTTTTTACCACAAACCCGGTTTCTCCAAACATTTCCACCTTTCCTTCTTTAAGCAATATGCACCTATCGCAAAGTTTTTCTATCGCGCTCATATTATGGCTTACAAACAGTATCGTTCTTCCTTCTTGTTTGGTGACTTCTTCCATTTTTCCCAGGCATTTTTTTTGGAATTCGGCGTCGCCGACGGCGAGGACTTCGTCCACGATTAAAATATCCGGTTCCATATGGGCGGCCACGGAGAAAGCGAGCCGGACATACATTCCGGAAGAGTAATATTTGACCGGCGTGTCCAGGAATTTTTCTATTCCGGAGAATTCCACGATTTGGTCGAATTTCTTGGCAATTTCATGGCGCGTCATTCCCAAAATAGCGCCATTTAAGAATATGTTTTCTCGGCCGGTAAGTTCTGGATGAAAACCGGTTCCGACTTCCAGCAAGCTTCCCACTCTTCCATTAATTTTTATTTCTCCGGTGGTTGGTGGAGTTATTTTGGACAAAATTTTAAGCAAGGTGGATTTGCCGGCTCCGTTTCTGCCGATTATGCCTATAACTTCGCCTTTATTAACTTCAAAATTTATGTCATTTAAAGCCCAAAATTCTTCTTTGGTCCCGATGCCGAGACTTTTTTTTGTTTTGTCTTTGGCGAAGCGAAAAGGGTTTTTGAAAATATTCGTTAAAACATCGCGCAAAGCGATATAGCCGCCTCGCTGGTGAGTGATGTTGTATTTTTTGCCTAAATTTTTTACTGTGATAATTTGGTTACTTGACATTTTATTTTGTTTTTCTTGACTTATTTTGTGTATCACTTACAATACTTGCATTAGTGGCTTCGGCCTCCGAGAAAGCCCCCGAAAGGGGGTTTTCGATTTTTAGGAGAGTTTGCAGTCTTGAAACCGCCTCTCCAAAATCCAAGTCGGAAATAGAGCCTATTTTTCGTAATAATCT
>Ga0209211_10008231_pt1 | contig 14325 bp, 18 predicted proteins | sample RifGroA2_FD_183992 | JGI IMG/M metagenome (GOLD analysis project Ga0209211, IMG submission 183992) | Groundwater microbial communities from Rifle, Colorado, USA - Groundwater A2 (SPAdes) (version 2) | ecosystem: Environmental > Aquatic > Deep subsurface > Groundwater | place: Rifle, Colorado...
GTTGATTTCGCGCTTCAGTTCACCTTTTTCTCGCCCAAGAAGTCGTTTTAGAAGCTGTTGATCGTTTGGAGAAAAGACAACTCTCCATTTGTCTTGATGCTCGAACATGTCATCGGCGCGAACAAGAAGTTCGGAACGAAATCCGACGACTGCTGGGATCATTCCTATGTCAGGAATGCTTACCAGATCAATACCGTCTGGCAAGTTTCCAGTCCCAAGTTTGAGTTCTCTACGGACCATTGGGCCTTTTAAGGCGTCCCCAAGTGACACGTGAACAGGAACAAACCTTTTGTCTGCCATTGTCTCTCCTAAACAAAGCCTTTTAGCATGGCCGTCCAAGTTAAACATTGTTATTCTTGATTGTCAAAACTAAAAACAGAGGTTTCCCTCTGTTCTTTTTTTAACGTTTTGACCACTGTGGTGATCGGCGAGCTGATTTCTTACCGAACTTCTTTCGTTCACGGATGCGCGCGTCTCGGCTTAAGAAGCTTGACTTCTTTAATACTGCTCGAAATTCAGGATTGAAGTCAACCAATGCGCGAGCAATTCCCAATCGAATACTATCTGCTTGCCCATGAATTCCACCGCCCACAACCTTTACAGAAACATCAAACATATTTTCTGTTCCAGTTTGCTTAAATGGTGAAAGCACGGACTGACGCAAGAGCGCAATCGGAAGATAAACTTCAAGTGATCGTTCATTGATCGAAAATATTCCTGTTCCACCGTTTACAAGTCGAACACGCGCGATCGCGGCTTTACGTCGTCCAACTGCTTCAATATATTGTTTTGCTGATTCAGTCATACTAGTTCTTTACAACAAGCCTTTTCATTCGCTCGTTTCTATGTTTATTTTTAGGAAGCATTCTAGAAACCGCGCGTCTCAAAACATCCGATGGATCTTTACTCCACAAAGCTTTGAGTCCAATCATTCGAAGACCTTGACCGAATGTTGTGTGGTGCCAATAAACTTTTTGATCCATTTTATTTCCTGAAAAAACTATCTTGGACGCATTCACAACTTGAACATGATCTCCCAAATCACGATTTGGTTCAAATGCAGGTTTGTCTTTTCCAATCAAAATAGTGGCGATATATGATGCTAATCGTCCAAGTGTTTGTCCTTCAGCGTCTATTGTTTTAATGTCGCGTTGTTCTTCTCGCATATTATTTTACAAATTCTATCTGAACCATGTCAGCGCCATCAGAAGGACGATGACCGAGTTTTGTGATTCGAGTATATCCTCCAGGACGAGTCGCATAACGAGGACTTAAAACCTCCAAAATTTTCTTAACAGGATGCTCTGTGTAAAAAAAAGTCATCAGTTTACGTCGTGTTGCAAGCGTTGGCTTTTTTCCAGAAGTTATTGCCTTTTCAACAAGTGGACGAACCATCTTTGCTTTTGCTTCGGTCGTCTTAATCTTCTCATGTAATACAAGACTCGCGGCAAGACTTCTCATCATTGCGTTTGTTGCTGTTGCTGAACGCCCAATTTGTTTCTTTACCTTACGATGACGCATATTATTTTATCAACAAAGAAAAGTGATCAATCAAGAATTGTGCTGATTGCTTAACTGCTTCTTCAGGAGCAATCGTTCCATCAGTTTCAATTGTCATTATTAACTTGTCGTAGTTTGTAATTTCTCCAACGCGAGTATCCTCAACGCGATATCCAACATTTCGAATTGGTGAAAACAGAGAATCGATCGCGATTGTTCCAAGATCTGAAGTTTCACCAGATCGTTCTTCTGTCGAAGAATAACCGCGGCCTTTTTTAACAATAATTTCCAAATCAATTTTGCTCTTTGCATCTGTTGCTGTCATTATTTTCATTTCAGGATTCACGATTTCAACATCAGCGTTAGGTTCAAAGTCTGCGGCAGTTATCACTTGCTCGCCTGAAACAGAAAGTTTCAGTGTGACAGGCTCGTCAGTAAACATCCGAATTCGAAGCGCTTTGAGGTTCAAAATTATTTCCAAAGCATCTTCTTTAACATTTTCAACTGATTGAAACTCATGATTCACTCCTTTCATTTTGATTGCTGTGACAGCAGCGCCAGGAAGAGAGGACAACAGAACGCGACGCAATGCATTGCCTAGTGTTGTACCATAGCCGTGAAAACATGGCTCAATAATCAGCACGCCCTCATTTGGCCGCTGTCCTTTCTCAAAAGTGATGGAAGATGGGAGAAGAATATTTTCCATACAAAGATTTTAACGAGAATAAAATTCAACGATTAAGGTTGGGTCAAAAATTTGATCAAGGTCCTCACCTTGAGGAATCGCAGTGACCTTTCCTGAAAATAGTTTTTCATCGCGAGTAAGCCATGATGGAAGTTTGCTTGCCATCATTGATTCTGGAATTTGTTTGACTATTCCTTTTTCTTTTTTGTTTTCTTTGATTGTGATTTGGTCTCCAACAGAAACAGAAAATGATGGAATATTCACACGCTCGCCATTAACCAAAATAAATCCATGGCTGACCATTTGACGCGCTTGACGTCGTGTTTTTGCAAAACCCAAACGATAAACCGCGTTGTCTAAACGTAATTCCAGATATTGAACAAAAGTTTCTGCTGTGTTCCCTTTCTTGCGGCTAGCTTTTTCAAATGTTTTTCTCATTTGGCGTTCCAAAATTCCATAAAGCGCTTTTGCTTTTTGTTTTTCTTGTAATTGTTCTCCATACGAAGAAAGACGAGCACGTGAGCGCGCTTGTTTTGGACCATGAATACCCGGTGGATAATTTCGTCTACGAGCCGCCTTTTCTTTTCCAAGTATTACTCCAAGACGACGTGAACGTTTTCCAATTGGTGTAAAATCCCTTGCCATACTTTAAATTCGACGAGGTTTAGGAGAACGACAACCATTATGTGGAAGTGGGGTGGTGTCCTTAATCGACAAAACTGTCATTCCGTTTGCATTTAATGCGCGAACTGCTGAATCACGACCAGAACCAACTCCTGTGACAAACACATTTAATTCTTTTAGTCCTGTTTCTTTTGATCGTTCAACAGCATCCTTGATTACAATACCTGCGGCGTAAGGTGTTGATTTTTTTGGACCCTTAAATCCACAATGACCAGCGCTTGACCAAGCAAGTGTATTTCCATTCAAATCCGTAAAAGTAACGATCGTGTTGTTAAACGTCGCTTGAATATATGCGCAACCTTGAGAAACCTGTCGAACTACTTTCTTTTTTCGAGATTTCGAGGTTTTCGGTGCAGGTGCTTTTGTCTCTGTTGCTGATGTTTTTTCAATTGCCATATCTTATGTCTTTGTTAGAAGACGACGACCGCTTCCAGTTGTTCGTCTGGCATTACCTCGCACTGTGCGTGAGTTTGATTTTGTACGTTGACCCCTAACTGGCAAATGTTTTGCATGCCTGCTTCCGCGATAGGAACCAATTTCTTTTAGACGTTTGATATTCCCAAGAACATCACGACGCAAATCACCTTCAAGTCGCGTTTCAGGAACTTCAAGAATTGAGCGGATTGCTTTGACTTGATCATCAGTAAGATCTTTCGTCCGAATATTTTCGTCAATACCGGCCTGCTTCAAAATCTTTTCTGACATTGGTTTTCCAACGCCATAAATATAAGCCAAAGCAATGACGATTCTTTTTTCAGATGGAATATTTACACCAGCGATTCTTGCCATATTTCAATTTAACCTTGACGTTGTTTGTGTTTAGGATTTTTACAAATGACAACAACACGCCCCTTGCGACGTGTTACTTGACAATCACGACAAATTTTTTTAGCTGAAGCTCTAACTTTCATAATTCAAAAACGATAAACGACCCTTCCTTTTGTTAAGTCGTAAGGACTTATTTCTACCTTCACTTCATCGCCTGGCAACAATCGAATGCGAAATCTCCGCATTTTTCCAGAAAGATGACCTAAAATCGTTTGACCGTTTTCTAGCTTTATTTTAAAACTTGCGGACGGTAGAAGTTCTTCAACCGTGCCCCGCATTTCAATGAAATCCTTTGTTGCCTGGCCCATAATTTAGTGAATTTGTGAGGCGGCGCTATTTTACGTATTCTTGTGAATACTGTCAAGAAACCCCACGTGGATAATCAAAAATGTTATTTTTTGGCTAATTTAAGCTCGCTTTTATACGTCGGACTCCAGCACCTACTGACTCCTCTTTTTGGATACTGAAGTGTCCAAGTTCACCTGTACTTTCCACATGAGGGCCTCCACAGACTTCCTTACTGAAGAATTCACCTATAAAATAGACCTTTATCTTGCCTCCAAGTTGAGCATACTTATCATCAAAAACTCCAATCGCTCCTTTTTGTTTTGCTTCTTCCAAATCCAAAATTTCAAAATGTACAGGAAGATTTTTTTGAATATTTTCGTTCACGATTGATTCAACTTGTTTGATTTGCTCATCAGTTAAACGTTCAGAATGTGAAAAATCAAATCTTAGTCTTTGATGTGTGATATTTGAGCCGCGTTGAAACACATGATCGCCAAGAACAGAACGAAGAGCCTGATTTAGCATGTGTGTCGCTGTATGAAGTTTGACCGTTTCCACTGAATGGTCAGCAAGTCCGCCAGTAAATTTTTCTGTTGAGCCAGCACGGGAAAGCTCCTGATGTTTACTAAACTCATGTGAAAAAATTTGTTTGTCTATCTCCTGACCTTTTTCTTGCGCTATTTCTTCAGTGAGTTCAACTGGGAATCCGTATGTCGCGTAAAGCAAGAACGCATCTTGGCCGGAAATTTTTCCATGTTCCGAAAATATTTTTTCAAACTCTCGTTCACCTTTAGAAAGTGTTTTAAGAAACTTCTTTTCTTCCTCATTTAGTTTTTCCAAAATGATTTTACTCTGTTTTTCAAGATTTGAATAATGTTCCGTATAAGTTTTTATAACTTCATTGCCGATTTGAGAACAAAAAGCTTCTTGAATGCCAATCTTTTTTCCAAACCTCACAGCGCGTCGAATTAAACGACGAGCAAAATATCCCTGATCTTTATTTGAAGGTGTGACCCCGTCAGCGATCAAAAATACAGCGGCACGTAGATGATCCATTATAACTCGAAACGATTTTGCATCTGAAGATACCGGGTCATAAGAGCGGTTTGATAATTTTTCTAATTTTGTGCGAATTGAATCAAACACATCTATTAAAAATATGTCTGGTGTGTTATTTCGCGCGGCTGTTATTCGCTCAAGCCCGCCGCCGAAGTCAACGTTTACATTTGGAAGAGTCTCAAAACCGTTTTCAATTTTTTTGTACTGCATGAAAACGTTGTTTCCGATTTCTAAAAATCTTCCACAATCGCAATTGACATGACATTGTTCATTCTTGTATTTCGAATTTTCGTGCGATTTAAGTTCGACTCCGAAATCCCAAAACATTTCGCTGTCTGGTCCTCCGGGCTCACCCACTGGCATTTTGTCTGGAACACCAGAACGCGACCACCAATTTTTCTTTTCATCATAATAAAAAATTCTTCCGTTTTGCATTCCATCACGTTCTGAAAAATCTACGTCAACAGCATCAATTCCGGCTCCAGAAAAAACTTTTTTCCAAATGTCCACAGATTCTGAATCACGTGGAATCTCAAGCTCTTCGTTTCCACTGAAAACAGTCACATACAACCGATTTGGATCTAGTCCGATTTCTTTTGTTAAAAATTCAAACATCCATTGGATTTGTTCTTTTTTGAAATAATCACCAAGTGACCAATTTCCAAGCATCTCAAAAAAAGTTGTGTGACGATTGTCTCCAACCTCATCAATATCTTGAGAGCGAAAACATGTTTGACTATCTGTAATGCGTTTTCCATGCGGATGTGCCTGACCCAAAAGATAAGGAACCATTGGCTGCATTCCAGAACCAGTGAACAGAGTCGATGGATCATTTTCAGGCAATATCGAAGCTGAAGGAACAATTGAATGCCCTTGCTTTTCGAAATATTCAAGATACTTTTTTCTAACGTCACTAAGTTTCACAATATGTAGTTTATTGAATGTATTGAGGCTAAAGAGAGAGGTTTATAAGATCGTAAGGAGTAGTTTGCATCATGTCGCAGGGAACAACGGCGAAGAGTCCGTTGGCCCGGAGACATTGTGCAACTGCTCCGACACTTGTCTTCCTAAACGACTTCGGCGGCGGTCAAGAACAGAGGAACCGAGCGATCTTTGTCAAAATGTATATTACCCAAGCGTTTGAGTTGCGTCCACTTGCGCCTTACGAAGAATCTTCTTTTGCATTGATTCAACAAAGGCTCTCATCTCATTTGCCTTTAACAACCATGCAATGAAAAAATATACAAGCAACCCGACTCCGCCAGCAATAAGTCCCTGAAAAAAAACGTTAAAAAACGTGTGAAGAGGCAAGAACAAAACTAAAGCATGCTTCAAGCTTTGCATTACAACAGCGCATGCTAAACCAGAAACAGAAAACTTGATTAGTGACTGTAATATGACTGATTCATCTAGTGATTGAATCTTTTGACGTAGTGGCACCCACAAAAGCACAGCATTAACAATCGCCGACAATGAGTAGGCAATTCCAAGTCCAACAACTCCAAAATCTGGGCTAAACAAATACGCACTTATGATTCCAACCAATGCTCCGACAAGTCCTGCGGTAAGAGGTGTGACGCTGTCATGAAGCGCAAAAAAGGCACGAGCAAGAATAAAAACAAAAGCTTGAGGAATAAAAGTGAGAGCAAAAAACGCAAGTGTGTCTGCCGTAAGAATCGTAGCTGACCAGTCAAAAGCGCCAGCTCCGACAACAACGCGCACAATTTGTGAACGTAAAATTAAAAACAAAAGCATGAACGGAATCAATAAAAATAAAGTTTGACGAATAGTTGATGACAAGGATTCACGGAAGGATTTAATATCATCATGAAGTATGTGCTCTGAAAAAAGTGGAAAAGCCGCGATCGCAAATGAAACCCCAATAATTCCAACTGGAAAAAATTGAATGTTATAAGCGAATTGAAAAACCGTAACACTTCCGGTTGGAAGAGTTGTGGCTATAATCATCAAAATAAAAAATAATAACTGATTCACAACAATGCCAAGCATTCTCGGACCAGTCATTCGAATCATCTCTTTAATTTCTTTTGTGTTTTTTGAAAAAATAAATTCATGACGATATCCGGATCGTCTACATTCAAACCACTGACTAAGCACATGCAAGAAAGCGCCAAGAACAACACCCCATGCCAAACCTATTGGTCCAAACAGATCAGTCAAAACAAGAGCGCCAAAAATTATTCCAACATTATAAAAAATCGGAGCGAGTGAATATAGAAAAAATTGTTTGAAACTTTGAAGAACACTTCCAAAAACCATTGAAAAAGAAAGAAGAACTTGCGCGATAAGCATGACACGCATGAATTGGCTCACGGCTTCACGTTTAGCATCATCAAAACCTGGAGCAATCAATGCGCTGATTGGATCGGAAAATACTAATAACACGAGAGAAATGACAAGCATTATGAGACCCAAGATATGCAACACTGTGTTTGTGAATTTCCAAGCGTCTTCCTTTCGATTTCCAAAATACAATTCTGAAAAAAGTGGAATGAAGCTGGATGATATCGCGCCAACGACAATAAGATTAAACATCAAATCCGGAACTTTGAACGCCGCATAATAAACATCAAGTGTGTCCCCTGCCCCAAAAGCGCCGGCAAGTAAACGATCACGAATAAAACCAACAAATCGACTGACAAACGAAAGAGCGCCGACAATCGCGGCGGCTCCAATTATTGTTTTTGATTCAGCGTGAAGAAAACGAAACATTTATTTCTTGTTTAATTTCCCAAACGTAAATACTCCTGTTGCAAGTAACACTACTAAAAGACCAATCAACACATCAACAAACACATTCTGAAGTGTAAAAAATGGAACAAGCACCGTTGTTGATTCTTTTTCCGAAAGACCGCTTTCACCTGTTTTTGTTAGTGTTACACTATATGCCCCGCTTTTTTTATAAGTATGCGTAACATTAATTTTATTTGATTTCGTTCCATCACCAAAAGTCCATTCGTATTGCGAACTTTCGTCAATCGGACCAACCAACGAAAAAGTGAAGGTATTCCAACTGTCATGCGAATATCCAAAAACTGTGTGAGGTGAAAATGTAAGTGGTTCAACAGAAAATTGCGATTCCTCTTCTTCTACTACTATTGTCTCTTCAGCCTTCTTCAAATCCTCAACAACTTGATTCACGATTTTAGAAAAAGTTTCTGATAAATTTGTTTGCTTTGCGTCATTTGGAAAAGCATCTTTTTTATCAACAACACCGTCTGCATCCGTATCTTTTTGAATTGGTTTTGAACCGAGTTCAGCTTCAACCTCATCAGACAATCCATCATTATCATCATCTTCATCACACAAATCTCCGAGACCATCAGCGTCAGTATCTTTTTGATCAGCGTTTACCAAGCTCGCACAATTATCCTTTCCATCAATAACGCCATCAATATCTTGATCATGAACAGGTTCAAACATGCCAGTAATTGCTGTGTTATTTTGTAAATTTGTGTCGGTCGGAACTGTGCCTTGAATTTCAGCCCTAATGTTAAACGCTCCTGATGGAACCGTAAAATCGATATAAACCTCTTCTGGGAAACCTCCTTTAAGTACGGAAATGACTTGCGAATTTCCTAATAATGTAGTGCCTTGAAAAAAAGTTACAAAACCTGAAACGTCTACGTCGCCAATGTTTTGAATACGTGAATAAAGTCTAATTTTGTCGCCAGAAACTAAAATCTCCTTTGAAAAACGAATGTTGTCAGCACTGATAGAAATATCTGCACTAGCAGAACTAACTACTATTGGAAACAGAATTAAGATTATAAACAAAATGTAACGCATAAATTACGAACGATGTTTTTTAACAATCAACAAAACCGTGACGAACATTACTAATAATGAGAATAAAAAAACTAATGAAACAACTTCTGGACGATGAGCAAAAGGAAGCCATGGAACGTTCATTCCATAAAAACCCGCGATAAAAGTAGGAACCATTATGGAAGCGGAAATAATTGTAAGAAGAGTGATCACATCGTTTGTTTTGTGAGAAAGTAAAGCTTCGTTAACATCAAATAGTCCATCAACAAATAGTTTCAAATTATCAGATGATGACCAAACAGTATCAAGACTGTCGCGCAAATCATCAAAATAAATGTTCAGGTCTTCTGAAATAAATTGACGTTTTGAGACTGAAAGATTTGAAATGATTGTCCGTTGTGGATCAATCAAATGTCGAAGAAACAAAATGTTACGCCTTGCTTTGCCAAGATCAACTGTAATTTTCTTGTCATGACTGTGATTGATTGCTTCTTCAAGCCTTGAAACTTCACGAGTAAGAAAAGAAACTATAGCCTGTGTTTCACGAAATGCATCCATTAAAATCCTATAAAGCATGAACGCTGGGCCTTTCGACAAAACATTTGTTCGAAACTTATTAACTTTTTCCATGTGTTCATAAAGATTTTCTATTGAAACGATCGGTTCACGCGTTAGAGTTATAATATGTTTCTCATTCAGAAAAATATAAAGTTCGTTTCCGGAAACAATTTTTTCTTCTTTTCGCAATACAGGAATATGAAAAGTAAAAAATAAATAATGCTTGTAAGTGTCAATTTTTGAAAGCGATGTTGCGGAACGAATGTCATCGTAATCAAGATGATGAAACTTAAAATTTTGTTTGAGATAATCCAAAGCCTCCTCATTCACGCAATTTATATGAATCCAGACAATATCTTTTGCTTCAACAATTTTGTGTGTCATAGTTTTACATCTTTATCACGCTTTTTTGAATGACCAAACGTGTATTGAAAACGATTGTGTCGAATCGGTCCAATAAATGCTGTGTGAAGTTCAGCAAGTAAATACTTTATTGCGATATTGATCCTACCATCTCGATCCAATCGACGTATTGAAACTGGGATTTTAGTTTTCTTCAAAAATCCAAACTTGCCAACATCCAAAAAACGACGCGCGTAATCATGATCTTCACAAAATGTGATACTCTCATCAAAGCCCCCAATTTTGTCGTGCTTATTTTTTCTTACAAACATACAAAAACCAGGAGCGTGAGGAAACAACGACCCCCATGCGCGAGCATAAGTATTGTAAGCCTTGTGCATGAAGTGATCCAACTGATCATCTGAAAGAGGAAAAACATCACATGTTGCAAGATCGAGTTTTCTTTCTTTCATTTCTCCAACAGCTTTTCCTAAAAATTCTGGATCGCGCAATTCAACATCAGCGTCTAAAAAAAGAATGAACTCTGTTTTCGCGTGAATCGCGCCTCGATTTCGACCAGCACCTGGCATACCTCCTTCAACAACACGAGCTTTATACTGACGAGCGATTTCTCGCGTCCGATCAGTTGAGCCAGCGTCAGCAACTACTATTTCAGAAGGTTGAAGTGTTTGTTTTTTTATGGATTCAAGAAGAGTCGGCAAACATACTTCTTCGTTCTTTGTTGGAATCACAATAGTAAGCATATATAAAAACAGTTTATCGAAAATCGGACTGATTGACAAATCAAAAGATAAGAAGTAAGAAAGAATCGCACATCTTCAACGGAGGATCAGATGGCAAGTTCTTTGCTCAAATTCAGTGACATCTGTACTTTGCGTTTGACTGGAGCTATGCGATCAAGGCCGCAACACGCTCTGTTATCAGTCCAGATAAGTTGACTGTCGTTGCAACGACTTTCCGAGAGATTTTCGGAACCGGCGGAACTGGTGTGAACGAAACCTGGTGGATGTTCTTGTTCCCAGCTCTATTCGGCCTTTTCTGGTTGATTCCGATTGCTCTTACCTTGCGCAATACGCCACAAGAAGCAGGATACGATAATTTTGAAACTGGCGACGAACATATCAGCGAAAAATCGCTTACAATGCTGAAGATGCTAAGGGAAGTTTTCCTAAACCCCAAGCATCGCGTCTTGTTGATCGTGTGCCTCATTGAGTTCTGTTCTGGCGCAATACGAAACGGAAGCATTCAGGTCTTTCCGAAATTCGCCGAACACGTTGGATTTCAGAAAGATTTCTGGATCACTGCAAACTGGGGACTCGTTCTGTTGATCGCTGGCGTGATCGGCGCTAATGCGACAGGATGGGTATCGGACAAAGTATTCAACTCTCGCCGAGGCCCAATGGCGATGGTGCTATATGCATTTGTGATCATCGGAATCTGCATGGTTCTATTCTCTCTTGGCAACAATGCGATCCATCAGGGGTCGCTCGTAACAGGAATAGGCATTGCAATCATCCTAGCCTGTATCATCGGCGTACATGGCATACTCTCCGGAACCGCTTCCGCTGACTTCGCTGGAGTCAAAAATACCGCGAAAGCCGTCGGAATCGTTGATGGAGCTGTCTATGTAGGAACATCACTCCAGTCGTTTCTAATGGGACGTTTCATTCCGATTAACGACAAGACCGCGGCTGGCAAGGCTGTCCTTGCAGATCCGACCAACTGGTTCATGTGGCCGATTATCATTCTGCCGTTCGTCTTCATTGGAACGATTCTCGGCATGAAGATCTACCATGCCTATCCTAATAAGTCGCGCAATCACTGATTCTCTCGTCTTTCTAGAGCTCTTCACAAGAGCTCTTTTTTCATATATTGTTATCACATTATGCCCAAATCAGGATTTGTCGTGCTATTCGGACGCTCAAACGTTGGGAAATCTACACTTCTCAATGCGATCATAGGATCCAAAATTTCCATTACAACGCCGAAACCACAAACAACTAGGTTACCAATTCAAGGCATTCTCACGCGAGATGAAGGCCAGATTATTTTTGTTGACACACCTGGAATTTACAAAAAGCGTCGTGATGCTCTAACAAAAAAATTGCTTGAAACAGTAAAACAATCTTTGAAAGATGTGAATGTGATCGGTTACGTTGTTGATCCAACTCGTGAAATTGGTGATGAAGAACATGAGGCATTGAGAATAATAAAACAGATAGACGCAAAACGAGTTCTCATAATCAACAAAATAGACGAAAGAAAAAAGCCGTTCATTGATTTTTATCGAGATCTTTCTCCTGAATTCGATGCTACTGTTGAAATTTCATCTCTACGCGAAACAAATATTGAAGCGCTAATTAACACACTGTTTTCATTTATTCCAGAAGGCGAGTATTTTTATCCAGAACATCAAATCACAAACATTCCAAATGCTTTTTGGATTGCGGAATTGATAAGAGAAAAATTATTTTTGCGACTTCGTCAGGAAGTTCCTTACACGACTCACGTTGAAGTTACTGATATTCAAGACAAAGAAAACGGCATGTTAGTCATTGCCGCAACTATTTTTACAACAAATGATCGATATAAAAGAATGATTATCGGAACTGGCGGACAAGGTATAAAAGAGATTGGACAATCAACTCGAAAAGAACTTGAAGGCGCAATGAACAGAAAAATTTTCCTTGAACTTACTGTTGACGTTGATCCATATTGGACAGAACGACTCGGAGTTTAGATCGTCCGTATCCTCTGTTCTTGACCGCCGTCGTGAGGCATTGATTATAACCAGTGTGAGCGGCGACGGCTTAGTCCTCGACTGCGTGAATAGACGTTGTTGACCAAACGCCTGTGCAAGCAGTCTGCGGATGTCGGCGAACAGAGGATCCGAACGATCTTATAAACCTTCCTCTTTAGCCTCAAGCTAATCAGTTAAATACCATAGGTACACAAGATACAGTCCGCTCGACTGAACGACTTCAGTCGTTCAGGCGGGTTACGGGACACTTTTTATGCCGTTGGTTCTGTATGAAGGCCAAGAAAAAGGAGTCCCGTCTGTCTCTACTGGAACAAACGATAGGTATATTTATTGTGAAGTTGTAATTGAAGTGACTTCGTATCCCCAAAATGCTTCTCCAATAGCTTTTAGACTAAAAAGATTTGCAGTTCCACGCGAGGCAGGTGAAAGAATAATTTCCAAAATAAGAGGATTGTTTTCGTTTGCAAGAATAGTGTAACGAGCGAAAGCGTTTTGAGCTTGAATTGCACGCACGTCAATCAATTCATCATTTACTTTTAGTCTATAAGTTTTCCAACTTATATCGGCTTCAATTTCGGAAAGATTTTTTTCCTTTGCAACAGGAGTCTCGCCTTTCAATTGATCAAGAAAAGATTCAATCTGATCAGTCAATCCGGTTATGTAAGAGACAGAATCGTCAAACAAACCAAGATGAATTTCTGTGCGACGAGTTTCAACAAGTTCCTTATATTGTTTATTTGATAACCAGATTAGTGTAGAATCATCTTTTAAATTCTGATCGTCTGTGTTCTGATCTTCTTGCCAAAAAATCGAAAGTGAAATTTTGTTTCCATTATCAAGGGAATTAGTCTCAAGTAAACCATTTTCAACAATTGTTTCGTAAACTGGTTCTGGTGGATTTGGAAGTTGTGTTCCAATTGATGCTGACGCATAATCTTCAAAATACTTTTTACGTGCTGATGTTGAAGCTAAAGTTTCCTGTCTCAAAGATCGCTCCCAAGAAAAAATACCTTTGACTTTTGGTTCCCAATAGGTTACCGTAATGACTCGATCTGCATCTAATCCTTCAAATAAAGAAATAACTTTTCCACCAACACCAAGTATTGTTTCTCGTAAAGTAATTTTCGATCCGATTCCAAGATTTAGAAGTGTAGCAGCTTGTTCAGGAGTTTTATCTGAAACAATCTGTTGAGTGCAACCTGCGCCAACGAAAAGAATCGCGCAACATGTCAAAGCGACAGAATGTTTCATTTCAAATTTCATAAGAGTTTATTCCAAAGCCCATTTTCGCGTTTCTTCTTCAGATACTTCTCCACAAATTGATTTTCCAGTTTCATCATTGAAACAAAACGGCACACCACCGCATAAGCCTTTGTCTTTTGTTTCAAAAAGAGTCGCATTTTCTGAATTATGCCATGTCTCAAGCTTTGAGATTTCAATACCTTCGCTAATCAATTTATCCATAATTGGCATCATCGTATGACAGTGTGGACACTCTTCCCCGTAGAAAAAATAACGCATATATTTGTACTTAATGTATGATATCATCATATCATGCTGAATTCTCGCACACAAACTCTGGTTGCCGCTCTATTTTTCTCTGTTATCGCAGGCCTTCTTTTGATTAGACGTTTTGATACAGCCTCTGAAGATTCTGTTGTTATCATTTCTGTGTCTGGATCAGACAGAATTGTTGGAGAAAAATTTCGTCGAGGCGAATTTATTGAAACAAAAGCCGGTGAATACCTCGCGATCAGTATTGGAAACAATGTTCAAATTGGAATTGATGAGCGCTCAAAACTTGAACTTT
>Ga0209211_10008232_pt1 | contig 14325 bp, 10 predicted proteins | sample RifGroA2_FD_183992 | JGI IMG/M metagenome (GOLD analysis project Ga0209211, IMG submission 183992) | Groundwater microbial communities from Rifle, Colorado, USA - Groundwater A2 (SPAdes) (version 2) | ecosystem: Environmental > Aquatic > Deep subsurface > Groundwater | place: Rifle, Colorado...
CGTAAGTTCCAATTTCTTATGGAATACAAAATGTAGCCACGTTAGAAAACAAAATTATCAGGTAACATTTAAAGCTACCGACGATTATTACGATTTGAATCTAGTTGATTTAAAAAATGTTTTAATAAGTGTTATTGGTCCAGCTCCAGAAAATCTAACTCTTGAACCTTCAAACAATTATATTAAATTGAGCTGGAACAGAAATTATTGTCCTGAAGCAGTTGGTTATTACATTTATCGAAAAGTCAGTCCATCTGGTTTTATACCCGATACTTGCGAAATTGGAGTTCCATCATATACTGGTTACGAGAGAATTGCAAAATTAAACAGCTATAACGATACTTTGTACATTGATAATAATAATGGCTCTGGATTGTTACAAGGTTACGAATATTGCTATATGGTTACATCTTTTTGGGACGATGGAGCCGAAGGTTATGCTTCTGATGAAGTTTGTTCGCCTTTAGTTAGAGGAATTCCAGTAATTACCAATGTAAGTATTAATTATACTGATGTTACAAATGGATCTGTTTATCTGGCATGGGCTAAACCTATTGAGTTTGACAGCATTAATGCTCCAGGACCATATAAATATTTGATTTATCGTTCAAATGATTTGTATGGTTTAAATTTGCAATTAATTGATTCTTTATCAGGGATTAATGATACACTTTTTACTGATACAATTTTAAATACAAAAGATACACCGATTTCATATAAAGTAGAATTTTATAATGATGAATCTGGAAATAGATTTTTAATTGGTGCACCTCAAGTAGCATCATCGGTTTATTTAAAAACATATCCAGATGATAATTCTCTGACTTTAAGATTTGAAAAAAATATTCCATGGATTAATGATTTTTATATTGTTTATAAGTTAAATACTTTAACAAGTTCATACGATTCAATTGGAGTAACTTATACCGAAGAATTTATTGATGATAGTTTGAAAAATGGCGATTCATATTGTTACAAAGTTGAAAGTTCAGGAGGTTATAAAGTAAATAATATTATAAATCCAATTTTGAACTTTTCTCAAGAACAGTGCGGTATTCCGAAAGATACCATTTCACCATGTCAGCCAAGTGTTTATGCAATAAGTAATTGCGATAGTGCATATCATCAACTTTCATGGTCAAATCCAAATAATATTTGTAGTAATGATGTATTTAAGTATAATATTTATTATAAATCAACTTTAAACGGAAATTATGTATTAATTTTTACTACTCAGAATAGTACAGATACTACTTTTAAATATTATCCAAAAGCTTCAATGGCTGGTTGTTATTTGGTTTCAGCTGTCGATTCTTTTGCAAATGAAAGTCAGCTAGTTTCAAATTTTTGTATTGATAATTGTTCGTATTATGAATTACCAAATGTATTTTCACCCGATGGAGATGGCAAAAACGACTACTTTAGACCAGGACCTTATAAATTTGTAGAAAAAATTGATTTAAAAATTTTTAATCGTTGGGGCGTATTAGTATTTCAAACCGACGACCCTGATATAAATTGGAATGGAAACTATATTGAAAATAACAAGCCTGTAACTGATGGAGTATATTATTATATTTGTGATGTTTATGAGCAAAGATTGACAGGTTTGGAACCTCGAACATTATTAGGATTTATTCATGTTTTCAATAATAAACAAAAAACGACTGAGTAAAGTATGATGAACAAAATTATTATTTTAATCTCTGTTTTTATTTTTTCTTTGAATTCTTATTCACAGGAAAAGAAGGATTATTTTTATAAAGCATCTGCCTATATTTACTATAATATTTTAGATTCAGCAGTTATATACATGTCGAAAAGTATTGATTCTGAAAAAGATAATTACAGCAATTATATAGTGAGAGGCAATTGCTATTTTAATTTAAAGATGTATGAAAGTGCATTAAACGATTACCTAAAAGCTGACGACTTAAAAACTGGAGCAGGAGAATATAATATTGCCAGAAGTTATTCGATGTTAAACAATAGTGATAAGGCTTTTGACTATTTGCAAAGGCACTTGCAAAAAAGCGAAAAAAATACTCAGGCTTCGATTAAATTAGATACAGCATTTCGCAATATCAATACTCTCAAACAATGGGATGAAATATGGTTAACAGAATGGTATTCAAAAACCGAAACAGCTTTATTTGATGCAGAATATGCGATAAATAAAAAACAATATTATGAAGCACTTGATATACTAACACAGTTAATTGAAAAACGTTCGAGAAGTCATCAAGCATATTTTCTTAGAGCCAAAGCTTCAACAGAATTACAGAGTTATAGAGCAGCTTTAACCGATATTGAAAAAGCAATAGAAATTGCTCCCAAAAATGATAATTATTGGTTCGAAAAAGGCAAATTGAATTTGTATGAAGAAAAATATAAAAAAGCTTTTGAAGATTTTAACACTGCAATTAACTTAAACCCAGATAACTTAGTTTACAATTTATTTCGTGCAAAATCTGCAATTAAAATTGAAAATTATGCAATTGCACTTGACGATATGAAATTGTATATGAAATATTATGGAAGAGAAGCAGAAGAAAATTATCTAATTGGATTAATTTATTTAAATCAAAAAGAGTACATTGATGCATTGCCATATTTAAATATTGCTCTTGCAAAAGATCAATCAAAATATGAATACTTTACAAGTCGTGGTATCGCATATTTAAATACAAATTCACCAGCACTTTCTGAAAGTGATTTTACAATGTCGCTTGATTTAAATCCAAAGCAAAATGAAGTTTGGTTTTTTAGAGGATTAGATAGAGCTAAATTAGGCAATTCTACTGGTGCATGTTTAGATTGGGAAAAAGCATTCGACATGAAGTATGTTGATGCAGTAGAATATCTAAAGAAAAATTGCTGGAAATAAATTAGGATTTTTCAAAAAATTATATATAACTTTGATTGTATATAATTTAATACATATATTGAGAAAACTTTTTTTCATACTGAATTTATTTTTAATATCTTATAATTCATATTCTCAGGAAGTTGTTATTAATGAGGTAAATGTAAATCCTTCGGGACTTGATACTTCAGCTGCATCTGGCATAAATGCAAATTCACTTTATAATGTTTATTCAAACTATCAACCTGCAACAAATCGAGAATGGATAGAATTATTTAATCCAAGTAGCTCAGAAAGTGTTGATATTGGATGTTATACTTTAGGGTCAAATACAAGTAATTTTTATTTGGGAGATAATTGGGGAGCTCTCACATTTCCTTCTGGAACAATTATTCCTCCACTTGGTTATCTGATAGTTGGAGGTAATGCATCTGATGTTCCAACATTGGATTTTGACCTAAATTATTATCGTTATAACTTTTTTCAAATTGAATATATTGATGGTGATTATTATCGGTGGTTTTTTAGAAATAATTATGGTTGGTGTGCAATATATAATCCTAATGGAGACGTTGTAGATGCTATTTATTGGACAGATTCAATTGGTAATCAAAGTTCTCTGTATGATCAAGAAGAGTTCTGGAATCCTATATATTCGATGACTACTTGTAGCGGTGATATGGGATTTCCAGCAGCTATTGATATTCCGGATATTGAATTTGTAGGAATAATTCATTTTGAAGATTCTACCTTTCAGAGAATTCCTGATGGTGGTGAATGGGCAGATTCTCAGGCTGTTGCAACACCTCGTAATTGTAACGGAGGTTGCTACGATTATATTTTTCAAAATGTTTGTGCAGCTGATATAATGCACTTTAATGTAGTTAATTTAACAAACAATCAAGTTGACTCAGCACTTTGGGATTTTGGCGATTATTCAAGTGGCAATTTAAATTATTCAACCGATACTGTTACGTCGCATTATTATTTATTATCAGGCGATTATGATGTTAAGTTAATTGTTTATTTCGATAACTTTAGCGATACAATTATTAAAACTGTAACAGTTTTTAATAATCCTCAGGTTGACCTTGGCTCTGATTTAATTTTATGTCCAAATAAAACTATTACACTTCATGCAGGAACAGGTTTTTCAAATTATTTATGGAATACAAGTAGTATTGACTCGTTAGTAATTGTATCATCGCCAGGTAATTATTGGGTACAGGTTGGTTTAGGCAGTTGCACAGATGCTGATACCATTAATGTATCCTTTTATAATACAAGTTTGCTAAATCTTGGAAACGATACTAGTATTTGCGAAAATGAATCCATTACGTTTTATGCTGGCAATAGTTTTTCATCATATTTATGGCAAAATAGCTCAAATAGTCAAACTTTTACGACAAATCAAATTGGAACATACTGGGTGGAAACTACTGATGTAAATTCATGTGTGCAAAGAGATTCTATTACACTTGGTATTATGCAAATGCCTTTTATTGAACTTGGAAATGATACTTTGGTTTGTGATAATCCTGCTATTATTTTAAATGCACTTAATTCAGGAGCAAATTATCTTTGGTCAACTAATGAAATATCTCAGCAAATTAATGTGTCAACTTCCGGAAACTATTATTTAACAGTAACTAATAATTGTGGGAATTATATTGATTCTGTTTCAGTTAGCTTTAATCAAAAACCACAATTTCTTTTAACTGACACAACGATATGTGTTGGCGATTCAGCAATTATATCAATAAATAACATTTATGATTCATATTTATGGTCAACTGGTGAAACTTCAAATGTAATTACGATTAAAAATGGCGGAAATTATTCAGTTTCAGTAACTAATAATTGTGGAATTACTTCAAAATCATTAACGATTACAGCCATTAATCAACCATCAATTAATTTAGGGAATGATACTTTGGTATGCGATGAACTATCGTTAGTATTAAGCGTATTGAGTGATAATTTGAATTATTTTTGGTCAACCAATGAGTCAACTCAACAAATAACAGTTACAGAATCAGGGAAATATTTTGTTACAGTTTCAAATAATTGTGGTGTTTATGTTGATTCTGTTTTAGTTAGCTTTAATCAAAAACCACAATTTCTTTTAAATGACACAACGATATGTGTTGGTGATTCAGCAATTATATCAATAAATAACATTTATGATTCATACTCATGGTCAACAGGTGAGGCTTCAAATGTAATTACGATTAAAAATGGCGGAAATTATTCAGTTTCAGTAACTAATAATTGTGGAATTACTTCAAAATCATTAACGATAACAGCCATTAATCAACCAATAATTGACTTAGGAAACGATACTTTAATTTGTGACGATTCAATAATTGTATTAAATGCTCAAACTGTAAATTCTACTTATATATGGTCGTCAAGTCAAACTTCTTCGCAAATATCAGTTTCTGAGTCAGGTAAATATAGCGTTACTGTTACAAATCAGTGTGGAAACGATACAAGCTCAATCAACATAGATTTTGATAAAGCCCCAGTTGTAAATATTAGGGATACAGTGTTTTGCAATGACGATTCAATTAATTTTTCAGTTGATAATAACATAAATAATATTTTATGGTCAACAGGAGAAAGTTCAGATAATATATTTTTGAAAAATCCAGGAGAATATACAATAAGTTTGTCAAATTCATGCGGGAATATCATTGATACCTTCAATCTTGTACAACTAGAAAAGCCAATATTTTTTCTAGGATTTGACATGGTTATTGAAAAAGGAAATTATATAAATTTAGTTGCAGATTATCCAAATACAGATTGCATTTGGAGTACAGGAGATACAAGTCATAGTATTTCGGTTTCTGAATCGGGATATTATTGGGCTAGTCTAAAAAATATATGTGGAATTGTTAATGATACAATTCGTATTGAAGTAAGCGATTGTAGTTCAGATATTGTTATTCCGAATACATTCTCTCCAAATGGCGATGGCTTAAATGATGCAATAATTCTTAAAAATGATTGCAATATTGAAATGTCTTTTGACATATATTCGAGGTGGGGAGCCTTAGTTTATAGAAGCTCGGCAAAAGTCATTACATGGGAAGGGACAACTTTTTCAGGTGTAACTCTTTCAGAAGGAGTTTATTATTATATTCTGACTTACAGCAATATGGATAATAATACTGAAAGTGTAACAGGTTTTATTCAATTATTCAAATAAAAACTAATTCAGAATAATTCTATCAATTTGTTAAAGTATTTTTTGTAAATCATTCACAATAAAAATGATAATATGGCAAGTATATTAATTAAAGGAGGCACAATTGTTAATTATGATAAATCTGTTGAAGCAGATATTCTAATAAAAGACAATAAGATTGAGGATATTGCAAAAAAAATTAAACACGAAAAGGCTTTTAAGATAAATGCAAAAAATAAATTTATTTTTCCTGGAGCTATTGACCCACATGTACATTTGCATTTAAAAACTTCGGTAGGTTATTCAGCTGATGATTTTTACACTGGTTCGCTTGCTGCTCTTGCGGGAGGAACAACTACTTTAATAGATTTTGTAACTCCAAATAGAGGACAATCGTGGATTGAGGCATTAGCAGAGAGAAAGAGTGAAGCCGAAAAATGCCTTATTGATTATAGCTTTCACATGAGTCCAACATGGTGGGGCGAGAATAGTGCTGATGAAATGCTGCAATGTATTAAAAAAGAGGGGATAAGCTCTTTTAAAGTTTATTTAGCTTATAAAGATAGTATTGGAATTGATGATAGTACATTGTTGCAGGTTTTTGAAACCGCAGCAAAAAATAAAGCATTGGTAACTTTGCATTGCGAAAATGGTGATATTATTGATAAATTGAGAAAAGATGCAATAAAAAATGGAAATATTTCGCCAAGATACCATTTTGAGACAAGACCTTCAGAGTCAGAATCTGATTCTGTTTTTAAGGCAATTAATATGTCTAAAATATTAAAATGCCCAATTTATATAGTACATGTTACGTCTCAGGAATCATTGAAATTTATTAAGAATGCAAAAAAAAATAACCAATTAGTATTTGCCGAAACATGTCCACAATACTTGATGTTTAACGATTCTGTATATAAGCAAGCTGGATTCAAAAGTGCTGCTTATGTAATGAGTCCGCCAATTCGTACAAAAAAAGATCAAAAAGCATTATGGGATAGTTTATCGTCCAATATTGTAAGTTCAATAGGTACAGATCATTGTCCTTTTAACTGGAATCAAAAAGAAATAGGGGAGAGCGATTTTACAAAAATTCCTAATGGAGCAGGAGGGATAGAGCATCGTTTAAAAATGCTTTATTCTTTTGGAGTTCTAAAAGAGAAAATTACTTTAAATCAAATGATTGAGCTTTGCTCATATAATCCGGCGAAAATTTTTGGACTATCAAACCGAAAAGGTTATGTGAAAGAAGGCATGGATGCAGATTTAGTAATTTGGAATCCTAATATTAAATCAAAAGTTTCTATAAATAATCATTTTCAAAACTGTGATATTGATATTTACGAAGGAATTGAAACTGTTGGAATTCCCGAAACTGTAATTTCAAAAGGAATTGTAGCAATCGACTCAGGATCAATAAATGTTGGCAACCTAAAAGGCGAATTTTTATATCGAAAAGAATTTAAAAAAAATGACTTCAAAAAATAATTTCTGAAGCCATTTTTTATGATTTAGTATTTTGAAATTATGAAATTGTAATCTTCTTTGAAGTAGCCTCATTTGAAATTTGTTTTTTAGGGATTTCAATTTCCATAATTCCATTTTCAAACTTTGCTATAATATTTTCTAAATCAAGATCTTTTGATAAAGTATATTTCTTTTCGAAATTGCTAAAATCAAATTCTTTAAGAATGACGTTTTTGTCATCTTCTGATTTTTCTGATTTTACGGTTTTAATAGTAAGAATATTTTTTTCAACTTCAATAGAAAGTTCCTCTTTTTTTAAACCTGGTAAAGCCATTTCAATTTTAAAACTATTTGTGTTTTCATAAATATTAACCAGCGGTTTTTGTTTTGTGGAATCAAGTTTATCTGTTGTGTAGTCAAAAAAACCTTCGATTAAGTCGTTAAAATTGATCATGTTTAAACCGGCTGTTAAGTTAGGATAGCTGATAAGTGTCATAATTTTGTCCTCCAAATTTTAAATTATTAATTTGGTTTCGTATTTTCAAATGATATACCAATTACGGAATTAAGACATAATGACTGGTTATGCTCAAGAGTTTGCGACAAAATGTCTGCCTAGTTGTGAAAGTGTGTGATAGGAAGGCTTTTCTTTAAATCTTCAGTTTTTATCTTAAATACTAGCCAATCAAGAATTGTTTGCGATAAATCTTCATTCAAATCGGTGATTTTGAACTTGAATTTTTCTCTGGTTGAATGAGTTTTTTTCTTTGTAACTTCTGAAGAACATTTCTCGTGAATTACTATTTTTACTCTATTGGGTTGTGCCGGAATTTTAAAATATATACGACGCCAGCATAAGTAAAGCTCAGAAGACAATTTATAGAAAAATATTTTTTTATCAAATTGAGTATAAGCAGAACCATAAAATTCATAAACTGGGTCTCCTTGTAAATGAGTAAATCCAAGTTCAATACTAGGTTTTCTGAATTCAACTGAAATTTTAGCAGCACGATCTACAAGAAAAGATAATTTTTGCGTAAGTGTTTCTAAGAGCTGGACATTTGATTGAATTGTTTCAATTTCATTGTCAGTTCCTTGAAAAAGAATATTTTCTTTTATTTTCTGATTTTCTTCGGCTTTTTCTAACCAGTCGTTCATTATAAATTTTAAGCTTTTGTAACATTAAAATAAAGTTAAAATTAATAACAATATTATAAGTTGTTTTTGTAATTAGTCAATATTTACTAACAAAATGTTATCAAATATGTAAATTGTTAACATCTGAATTGTTTTTTGTGTCTTGTATTAATTCCGAATCTTCTTCTAATGATGTGTCGTCTTCTTCGTCATCTTCTATATCATATTTGGTGTCAGATGGTCCGTGTTTTCTAAAGTAAAAAGCTAAAATGCTTCCAGTTATTAGTCCGTATAAGTGTGATTCCCATGATATTTCAGCTTTTAAAGGAAGGATTCCCCATATCATACTCCCATAAATAAAAGTCACTAAAAGTGTTAATGCTGAAAGCTGAAAGTTTTTTCTAATTATTCCACTGATAAATAAAAATGCACCTAAAGAATAAACAAGTCCGCTAGAACCAATGTGATATGCTTCACGAATATTGATAAAATGAATATTGTTTTTGAGAATATTCAACGCAGGAATAATTCCAAACCAAACAAATAAACCTGTCAAAAACCAAGATAAAATAAATATTTTATATGAAATAGGTCTGTAAAAGTAAAAAAGAGCAAAACTAAATAAGAAAAGAGGAATACTATTCGAAATTAAATGTGAATAATCTGCATGTATTAAAGGACTTAAAAATATTCCTTTAATGCCTGAAAGTTTTTGTGGTACTAACCCATATTTGATAAGGCTAAAACCAAAAACTTCTTCATATAATTTAATTGTCCATAAGGTAATAAGCAATAATATTGGTATTATTAAACTATGCTTTATTCGGTTCTTCTCTGAAAGCATTACTAAAGTAATTTATACAAAAATAGTTTTAATATTATAAAATTATCAATTTCAAATTAATTTAATTGATATGTAATTTTAAATGTTTAATTTTGTAATGATGCTAAAAAAGTTTTTGATATTATTTTTAATATTTAGTTCATTTTTGGGCTATTCTCAAGAAGGTGAGAAAAAGCAAAATGATGATATATTAAAAAGAATATTTTTTGGGGGCAATTTTGGACTTCAATTTGGACGTAAAACATTTATTGATGTATCTCCATTAGTAGGTTATCGAATTACTGATAAGATTTCTGCAGGAGTCGGGGTTATTTATAACTATTATTCAGAAAATTTAGACGGTTATACATTCAATACCAATATATATGGTGGTAAAGTTTTTGGTTCGTACTTTATTTACGATAATCTTTTTTTGCATTCTGAATTTGAAGCAATAAGTCTGGAATCACAATTCTTTGATGTCGGAAAACAGTTTCAAGATCAGGATAGATTTTGGGTTGAAAGTATTTTAGTTGGTGGTGGATATAAGTTTTTATTAGGAAATAATTCAGGAATTAATGCAATGATTTTATTTAATCTAAATGAGTCTATTAATTCGCCATACAGAAATCCGATTTTCCGCTTAGGATTTATCTTTTAGTATTTTAGCAAATAATTTTTTTCATTTTTACTGTTTCACTTATTTAATTTCTTAAAATACATAAAAACAATTTTATTTTTGAATTATTATATTAAACTTTGCCGCAGAAATACAATATTATATAATTAAAACAAAATTTTATGTTGGTTGAACAAAACAAAGTAGTATCTCTTTCTTATGAGGTTAGAATTGATGCTTTTGATGGCGAATTAGTTGATAGTGCTGATAAAGATAGTGCATTGTCGTTTATATACGGAAGCGGAAATATGCTACCTGAATTTGAGAAAAAAATTGCAGGTTTAGATATGGGTAAAGAATTTAAATTTAATTTAACAAGTAATCAGGCTTATGGTGCTCATAATGCAGAATTTTTAATGGAACTCCCTATTGATATTTTTAAAGAAAATGGAAAAATCAATGACAAATTAATGTTTGCCGGAAATGTTGTTCCAATGCGTGATGAGCAAGGAAATCAATTTGATGGTTTAATTCTTAGTTTCGATGATAAGGTTGTAAACATGGATTTTAACCATCCACTTGCTGGAAAAGAATTATTCTTTACAGGTAAAATTATTGAAGTTAGAGAAGCTACAACTGAAGAAATTAGTCATGGACATATTCACGGACAAGGTCATCATCACAATCATGATTGTGGTAGTCATAATCACGACCACGGATGTGGTGGTGGATGTTGCTAATAAATTTAAAAGCCCGATTTTCGGGCTTTTTTTTTAACTGTGGCACGGTTCAAAACCGTGTCACAGTTTTTTTTATTATTTGCAGAATTGCTTAATTACTTTGTAAGCTTCATCAGAACCTAGTTCGCCAGATTTGCTCCAATCGAAACATGCACCGTATTTATCTTCAAGGTAATATTTTGAATATCCTCTGTTAAAATAAGCTTCTTTTTTCGATGGGTCAATCTCAATAGCTTTATTATAATCTTTTAAAGCTTCTTTATGTTGTGAAAGACGACTTTTGCAAAATCCACGGTTATAATAAATATCAGAAGTATTTTCGCCAAGTTTAATAGCTGTGTCATAATCAGTTATTGCAGAAGAGTAGTCTTGCATATCGTATTTTATACTTCCTCTACCAAAGTATGCCTCTGAACATTTTGAATCTAAGATTATTGCTTTACTGAAATCGTCAATAGCTTCTTTCAACTTTTCAATTTTATACATTGCTAATCCTCGTTTTACATAAGCATTAACATAATCAGATTTAAGTTCAATAGTTTTGTTAAAATCGGCTAACGCTTCTGTAAATTTTGAAATTTTAAAATACGTTAATCCTCTGAAATAGTATGCAAGATAATTATCTGATTTGAGTTCTATACATTTTGAAAAATCATTAATAGCTTTATCAAAGCTGTTTTGAGAGATAAATGAATTTGCTCTGTTAAAATATGCTTCTGAAAACGACTTATCTAATTCAATTGCTTTATTAAAATCTATTACAGAAACAGCAAATTCATTTAAATTGTACTTGTATTGACCTCTGAAATTGAATGCTTTGCTATCGTATGGATTCATCTCAATTACTTTATCTAAAATTTCAACTATTTTTATGTAAATTGAAATTTTTGAATCTTCGGTTTTTTCAGGATTTAATTCTAGTGATTTTAAAAAATCGTCAATTGCTCCATAATAATCGTAAGTTGTATATTTTATATTTGCTCTGTTGTAATAGGCATTGTAATCATTTGGATTCAAATTGATTAATGAATTGTAGTCAACTATCGCACCTTGAAAGTCGTTTAGTTTTACTTTGTTAATTCCAGAGTTTTCTAATGTTTTTGCATCGTTTGGATTATTTGCTACCATTTTATTGTAAAAATCTAAAAGCTTAGTATAATCGGGCATATCAGCCGAAGCTTGTGGCTTTAATTCTATTGCTTTATTGAAGTCGATAACTGCTCCGCTAACATCGCCTTTTATATATTTAACATTTCCTCTTCCGTAGTATGCTTTTGCATAATTTGGCTGTAATTCGATTGCTTTGCTGAAATCTTTTATAGCTCCATCGTAGTCTTTCATTTCAGTTTTTAATGCTCCCCTTATTGAGTATGCTTTGTGGTCTTTTGGATTTTGCTCAATAGTTTTGTTGTAAACATCTAATACGTTTTTTAAATCGGGCTCGTCTGAAACAATGGCTTCTGGTTTAAGTTCAAGAGCTTTGTTAAAATCGTCGATAGAGCCAAAATAATCTTCGTTTTTGTATTTAGCATTTCCACGACTGTAGTAATATTTCGATTCTTTTGAGTTTAGTTCAATAGCTTTGTTGTAATCTCTTATTGAGCCTTTTATGTCGTTCAGATTAAATTTAGAGTTTGCTCTGCCGAAATAAGCTTTATCATGCTCGGGATTAATTTCTAAAGCTTTACTATATTCTGTAATTGCTCCTTTGTAATCTTCTGCATAAAATTTTGTTTCTGCCGATTTAAATATTTCTTCGGCATTTTGTGCATTACTTACTATTGAATAAAATAATACTATTATTAATGATAATCTTTTCATTTGGTTATAATTTTATATGCGTTATTAGAAATTTTAATATTTTTTTGCCACAGATTATTCACAGATTAATTATTTTTATGGTGTTCATTAGACTTCGTGTTCACAGATTTTACACAAAAACTTCCTTTCTTAAGTATTGACACAGATGAAACTACCTTTGGTAGTTTCATATCTGTGTTAATTTGTGTAATCTGTGGCAAAGTCTTTATTTATAAAATTAGTTCAATAAATTGAAATAAGTTGTGTGTCCTTTTTATGACTTAGTTATTTCATAATTAATAATTTGATTTGTAAATTTAAGAATATTACAAGTCAGATTATTGATTTAATAATTCATTTTATTAACTGAATAAAATTTTGTGTAAATTTGATTAAAGTATTGAAAAGCAGATGTTTGCTGACTTGTTTATCAACAATTATAAATTCTAAAAAAGAGATTTTTTGAAAAACCTTAAAAAGATTTCTTGTTTAAATAAAATAATAGAAAAACAGGATATGCACAAGCAAAAACTCCACCCAAAATAATACTTACGTAGTAAAAGCCTTCGCCAATAGAACCAAAAATGGGATTCATACTAAACATTCCAACAAACACAGATTTCATATAAACTGAATAGAAAATGTACCAAATTATGCTAAAAATTGCAGCATATTTAGCATAAGTAATTCCAATATTATTTTTTTTAAGCATTTTGATGCCGGAAATCAGCAGTAATAAGTTGATTATAGCTTGTAATGGCATAACTATTATCATTTTGTCTAACATATTGCTGAAAATCTCAGACATATTGATAGAGTTTCCAAATCCATGTGACATTGCTGGTATTCTTTCAAATACAATCTTTTCAATATAGATTATTGGTAATGATATGATTGCTGAAATTAATACAATTGATCCGTAAATAATTGATATAATGCTTACTGCTTTCATTTTATTTATAAGTTGAATAGTTTATAAGTTGAATAGTTTATAGGTTTATTAGTTGAATAGTATATATGTTTATTAGTTTATAGGTTTAAAAGTATTAATTTTTATATCTTCTAAAGCCGAACATCTATCTTCTAACTTCTAACTTCTCTTTTCTCTTTACCAAATAGAATCATAGAAACATAGAAAAATACATAGAACAATTTAACAATAGAACAATATAACCATCTAACTTCCAATATCTAACGTCTATCTTCTTCCTCTAAATCCTAAATCCAAAAACATTAATATCATCTCTTTGTTCTACTTCTTTTTTATTCGGATTATTGAGGAAATCGGCAAGTATTTCGCCTTGAATTTTCATTGGTTTATCAATATTTTCTAAAAGCATATTTTTAAATTTTTTCTTGCCTAATGGGAACTTTTTATCACCATAGGAAATGTCAATAAATCCGTCAGAAGTCATGTAAAATGCTTCATTTTCTCCGATTGTAATTTCCATGTTTGTAAATTCAAAATCATCATCGCTTCTTCGGTAGCCTAAGCTACATTTATCTCCTTTATATTCTGTAATATCATTGTCTTTATAGTGGAATAATGAAATTTTTGCACCAGAGTAAGTTAATTTTCTATTTGGAAGGTCAACAACACAAATTCCAGCATCCATTCCGTCATCGGCTTTAAGATTATCGGTATTTTGACGTAAAGTATTTTTTACATAAACATTTAAT
>Ga0209211_10008233_pt1 | contig 14324 bp, 8 predicted proteins | sample RifGroA2_FD_183992 | JGI IMG/M metagenome (GOLD analysis project Ga0209211, IMG submission 183992) | Groundwater microbial communities from Rifle, Colorado, USA - Groundwater A2 (SPAdes) (version 2) | ecosystem: Environmental > Aquatic > Deep subsurface > Groundwater | place: Rifle, Colorado...
CCGGGAAGCTCGCCTGGAGAAAGGCGCGCCCGAGCAGGGCCGGGTTGAAGACGTTCTGCCCGAGGCCGCCGAAGAGGAGCTTGCCGATCGCGATGCCGAAGACGCCGCCCACGACGGCCATCCAGAGCGGGAGCCCGGCGGGCAGCGTGAGGCCGAGCAGGAGCCCGGTGATCACGGCCGAGCCGTCGCCGAGCGTGCCGCGGTGGCCGAGGACGCGCTCGGTGGCCACCGCGGCGGCCGTCGCGGCCGCCGTCACGAGCAGCGCGCTCGGTCCGAAGAACCACGCGGCGACGGCCACGATCGGCAGGAGGCTCGCCACCACGTTCCACATGATCGTCGGCGTGCTGTCGCCCGCGCCGAGGTGGGGCGAGGCGCTGACGAGGAGCGAGGGCGCGCTCATGCGGCCGCCTGGCGCTGGCGCAGCGCCCCCTTCGCGAGGGCGAAGAGCTGGGGCAGCGGGATGTTCGAGGGGCACGTGTAGCCGCAGCAGCCGCAGAGCATGCAGTCGGCCAGGTGGTTGGCCTCCATCTCGTCCCAGCGCTCCTTCTGGGCGAGCTGGCCGAGGAGCTGCGGGTTGAGGAAGACCGGGCAGGCGTCCAGGCAGTGCCCGCAGCGGATGCACGGGTAGGAGACCTGCGGCCGCACCTCGGCCGCGGAGAGGACGACGACGCCGGTCGTCCCCTTGACGAGCGGCGTGTCGAGGTGCGCCTGGGCGAGCCCCATCATCGGGCCGCCGAAGACGACCTCGCGGGCGTCCTCGGTGAGGCCGCCGCACGCCTCGAGGAGGTCGCGGAGCTTCATGCCGACGGGCACGATGAGGTTGGCGGGCCGCCGGACGCCGCGCCCCGTGACCGTCACGATCCGCTCGATCAGCGGCAGCCCGGTGTCGAACACCTCGGCGATCGTCGCCGCGGAGGCGACGTTCTGGACGACCACGCCGACGTGCAGCGGCAGCTTCCCCGACGGCACCTCCCGGCCGAGGAGCGACTTGATCAGCATCTTCTCCGCGCCCTGGGGGTACTTCACCTCGAGATCGTGCACGCTGACGTCGAGGTCCTTCGGGACCGCCGCGCGGATCGCCTCGAGGGCGTCGGGCTTGTTCCGCTCGATGCCGACGACGGCGCGGGAGACGCCGAGGCAGCGCATCATGATGCGCAAGCCCAGGTGGACGCGCTCGGGGTACTCGACCATGGTCCGGTGGTCGGTCGTCAGGTAGGGCTCGCACTCGCAGCCGTTGACGAGGATCGTGTCGATCCGCACGTCCTTGGGCGGCGCGAGCTTGACGTGCGTGGGGAACGCGGCGCCCCCAAGGCCGACGACGCCCGCCTGGCGGATCGCCTCGATCAGGTCCGCGGGGCCGAGCCGGCTCCAGTCGGGGACGAGGCGGGGCCGCGCGGCCTGCGGCGAGTACGGGTCGACCGTGATCCGCACGGCCTGCGCGTAGGAGCCGTCGGGATGCGGCCAGAGACCGATCTCGCGCACGGTGCCCGCCGCGGACGCGTGGATCGGCGTCGAGACGTAGCCGTCGGCCTCGGCGACCGGGTCACCGCGCTCGACCCGGTCCCCGGCCTTCACCACCAGCCGCGCGGGCTTGCCCGTGTGCTGGCGCAGGGGCAGCACGATCTCGTCCGGGTAGGGCACTCTCCGGATCGGCACGCCGGCGGTGAGCTCCTTCAGCGTCGGCGGATGGACGCCGTGCCGGAACTTCAGATGCCGCCACATGGGCGCCTCAGGGGGCGTGAACCAATCGGGTTGTCGAGGGGCGCCACGGCGCAGCATGGGCGCCCCGAGCGTCGGGGGGCTTGGGGGGCGCCCGGAGCCCCCCATGACCTCAGTTGAAGGGCTTCGCGCGCTGGATCCACTTGGCCAGGTCCTTTTCCTTCGGGTTGAGCGGTGTGCCCGGATGGATGATCTTCGCCGGGCACTTCTCGGCGGCCTGCACCAGCTCGCGGAACGTGCCGGCGCGCTGGTCCTTGATGTACGCCTGCTTCTTACCGTTGTAGGCGAACAGCCGCTTGTTCAGGTTCGTGCACTCGTTGCAGGCGGTGCAGAGGGCGGAGTCGATGTACGGCTCCATCGCGAGGGCTTCGTCCCGCGCCGCCGCCGGGGCGGGCGCCGCGGCGGCGGGCGCGGCCGCCGGCGCGACCAGGGTGGCCGCCGGCGCCGACGCTGCCGGCGCGGCCCTCACCACCGGCCCGTCGCCGCGCGGCGGCGGCGGGACGGGCAGCGCGTCCACCTTCTCGAGCAGGCTGGCGAGCGCCTCGGCGCCGTTGCCCGCGCGGAGCAGGCCGTCGGCCAGGCGCCGCGCGATGATCCAGGGGTAGCGCGCCTTGAGGTCGGCGAGCTTGGCCTCGTACTCGGTGCGCAGCGCGGCCAGCCGGGCCTCGTAGTCGGCCTCGCCGGCGGGCGCCTCCGGCGCCTGGAGGCCGGCCAGCTCGCGCAGGAGGTTCCACACCTCGCGCCGGTCCTCGCCGAGGCGGACGACCTCGTCGGAGACGGCGAGCCGGCCGAGCCGGCGGTCGGCCTCGAGCGTGTAGATGAAGGGCTTCTTGCCCGCGCGCTCGTCGGGTGCCTGCGCCAGGAACTCGTGGAACGGCACGAGCTCCTCCTCGGCGCCGGCGAGCCGCGTGAAGTGCTTCCGGAAGCGGGATTCGGTCGCCGCCCAGTCCGCGATCGTCACCGGCAGCTCCATCGTCTGCTCGGCGCCGCCGTCGTCCACGTACTTGAGCTCGTAGGTCGGCAAGGGCTCGTCGACGGACGGGTTGCCGTCGAGGGAGAGCCGGTCGCCCATGCGGGGCCCGGCGGCCGGATCGTAGACGAGGAGCGGGAAGGCGCGGCTCTCCAGCGAGAGCCGGGCGGCGTGCGGGGCCGAGTCGTCGGCCAGGCCGTGCTCGGGCGGGCACGGGCAGTGGAGCGAGAACACCGCGGGGTGGCGGGAGCGCAGGCCCTTGAGCACGCCGGCCAGCAGGTGCGAGGGCGAGGCCTGCGAGGACTGGACCACGTAGACGTTGCGGTGCGCCATGGCGATGAGCGCCAGCTCCTTGCGCGTCTCCTCCTTGCCGCGCTGGCCGGGCCCGTACTCGGCCATGTCGCTCACCTGGCCGAGGAAGCCCGAGGTGCACGCCTGGCCGCCCGTGTTCGAGTAGACCTGGGTGTCGAGCATGACGACGCGCACCGGCTTGCCCGAGGCGAGCAGGCGCGAGAGGTTCTGGAACCCGATGTCGAGCATCGCGCCGTCGCCGCCGACCGCGAAGATGGGCGGGCAGAGCGCGAACTCCTCGTCGGAGAAGCTGCGCCAGTCGAGCTTCGCGAGCTCCGGCTCGTGCACGGTCGGGTCGTACTCGCCGGCCAGCTCGAGCTCGGCGCGCCGCACCGCGCGGAAGCCGTCGGCCATCTTCCGCATGTGCCCCTCGAAGATGCCGATCGCGATGCTCGGCGCGTCCTGGAAGAGGTGGTTGACCCACGGGAACGGGTACGGGTTGTAGGGGTAGGTGCTGCCCCACACGGACGAGCAGCCCGTGGCGTTGGCGATGCCGCAGGTGGCACGGCCCCGGCCGCTCGGCCCCTCGACGTAGCGCCAGCGGAGGTCCTTGAGCTCGGCGAGCAGCTTCGCGAGGCGCTCCACGTGGCGCTGCTTGGCCTGGTCGAGCGGCAGCGCGACGGTGCCCGCCGCGCCGCTCACGCGGCCGAGGTCCGCGTCGGAGGCGAGCACGGCGCGCGCCTTCTCGTCGAGGCGCGCGATCAGGCCGTCGAGGCGCTCGACCTGGGCGCGCGCGCTCGGCTGCATGAGGGCGTTGAGGGCCGAGAAGACGAGGTGGAGGATCGTCTTCTCGCCACAGCCCATGCAGGCGCCGTCGCCGCCCAGCATGGCGGTGTAGTTGGTCTTCTTGAGCAGGAGGGACGGCAGGGTCCCGATGCCCTCCTCGAGGCTCGCGATGTTGATGTAGCGGTCGTCGGTCTCGGGCAGGTGCTGCCAGAGCCGCCAGTTGCGGCGCAGGCGCTCGACGGTCGGGACGTCCTGCTTCACCGTCCGGAGCGCGTCGTCCGGGCAGACCTTCACGCAGATGTTGCAGCCCTTGCAGGTCTCCGGGTTGATCGTGATGGACAGGAGGCCGCCCGCGCCCTTCGCCCGCGACTCCGGCACGTCGAAGAAGGGCGCCGTCTTGGCGAGCGGGAACTCGGCGAGGGCCGCCCGCACAGGCGCCCACTCGGCGTCCAGGGCCGCGCGGCGCTCGGGCTCGAGGCCGAGCTTGTCCGTCACCGCGGCGTACGCGGCGCCGGCCACATCGCCGAAGGTGGTGAACGGCGTGTCGCGCAGGATCCGGCGCGACTCGTTGGCGAGGTGCTTGACGAGCTGCCGCAGGCGATCGCGCGCGCCGTCGCCGGGCGCGCCGCCGAGCGCCGCCTGGAGCACCTCGTCCACGGAGTTGACCACGCCGGGGATCGCCGTGTCCGGGCACTGCGTCCAGCACTGGCCGCAGCCCGTGCAGTTCGCGGGCACGAACTCCGGCACCTCCATGCGCACGTCCGTCATGTCGCGCAGCGTGCTCGTCCCGGCGGGGAGCGCGCTCGTCGCGGCGAAGGGGTCGGCGATGCCGTCCTGCCCGGTCGCGTAGAGGAAGCCCACCTGCTCCCAGAAGCGGCCCGGGTTGACCATGCCGGCCTGCGCGCGCTCGCCCTCCAGGCGCGCCGGGCGCTGGGGGACGCGCCCGAGCTCGGCCGTCTGCACGGGCAGGGCCGAGAAGTCGAGCGGGCGCACCTCGTCGTAGCCGCGGCGGATGACGCGCAGGTTCTCCTCGACGACCTGCTCGCCGAGGCGTCCGAACTTCTTCACCATCTGGCTCCTGATACCCTCGAAGAGCCGCGCCTCGTCCACGCCGCGCCCGGCCAGGAGCGGCGAGACGCGGAAGAAGGCGCCCATGAAGGCCGCGCCCTGCATGCGGTAGCGGAGCTCGGCGCCGGTCGCCTCCTCGGTCGCGATCTTGAAGGCGTCGAGCGCAAAGACCCGGATCTTCCGCTCCTTGATCCCCTGCTGCACGCGCGTCGGGAAGCCCGCCCAGAGCTCCTGCGGCTCGCGGTCGCTCTGGATGACGAACACGCCGCCGTCGGCGAGCCCGGCGAGCGGGTCGGAGTGCCGCGTCACGTTGGGGTCGGGCGACAGCACCACGTCCACGTGCCGGAGCTCGCAGTTGAGCCGGACCGGCTCGCGGGCGAGCGTGGCGTAGAAGGTGGTCGGCTGGCCCTTCTTCTCCGAGCCGTACTTCGGGTTGGCCTTGATCTGGAGGTCGAGCAGCTCGGCGGCCGTGAGGGCGAGGTTCTTGCCCATCGTGATCGCGCCCCACCCGCCCACGGAGTGGATGCGGATCGAGAGCGATCCCTCGGGCAGCAGGTTCACGTCCGGGCCCGGCGTGAGCGCGAGCTCCGCGAGGTGCGGGTAGTGCTCGGTGAGCCGTTCCTGCCAGATCTGGAGCTTCGGCAGCTTCGTCTTCGGGCGGATGAACTCGATGCCGAGGTAGAACTGGCGGCGCCGGCGGCCGCCCTCCAGCATGTTGTCGACGGCCGCGATGAGGTCGGTCGGCTGCAGGTCGCGGCTGCCGAGGCCGAAGCAGCCCGAGTAGAAGTCGGGCACGTCGCCGGGGGCGCACGCCGGCAGGCCGGCGTACGGCCGGGCGCCGCTGGCGCGACCGTTCTCCACCGCCTGGCCCATCGCCGCGCGGATCTCGCGCAGCAGCGGCGCGTCGACCGCGAGCGGCTGGTCCACGCGCTCGAGGACGGCCACGCCCCGCTTGCCGGCGAGCAGCGCGACGACGAGGTCGGCCGGGAAGGGGCGGAACATCGTCACGTTCAGGACGCCGATCCGGAGCTTGCGCGTCGCCCGCAGGTGGTCGGCGACCGCCTCGGCGTTCCAGACCACCGAGCCCTGGCCCACGATCACGTACTCGGCGTCCTCCGTGCGGTAGCCGGAGGCACGGCGGTAGCGCCGGCCGGTCAGCGCGGCGAACTCGTCGAAGGCCCGGTCGGCCAGCGCCTGCACGTGGTCGAAGTAGAACGGGCGCTGGGCCGCCACGCCCTGCTGGTAGGCGTCCTGGTTCTGGACGACGCCGAGCATGGTCGGCGCGTCCAGGTCGAACATCTCCGGGATCCGCCGCCGGCGCTCGCCGAAGACGAGGCGCTGGGCGGGCGTGGGGGAGTCGATCGTGTCGGCCGGGTCGCCGAGGTACTCGCGCACGAGGTCGCGCTCCGGCAGCACGAGCGACTCGATCACGTGGCTCGTGAGGAAGCCGTCCTGGGCGCAGATGCCGGGGTTGAGCGACAGCTCGGCGATCCGGTGGGCGATGAGGTTCAGGTCCGCCGACTCCTGGACGTTCTTGGCGAAGAGCTGGAAGAAGCCGGCGTCGTCCACCGCGTGGTAGTCGTCGTGGCCGGCGTGCACGTTGAGCGCGTGCTTGGTGATGGCGCGCGCGGCGATGTTGAGCACGTAGGTCAGGCGCTTGCCCGCGGCGGCGTAGAGCGACTCGTGCATGTACGCGATGCCCTGGCCGCTCGAGAAGTTCGTCGCGCGCAGGCCGACCATGCTGAGGCCGGCGGTGACGGCGGCGGCGGCGTGCTCGCCCTCCGGCTCGAAGAAGAGCAGGCGGCGCCCGTGGACGTTGGTCTTGCCGGCGGCGAGCGCGGCCGCCCAGCCCTCGCCCATCTGGGTGGAGGGCGTGATCGGGTACGCCCCGGCCGCCTCGCTGGCCGCGGTCTCCATCTCGACGACGGCGGCGCTGCCGTCGAGCGCCGTCGGGATCCCCGGGTAGCGGGGGGCCTGGGACGGGGCGTCCTTCTTCTTCGCGCTCATGCGGGGACCTCCTCCAGGGGCCGGCGGCCCGCGCCCGCCGCTGCGGCCGGCGCGAACTGGGCGCCTTCCACCCAGACGATCGCGCCGGTGGGACACCGGCGGGTGGCCTCGGGTCCGGCCAGCTCGTTCTTCGCGTAGTCGATCACGGCCAGGCCGCGCTTGATCTCGATGACGCCGGGCGCGGCGTCCAGCACGCACTTGCCGCAGGCGTTGCACGCGACCCGGCACAGCCGCTCGGCCGCCTCGCCCTCGAGCAGGCTCTTGCACTGCACGAGGAGCTTCTGCTCCATCGGCATGACCAGGAAGAGATCCTTCGGGCAGGCCCGGACGCAGTCGCCGCACGCGGTGCACTTCTCCGGGATCACCACGGGGAGCCCGACCGCGTTCATCCGGATCGCGTCGAAGGTGCACGCGACGGCGCAGTCGCCGAGGTTCAGGCAGCCCCAGACGCAGCCCTTGTGGCCGCCGGCCACCGCCGCTGCGGCCCGGCAGGTGGCGAGGCCGCGGTAGTCCGCGCGGTCCGGCGCGGTGTCCGTCCCGCCCGCGCAGAGGAGCCGCGCCACGCGCTGGGTGGCCTGGCCCACGTCGACGCCCAGGTACGCGGCGATGTCGGCCCGGACGTCGGGGCTCGCCACCGTGCACTGCGCCGGGGCGAGCGCGCCCGCGACGGCCTTTTCGGCGAACGCCCGGCAGCCCGGCTGACCGCACGCGCCGCAGTTCGCGCCGGGCAGCAGCGCCGCCACGACGTCGATGCGCGGGTCCTCCCAGACCCGGAACTTTCTGTGGACCAGGGCGATCAGCGCGGCGAAGAGGAGGCCGACGCCGCCGAGGATGCCCGCGGAGACGGCGATGGCTGTCGGGCTGACCGCCCCCATCCGCTCAGCCCAGGTCCGAGAGATCCACGCGGCTCAGGAGCCACGCGGCGAGCTTGTCGACGGGATCGGCCGTCCCGGCCTCCGCCGCCGCCGGCGCGCCCGCCGGGGGCTCGATCGCCGCGGGCCGCGCCGCCAGGGTCCGGAGGATCTCGAGCTCCTCGGCCTGCTGGGCGGCGCTGAGCCCGGCGACGGTCCGCCTCGGCGGCTTGTCGGGCGTGTGGGCGATCGTGAGCCGGTCCCACGACGCCGCGCCGGCGGCGGGGTCGTGCACGAAGCGCGCCGCGGACTCCGGGACGAGCGCGGCGATGCCGGGCCCCTCCCACGCGGCGAACCGGTCCAGGCCGGCGGCGTCGGCCGTCTGGAGCACGAACGTGCCGGGCGCGACGAGCCGCGCCAGCGGCGCCGGCGCGCACTCGCCCTCGACGACGAGGACGATCTTCTGCCGGCCGTCGAGGAACTCCGCCAGGGCGGCGGCGCGCAGGTCGCCGCCCGCGAGCGCCACGACCAGGGGCGGCGCCAGGCGCCGCTCGCTCCTCGTCCAGCGCGCGAACGGCAGCGGCCCGACGACGGGGTCGCCGTCGCCCCCGCGCGGGCGCCCCGCCCGGACCTCGACGATCGCCCGCGCCGCGTTGAAGGCGCGGCCGATCTCGGCGAGCGCCCGCGCGACCACCTCGTAGAGGCTGGCGCCCGCCGGCACCTCCACCACGGCGAGGCGATCGCCGCGGTCGGCGAGCTCGGTGAGGACGCCGAGCGCGTCCTCGAGGATCCTGGTGGCGGCGGGATCGGCGTCGTGGTGGTCGAGGACGAGGGTCGCGAAGCGCTCGGGGTCGATGCGGCCGGCCGCGAGCGGGCCCAGCTCGGCGCTGACGCGCGCGGCGCGGCTCCCCAGCGTGGACTGGCGGCTGCGGAGCATGGCCCGCACCTCGTCGGTCGTGTTGACGAGCGCCGAGCGGAAGGCGCCGAGCGGGCCCCGGAAGCCCGCGAGGACCTGGTCGACCCGCCCCTCAGACGGCATAGCGGTCGAGCTCCGCGCCCAGGAGGGCGACTTTCTCGCTGGCCGACCGGGCCGCGACCGCGCGCGTCTCCTCGTACACCGGGCACGTCTCGTTCCGGTAGAAGACGCCGAGGCGGATCTTGCCGTCGGGCTCGGCCAGGTGCCGGGCCGCGTCGAGATCCGCGGGGTCGTGCGGTCGCTTGTGTTTGAAGAGGCGGTCCAGCTCGGGCACGACGACGCCGTTCGGGTGCACCAGCAGCTCCACGAGGTCCGGGTCGCGCATGGCGACGTCGTAGATCGCCGGCGTGTACTGCGGGCAGCGCTGGAGCACGCGCACGAACGCGAGCCCGTGGTGGTGGAACGCCGCCTGGAGCGTCGCGTAGAGGTGGGCGGGCAGCCAGTCGCCCGTCTGCGCGACGAACGAGGCGTTGGTGACCCCGAGCGTGGCCGCGATCGGGTTGATCGGCGGCAGGATGGCGCCGCGGGGCTGGGTGTTGCTCGGGATCCCCTTCGGGCTCGTCGGCGACGTCTGGTTCTTGGTGAGCCCGTAGACGCCGTTGTCGAGCAGGAGGGCGACTATGTCGAGGTTGTAACGGACGGCGTGGATCCAGTGGCCCGCGCCGATCGAGCAGCAGTCGCCGTCGCCCATGACCACGAAGACGTGGAGCTCGGGGCGGCGGAGCTTGATGCCGGTGGCGATCGGCAGGGCCCGGCCGTGGATGCCGTGGAAGCCGTACGTGTGGAGGTAGTGCGGGAACCGGCTCGCGCACCCGATGCCCGAGACGAAGACCGTCTGCTCGGGCGGCAGCTGCTCGGCCTCGAGCAGGCGCTCCACGCCGGTGAGGATCGCGTGGTCCCCGCAGCCGGGGCACCAGCGCGCGGCGGCGGCCTCGTAGTCGGCGAGCGTCCACTCACGCTCCTCGTCGTCGGGGGCCGCGGACAGCAGCGAGCAGGAGAGATCTGTCATCGAGATGCTCCTTGGGGCATCGAGTCGTGGATCGCCTGGAGGATCTGGCCGGGGCGCAGCGGCTCGCCCGGCACGCGCGTCCAGCAGTCCACGTCCACCAGCGTCTGGGCGCGGAGGAGCCAGGCGAGCTGGCCGCGCCGGCGGTTCTCCGCCGTGACGAACGGGTCGCCCGGGTCGTCGCTGTAGTTGATCTCGATCGTCATGACCTTCCGGAAGCGCCGGAAGATCTCCGCGAGCCCGGGCTCGAGCGGGGAGAGGAACCGCAGGTGGAGCGAGGAGACGGCGAGCCCCTCCTGCCGGGCGCGCCCCACCGCCTCCTCGATGGCGCCGAGCGTCGACCCCCAGCCGACGACGAGCAGGTCGCCCGTCGGCTCGCCGTTGACCACCGGGGGCTTCAGCATCTGCTGGAAGACGGCGAGCTTGCGCGAGCGCATCCGGCAGCCGCGCTCGTGGACGTCGGGCGTGTAACCCACGTGGCTCCACTCGTCGTGCGACAGGCCGGTCGCCGTGAACATGCCCCCCGGTTGTCCGGGGACGACCCGCGGCGACACGCCGCGCTGCGGGTCCCAGTCGTAGGGGCGCAGGCCCTCGCGGACCGGCGCGAGGTCCGGGGGCTGCGCGAACCACTGCTCGCTCGGGTCCGGGCGCGGGAACGGCTGCACGCCGGTGGCGAGGTTGGCGTCGGAGAGCACGATCACCACCGTGCGGAGCGCCTCGGCGACCCGGCGCGCCGTCGTCATGCAGAGGAAGCACTCCTCCATCGTGGCCGGCGCCAGGACCACGTGCGGCGCGTCGCCGGGCTGGCCGAAGATGGCCGCCAGCAGATCGCCCTGCTCGACCTTGGTCGGCAGCCCGGTGCTCGGCCCGCCGCGCTGGACGTCCACGACCACCAGCGGCGTCTCCGTCATGATCGCGAGGCCGATGAACTCGGTCTTGAGCGCCAGCCCGGGCCCCGACGTGATCGTGAAGGCGACCTTGCCCGCGAAGGAGGCGCCCAGCGCGACGCCGACGGCCGCGATCTCGTCCTCGGCCTGGTGGACGACGCCGCCGAACCTCTCGAAGATGTCGCTCAGGTGGTGCGACGCCGAGGTCGCGGGCGTGATCGGGTACATCGCGCACAGCTCCATGCCCGCCGCGATCCCGCCGATCGCCACGGCCTGGTTGCCGTTCATGACCACCATCGGCCGGTTGGACTCGACGCGGGGCACGTCGATGCGGAAGTCGAGGTGATCCTCCGCCCAGCGCCAGCCCCGCTCGAGCAGCGTCACGTTGGTGTCGTAGATCGCCTCGGCCTTCTTGCGGAACTCCTGGGCGATGAGCCCCTTGATCTTCTCGAGGTCGCGGGAGTAGATCCACGCGAGCAGGCCGAGCGCGAACATGTTCTTGCCGCGGCGCGGGTTGTCGATGACGGCCAGGCACTCCTCCTCCATCGGCACCGGGACGAACTGGTAGGACGCGCTCCCCAGCTCCTCCATGGCATCGGTCCATGCCTGGCGGATGTCCGGGTCGTCGTGGGTGGCCCACATGTTCTCGATCAGGATGATCGCGTCCTTGGCGAGCGCGTCGAGGCGGTGGCGGTGGAGCAGCACCTGCTCGTTGAACGCGACGACGAGGTTCGCGTGGTCGCCCCAGTTCGTCACCGGCCCGGTCCCGATCCGGACCCGGTTGCCCGAGGCGCTCGACGGCTGGCGCGCGGGCGGCTGGATCTCGGCCGGGATGATCTCCACCGTCCAGACCCCGTTGCCCATCTTCGCCGACACGCGGCCGAAGATCTGGCCGCACTTCTGCGCGCCCTCGCCGGGATCCGAGACGATCTCGACGGTGTGCTCGGGGAGGCTCAGGACGGTCCGCTCCCGGCGCGCCTCGGACGGCGCGGCGGCGGACGCGGGGGGAGAGGGGGACGGGGCCGTGGTCATGTCGCGCTCCTGGCTCGGGCCGTCTGCATTGGGACTCTACACCTCACGGCCTCGCGCGACCCCCACCGTGGCGGGGGCGCCGAGGCCGGCGAGAAAAAGCTTATCGCACCTGCCCGGCCCGGGACGGGGCCACTTCGTCATTTGAAGCGTCAGTTCTAGACAACCCCAGGCAAACGCGCTACGCAAGGGCGGCACGATGGTCCGACCACGATGGGGCGCCGGCGGCGCAGGGGGGCTCCGCGCCTCGCGGTGAGGCGCGGAGCTACACTGGCGCGGTGCCCAGGGGCAGGATCTTCTACGGCTGGTGGATCGTCGCTGCCGGGTTCGGCCTCGAGACCCTGATCGGCGCGCTGTTGTTCCACGCGTACGGCGCGTACGTCGTGCTCCTCCGCGAGGAGTTCGGCTGGAGCAAGACGATGCTGTCCGCGGCGTTCTCCATGTCCCGGGCCGAGAGCGGGATGCTCGGGCCGCTCCAGGGGTGGCTGACCGACCGTTTCGGCCCGCGCGCGCTGATCCGCGTGGGAATGCTCCTCTTCGGCGTGGGCTTCATCCTGCTCGGCCGCATCGGCTCGCCGCTCACGTTCTTCCTGGCGTTCTTCGTGATCGCGCTCGGCTCGAGCCTCGGCGGCTATCTGCCGATCGGCGTCGCGCTCGTGAGCTGGTTCCGGCGGCGGCGCTCGCTCGCGCTCGGCGTGAGCGCCACGGGCATGGCGGTCGGCGGCCTGCTGACGCCGCTCGTGGTCCTGGCACTGACGCGCTTCGGCTGGCGCGCGACCGCGGCGCTGTCGGGCGTCCTGATCCTGCTCCTCGGGCTCCCCCTGGCCCAGCTCGTCCGGCACCGGCCCGAGCCCTACGGCTGGCTCCCGGACGGCGAGGCGCGGACGCCCGCGGCGGCGGACGCGCCGCGCGCCGCCGGCCACGACTTCACCCCGCGCGAGGCGCTGCGCACGCGCGCCTTCTGGTACATCTCCCTCGGCCACGGCGCCGCGCTGCTCGTGGTCTCGGCGGTGCTCGTGCACCTGATCGTCCACGTGACGGAGCAGCTCGGCTACTCGCTCCGGCAGGGCGCCGCGGTGGTGGCGCTCATGACGGTGATGCAGATCACGGGCCAGCTCGCGGGCGGGGTCATGGGCGACCGGCTCAGCAAGCGGGCGATCACCGCGAGCTGCATGCTGGCGCACGCGCTCGCGCTCGTGCTGCTCGCGCTGGCGACGGCGTTCTGGATGGTGGTCGCCTTCGCGGTGCTCCACGGCCTCGCCTGGGGCATCCGGGGGCCCCTGATGTCCGCCCTCCGCGCGGACTACTTCGGCAGCGCCGCCTTCGGCACGATCACGGGGATCTCGTCGATGATCGTGATGCTCGGCATGATGGCCGGGCCGCTCGTCGCCGGCGTGCTCGCCGACCGCACTGGCAGCTACGTGCCCGGCTTCCTGGTCCTCGCGACGCTCGCCGCGCTCGGCTCGGTCTTCTTCGCCCTGGCCGCGCGCCCCGGCCGGCCGCGGGAGGACGAGAACCCTGCTCGCTCCGGCGGGCGATCCGATACACTGTGGGCGCCGTGACCTCCGCGCACCGGCCTCCCCGCGCGAAGACGGCGGCGCGCGCCGCCGCGGGCGAGCCCCACGCCGCCCCGCCGGGGGCAGGGCCGTCCGAGGACGTGCCGATCCCCGAGGCGATGCCTGAGCCCGGGTTCGCGGCGCGGGTGCCGCCGCCCGAGCCCGAGCGGCCGCTGCCCTCCGTCCGGCGCGCGATCTTCTACGACGTCGAGAACGCGAGCCGCGCGCAGCACATCGCGCGGGTCATCGAGCGGCTCGCGGTGGACCGCCTGGGCCGCCGGATCGACTTCGTCGCCGTCGGCAACTGGAAGGTGATCGGCCAGGACACGGCGCGGCTCTTCGCGCAGCACGGCGCGCAGCTCGTCCACAGCGCGCCGTCCACCGGTGTCAAAGACTGGAGCGACCTCAGGATCGCGGTGACCGCGGGCGTGTGGCTCGCGGGCGCGCGGCCCGGCGACCTGCTCGAGATCGTCTCCGACGACCGCGCGTTCGACGCGGTCGGCGACGTCGCCGCAGGCCTCGGCATCGCCTTCCGCCGGCTCTCGTCCCGCCAGCTCGCCGGCGCGCCGGCCCCCGAGGCGCCGCCGGCCGCGGCGCCCGCGAGCACGCCGCGCGGGGAGCGCCGGGGCGGGCGCCGGGGCCGGCGCCGCGGTGGCGGGCGGGGCGCGGCCCACGCGGCCGCGGCGGGAGCCGCCACGGGGCCGCACGCACCGCCCACGGCGGCGCACACGGCACCGCACACGGCGCCGCACGACGAGCTGCTCACGATCGCGAGCGAGCTGATCGAGACCTCCCCGGGCCGGAGCATCACCCTCGACGGGCTGGCGAACGCCCTGAAAGCGCGCGGCTTCAGTCGCCCGCCGGGCTCGCCGCGCCTCATCACGCGCTTGAGGCGCATCAAGGAGCTCGAGGTGACCCGCGCGGGTCAGATCACGCTCGGTGAGGGCACCGCCGCGGGCCTGCCGCCCGAGCCCGAGCCGGTCGGGCCGGCGGAGGAGGCGTGGGCGCCACCCGGGGACGCGGGGGCGGCGGCGGCGCCGCGGCGGCGTCGGCGGTCGCGGCGCGGTGGGCGGCGGCGGCGCCGCGGGCGCGGCCCGGGAGCGCCGGCGAGCGCCTGAGTCGACGTCGGGGGGAGCGACCGCCGCTCCCCCCGACACCCCCCAACGGGGTCACGTCTG
>Ga0209211_10008237_pt1 | contig 14320 bp, 14 predicted proteins | sample RifGroA2_FD_183992 | JGI IMG/M metagenome (GOLD analysis project Ga0209211, IMG submission 183992) | Groundwater microbial communities from Rifle, Colorado, USA - Groundwater A2 (SPAdes) (version 2) | ecosystem: Environmental > Aquatic > Deep subsurface > Groundwater | place: Rifle, Colorado...
ATTACGGATAGTTAACGACTGGTGCGTAACGTGAGTGATTAATGAGGTGAGAAAGTAGGCAATAAAGGGCGGTGAGAATTGGCGGTAGGAAAGTCATGAGGGCGTGCTCTAGAGGCGTGCCAAGCCAGGAGCCGGTGCCGACAAAGTAGAGATAGCGGGAGAAGACAGAGAAAGAGTAAACGCCAATGGTCCAGTGGACCCACCGGTGCGGAATGAGGGCGGCGAGGGGAATGAGCCAGGTTACATACCACGGTTGGTACTGCCAGGAATAGTGATAGAGTAATGGCGCCACGGCGAGTATAGATAGTAGATAGTAGATCGTAGGCTGTAGATGCTTTTGAAATATTTTGGGAAAGAATAAGATCGGAAGGAAAATGACCGTCACGTATTTGATGCCGATCGAGGCAAGAAGAGCGATAAGTGACCAAGCGCGTTTTTTGAGAGTGTAGAGATAAATTGATGAGAGCATAAGCGTAATCATAATGGTGTCGTTGTGAGCGTTCACTAACCACTCCATGAGGATGAGAGGGTTGAGGGCAAAAAATAATTGAGCACGCACACCGCGCAGTTTTCCAATGATCCAAATAGAGAGTAGATACCAAGTGACCTGATCCAGTTTGAATAAATATAAAATGGGGACAAATTTCCCAAATCCGAGGATGTAATAAGGAATCGTGAGGAGTGTGAATACTGGACCGTAGGGAGTCGTGGTATGAACCCAGCGCATGAAACGGATCCAAGTATCGTCGGGGAAAGTATTGGGAGTAATTAGATATGGATTGGCGTGATAAACCAAAATTTCTTTGGCCGAGAAAAGATACTTGAAGATGTCGGAGGAGAGCATGGGATATGCAAGTGAAAAAATCAAAGCGAGTAAAGAAACAAATAGCCAAGGAAAGCGAGTAGATTTATTGAACCAAAAAACCAGTGAACCAAAGTAACAAATAAACATTGAAATAATCAGGATGATAAATACTTTGAGGGAGAGGGAGCGGTCAAAATAAACTAGGTGCTGGACCCAAGTAACAAAGTTAAAAAGAACGGGGTTGGAAGAAAGGGTTAGGTTGAGATCGACGAAACCGTAGGAATAAATGAAGATTGTTATGGATAATACTAACCAAAGAATGTATAGCATCAATCCTTTAAGGTCCGACCTTCCCTCACTTCGCTCGGGCTGGGCTCATCCTTCAAGGTCGGACCTTGCAGGGATCCGAGGCTTTAGTTGTATTTGCCCAGCATGTCGTTGATGCGGACACGCATAATCTCGAAAAGCATCTCGATTGATTCTTTGATGAAATTACGAGACTTGCCTGAGGCAGTATCCTCGTTTTTCCAGATAACTCTGACCTCTTTGATCTTGGCACCAAGTTTCTTGGCGATGTGCAGAAGCTCAACATCGTAGGCAGTCACTTTCCAGCCGACGGCGTTGTTCACCCGCCCAAAGAGCCGCATACGGGAGAAAATGTCTCTGGCTAATTTGGTTTCGATGAGTTTAAACCCGCACTGAGTATCTTTGATTTCGGGGAGTAAAATAGCGCGTCGGACTGTAAGGAATCCGAGTGAAACCACATATTTGCGAAGAAATGAGGAGTTGGCACGATGTATCCCCCGAGAACCTATGACTACTGGAAAACCTTGCGTGATGCATGGTAGTAATTTACTAAGTTCAGAAATTGGGGTGGACTGGTCCATGTCTGTTAGAAGCGTGTATTGCCCCCTTGCTTCTTTAATACCTATTCGAAGAGCAAAAGGTTTTCCTGCGTGAGTAGCACGAATGACCCGAATATTTGTTTCCTTTTTGGCAAAAGTTTCGATAAGTTCCAGGCTTCCGTCGGTAGAACCGTCGTCAACGATAACTATTTCCCAGGTATAAGTTTGTTTTTTCAGATAGGAAATAATGGAGGTGAGGACATTGCGACGAATGTTTCCGCTTTCGTTGTAGTTGGGGATCAAGACTGTAACAAGAGGAGCCATGGGATTATTCTAACACTATTTCGGCTACCCAAATCCCAACCGAAACGTGTTCATTACTCACCATCTGCCGCTTGAGAGAATACGAATTGAGTTCGGGGTGACCGAGATAGTTGGCAATCGAAGGGTGTCCCGGCCCGGTTAAGAAAAGCAGGGTTGTCGTTTCGTCGTCGATGGGACAGGGATAGCCGGCACAGATATCAAAAACTTGTTTGGTTAAAAGATTGGAGGGCGGGTGAGGTGAAACCGCGAGAAAGTACTGAAACGGAGTAGTATATGTTCCCTGAGTACTGACCACGTTGTATGGCTCTCCCCCCGCTTTGGCAACGATATAAGCCGCGACGTCCCGTGCCTTTTTGGCTTGATGCGTCGCTCCGGAGGTAATATAACCGAGAGAACGGGTAATCCCAAAGCCAAAAACCAAAAGCAGGAAAAGAGAACCTGTGGTAACTAGCCATTTGGGAGACTGGGGACGAAAGACTCCAGCAAGCGCGAGAAAAATGAGGGGCAAGGCGAATTCGATGTAATGAAGGTGAATATTCTCCTGATAAATGCCCAGGACTGCCATGCACCCGAGGAAAATGATAAATAAATTTAGGTATATTTTGTTTGGGTGAGAAATGGCGAGAGCGAGGGAGAGAAGAACCAACACAATAAAACCGGCTGCAATATAAGGAGTCACGGGCTGGGCGCTCATCTCGGAGCCAGCCAAAGAATTGCCGATCAAGCGATAACTGGTTTTGCTGACCTTGCCCCACCATAGCCAGAGCGGGGGGTCATAACGAATGATTTTTTCTTCTTTGGCTTGCATAAACCTCGCAATTGCGTGAGTGTTAACCCAGTTGTTGCGGATTTCAAAGACAATAAATGGCAAGAGCATAAAAATCAGACCTATCATGACAAGCGGAACTCCGCGGACTAATTGGATAAAATCTTTGCGCTTATTCCAGGCGATCGAGAGGGAGAGAATGCCGCAGTAGACAAGAGCCATGTAATGCAGCTGCACCATAACACCGATGGCGAGGCCGTAGGCAAACCAAGTTTTGAGTGTTGCACGACCATAAACGAGCCGATTGTAAATGATAAGCATAATGGTGGCAATCAAAGGCACGAGGTTGGGATTCCAAGAGGCACGAGTGACCATGACGGAGTAGGGCAAGACGGCAAAGAGAATGGCCGCTAAGTAACCGGCAGCCGTGCCAAACCATTTTTTGCCCAGGTAATAGAGCAGGTACACCGTGAGAACTCCCGAGAGGGCGATCAAAATAGCGGGACCCACTGGGTTCATCCCCGCCAGGTATAAGGCAGGGGTAATCAAGTAATAATACAAAGGACCCAGGTACATGTTGCCAGTTGAAGTTTGGGGACCAAGCAAAACAGGGCGGCCGGTATCAATCATCCGCTTAACAATGAGGAGGTCTCTACCCTCATCCTCTAGGAATGTCATGGTTGATTCGATACGGTAGAGCCGAAATGCAAGGGCAATGATCAGAATAACAATCAGCAACCAGTGTTTCTTGAGCCAGTTCATAGAGCCTCGTGCAGTTGTTTGTACAGCGTAAAACTTTCCCTCGCGGCGCGGAGGATGACCCGCCAGTTGCCGCCGGTTTGATGGCCAAATTTGCGGGAATAGTGATGAACTGGAAGCTGGATAAGGCTAAATCCCAGTGCCTTGGCTTTGACGATAAACTCGGTGACGGTAATGGCGCTTTCGGTGTCGAGATGAACCGCGTCGCGGACTTCTCTGGTAAATAACTTAAAGGCACAATCAACGTCGCGGACAGTCAGCCCAAACAAAAAAAAGTTCCAAAGTTTAAGGAGCACTTGAGCCACAAAAATGCGATGGAAAGGGTCCATACGCTTTTTGCGATAACCTATGACTAGATCGGCGTCACTTCTGCCGGCGGCAAAGTTTTGGAGTTCGTCATAGTGAAATTGACCATCGGAATCAGTGAAGAAGATCCAGGATTTAGTGCATGCTTTCATTCCAGTTTTCACGGCAGCACCGTAACCGCGGTTTTGCCGGTGGGTAATCAAGCGGATATGGGAATCGTTTTTCCCCAACTCTTTCACGACTTCGGCAGTGCGGTCACGCGAACCATCGTCGACCACAATGATCTCATAGTCACGGGCAATCAATTTGGCAGCTTTTCCGGCGTCAATAATAGTGGTGGCGATATTCCCTTCTTCATTATAAGCAGGCATAAAGATAGAAAGAGAGGTGAGTTTGTTAGTTTTTGACATACCACTTATTGTACATTAGATAACCGACGTAGCCGATCAGGCTGGCAAGAGAAAGATAATCCGTGAACAAGCGAAGAGGTGTTTCGATCCAACGCGGTTTGACTACCGAGCTGTGATCCTTGGGTTCGATTAGTCCATAGACTGGGTCGGGTTCGATCGCAACATTGGCAGTCCAGCCGGGGAAATAAAAGATGGGGATCGGGGAGTCAGATTCATCTGCATACTTCTCTGGGACTTGGTGCACGGTCAGAGGCAGGTAATCGAAGAGACTCGAAGTTTGCTGCGACCGTTTAAATTCGCCCGCGAGATAATCGGCGTCGGAGTAGACGTCATAGTCCCGAGGGAAAAAGAAAGGATAGGAATAGAGGAGAAGAGCGATGGTGACAAGGAGAGTGATGGAGTAAGATAGCAGACGGGGGAGGTACTTCATGAGCAAGGAAGCACTGATAATGAGGGGGATGCCTGTCCAGCCGACAAACCGCCAAGGGAATTGAATATAAGCAAGGGAAGGCAAAAGCTGCCAGATAAAAGCTGACTTGGAGTGGGTCAAGAAAAGTACAAAGCCGGTGGCGAAGAGAAGGCCAAAAATGAGTTTCTGTTGCTTAATTTTACGACGAGAGAAGAGACCAATGACGAGGAGAATCCCAAGAAAAATGGTGTGGACATGACCTATCATAAAACCCATTTCTTGGGGAGGATCTGCCCAGTAGGAGGCACCGTAGTTCCATTTGTACTCCAGAAATAATTGTTTGAGCGAGACAAAGTGATTGAAATAAGCATAATAACCTTGAATCAAACTCTCGGATTGAACGAGATTTTTCTCAAAGATAGCAGGGAGAAAGAAGAAAGCAGAAATACCGATACCTAAGAGGATTTGGAGGAGAAGTTGGCGCCAAGTTTTGCAGCTAAAGAGAATTAGCCAGAAAACGGCAAAACCCACAACCAAAAATGAAGAAATAATGTGAGTCAGAAAGATCCCGGCAAATAAGAATGGGAGTGAGTGAGAGAAGCGGCCGCTTTTGATTTGGCGAGATATAGCAAGAAGGACAAAGGGAGTCAGACTCCAAGCCAAGTTTTCGGCGTAGACGCCACGCAGGAAAACATTAGTGGCGTGAAAGGGGTAGAGGGTAAAGAGAGTTGAACCCAAGAATGCCAAGTCTCCTCTATCTGTGAGCTCCTTAACTAGGAGATACATACCCCAAGCAGCCAAGATAAAACTCAAGAACATCAGGAGGTTGAGGCTCGCGATAATCGAAAAACCAGACAAGTGAATAAGCCCAGAAATAATGTAAATCATGGGTGGGTAGTAGTTGAACCAAGGGTAACCATAACCCTTGCCCAGGTTGGCTGACCAGCGACAAGGGATCTCACCTCTTTTGAAACACTCGATAAATTCGTTGACGCGGAAAACTTGAATGTCGTCGTGAGTATAGAAATGCCGGCTGGTCAGGAGAGTTCGTCCTGCCAGGATGGCCACAAAGAGGGACAATAAGAGCCACTTATGCGAGAGGAGTTTTTGCATAGTATATAGTATAGAGTATGAAGAGATATTTCGTGGTTGTGGTGGTGGCTCTAGCTTCACTCTTCCTTTTTTGGCTGCCGTTTTTGTTAAAAACAGGGACTTTTTGGGGAATCAATTTTGGTCGGCATGGAATGGAGACCATCGTCACCAACTTTGATGGTTTAAATTACCTCGCGGTCGCCAAGACTCTCTACGATCCCCAGTTGTTGGGACCGGATTTCGCCGGATTTGGCAATTCACCGATTTATTATGCCGCTCACTTCCCGGTTTATCCCCTCTTGATCCGCACCCTCGACTTGGTTGTGAGTGGACCCCAAGCGCTCCTCTGGGCTACTATCATTTCAAATATTCTCTTAACTGTTGGTCTTTACGCATTTTTTCAGACGTTAATTAAAGATAAAAAAATGGCAACTACTTTGGTGATAATTGCCCTTTTTTTTCCGGCACGAATGCTGTCGGTACGCGGCGTGGGGTCGAGCGAACCGCTGTTTATGTTTTTTGTGCTTACGTCACTAGTGCTGGCCTACAAAGGGAAACATTGGATGGCGAGTATTTTGGGTAGTTTGGCGGTTCTGACGCGGAGTCCGGGGATTTTGTTGTTTGGGGCGTATCTCGTTGCAGCCATAGGCTGTTATCACACCGACTGGAAAAAGATGATCGCAAGATTATCGCCATACTTGTTAATGCCTGCGGCGCTGGCTTTATTATTTGGATTTTACGGTCAGCGTTACGGGAGTATTTGGGCATATTTTAATTCTAGCTCGGAATTACATCCATTCTTTTTCCCTCCTCTGCTGATATTCTCTAATATGCAGCGGTGGATCACGGATATGTGGAGAGAAGACATCATTTATATGTACGTAATGTATGGAGTGGGGATTTATTTATATGGGAAAAAAGTCGGAATTAAGAGTGGTTTTGCGCAGTTAGCTACGGCAGGATTTGGGGTGTTGTACGGAGTCTTTTTACTGATGATCGCGCACCGGGATTTGGCCCGTTACGCGCTCCCGATTGCACCGGTTGCGCTTTTGGGGTTTGCACCCTTGTTTGAACATAAATCGGCCAAGTGGCTGATCCTGATGTTAATCCCGATTTTTTTAGTGGGATGGCAGTTCATCGTCGCCAACGTGCAGCCGATAGCGGATTGGGGAGCGTTACTTTAGTTCTTTCTTCTTCCAGACAAAACGAGAGTAGGCAAAGAAGTTCCAGAACATGCCGATCAAGATGCCAAGGACAGCGTACATGACTCCGGTGTCAACGGGGAGCTTGATAAGTGGCACGATAAAGAGAGGGAACAAACCAATGAATTTCTCGCCGACAAAAGCCACAATCTGCTGAATGATGATGGAGCCGGCGGAAGCCAAGTTGAACTGGACAAATTTGCCGGGAATCTGGGCGGGTTTAAGACGCCGGTCAGCAAAGGTCCAGAGATTGCTCCAGATAAAGTTGGAGACGATGGCTGTTTCGATAGAGAGAAAGATCGCGAGCTGATAAGCGGGGATAAATTGACGGTAAAGGTACAAAAAGACGAATTGGACAAGGGAGCCAAAGCCCCCCACTAAAATAAACTTAAAGATTCTACTGGCAACTATTTCGGATATTCTGACCTTCATAATGTACCTCATGGTATTAAATATATACTCGGGGCCTAGTTTGGAGTTACCGGCAGTTCGATCTTTAAACCTAAAGGGTACTTCGGTAACTGTATACCCTTTTTGAATACTTTTTACTAAAAAACCAATGTTGTAGGTATAACCATTAAAAGCCGGATGGTTCAGGCCAGGCAAGATTGCCTCCACGACTTCACGTTTGATTACCCGATAACCGGTAGTCCAGTCATGAAGACGAAAATTTAACATGATAAAACGGATGAAAAGATTGCCGACAATACTCAAAAACTTGCGGGATGGTGGCCAGTTCTGTGGGATTCCGCCACCCCTGATGTAACGGGTGCCCAGCACCATGTCTGCTCCGCCTGCTAAACTCGCGAGCATGGCGGGGATAATCTCCTGATCATGTTGAAGGTCGGCGTCGAATTGAATCAGAATATCGGCGCGCAGTTTGTCGATGGCGTAGCTAAAACCTTTTTTGTAGGCGTGGCCCAAACCACCCTTACGTTTGTTATTTAAGATATGGACAAAAGGATATTTTTTGATGAGTTGATCAATCTCGCGTCTCGTGCCATCGGGAGAGTTATCATCAACAAACAAGATGTGTGTATCGTAGTCCTGACATTCTCTAAACACTTTGACAAGGGCCGAGGTGACGGGAGCAACGTTTCCCTTTTCGTTGTAGGTGGGGATGACAATGATGACTTTAAGCATGGGTATAAAATTCCAAAGTTTTTTTCATGCCGATAGCGAAATCTATGGTAGGTCCCCAATCAAGTATTTTTTTGGCTTTGGTGATATCGGGACAGCGACGACGGGGGTCGTCTGGTAAAGGGGAGCGCATTTCTTTGACAAGTTTTGCACCGATAATTTTTTCAAAAATACTTATGGCATTACTAATTGATAGCTCGATAGGATTACCGAGATTAATAACTTGTCCAATAGCTTTTTCGTTTTGGAAAATACTCATAATACCTTGGACTAGATCGTCGATATAACAAAATGACCTAGTGGTACTACCGTCACCGTATAGCGGGAGGGCTTTGTGATTTACATAAGAGTCGATTAGATTGATCGTAAATCTACCATCATCGAGGCGCATGCGTGGGCCGTAGGTATTAAAGATACGAATCACTTTGATTTTTGTTTGACCGAGACGATAGTAGGAAAAAGCGAGAGCTTCCATCGCCCGCTTGCCTTCGTCGTAGCAACTACGAGGACCGTTGGGAGAGACGTTGCCCCAATAGGTCTCGCTTTGAGGATGAACCAGCGGGTCACCGTAAACTTCGCTTGTTGAGGCAAAGATGATTTGACAGTTGTTGGTGTGGGCGAGCTCGAGCATGCGCTGACTTCCCAGAGTATTGACCATCAGCGTCTCGACGGGGAAATTGATATATGAAACTGGAGAGGCTGGGTTGGGGGAAGCAGGAGAGGCGAAGTGAAATATAGCCTGTAGATCGTAGATCGTGGATGGTAGAGGTTGGCAGACGTCGTACTCGATGAGGGTAAATAGAGGGTTAGATTCTAGATGAGAGATGTTGGTGCGGGATCCGGAGAGGAAGTTGTCGACGCAGATCACTTCGTGACCATCCGCAATAAATCGGTCACACAAGTGACTGCCGATAAACCCGGCTCCGCCGGTGATTAAAACTTTTGACATATGTTTTAAGTTACGATCCTTGTAATTATTAACCTTGGATTACAAGGATCGTAACTTTGTAATTCCTATGTTTTCTCCAAATTTAGATCCGCTTCGACCATGATACGGACGAGTTCGTCAAAGCTGGTTTTGGGAACCCAACCGAGGATCTTTTTGGCTTTGGCGGGATTGCCGATCAAGTGATCGACTTCGGCGGGCCTGGTATAGCGAGGATCATTCCAGACTACTTTGTCCTGCCAGTCTTTGATCCCGGCCGAGGCAAAGGCTTTTTCAACAAACTCGGAAACTGAGTGAGCCTCGCCCGTGGCGATGACAAAATCCTCGGGAGTATTCTGTTGCAGCATGAGCCACATTACCTCAACGTAGTCTTTGGCGTAGCCCCAGTCGCGCTTGGCGTCGGGGTTACCTAGGTACAATTTGTCTGTTTTGCCATACTTGATTTTGGCCACGGTGTTGGTAATTTTGCGGGTGACAAATTCCAGTCCGCGTCGCGGTGACTCGTGGTTGAAAAGGATGCCGGAGACTGCGAAAAGATTGTAGGATTCACGGTAGTTAACGGTGATCCAGTGACCATAGACTTTGGCGACACCATAGGGTGAGCGCGGCCAGAAAGGAGTAGATTCGAGTTGGGGAACTTCTTGGACTTTGCCAAACATTTCACTGCTACTGGCTTGGTAAAATTTGGTATTGGGACAAGCAAAACGAACGGCTTCGAGCATTCGCGTGACACCTAGACCAGTTGATTCTCCGGTAAACATTGGTTGCTCCCAGCTTGCCTTCACGAAGCTTTGGGCGGCGAGATTGTAGATCTCATCTGGTTGAATATTCTTGACGGCTTCGGTGAGAGAGTGTTGGTCGAGGAGGTCGCCGGAAACTAGCTCGATTTGATCGACAATGCTTGTGATACGGGAGTAGTTGGGGGTACTAGTGCGTCGGTTCAAGCCATAGACTTTGTAACCTTTTCCCAGGAGTAATTCGGCGAGGTAAGATCCATCTTGACCGGTAATGCCGGTAATAAGTGCTTTTTTCATATCTGTTTCCTCCAATACTCTAGTATACGCGATAGGGTTGTTTCGAGGGGAATGGTGGGAGACCAGCTGGTTAGAGTACGGAATTTGGTGCTGTCGGAGACGAGGACTGGTACGTCGGCGAGGCGGATTTGGGACTCATTTCGCTTGATTGTGACCGTCCGACCGGTAATCTTTTGCAGGAGGTCAAGGATATCTTGGACGGAATAGGCGACACCGGAGCCAATGTTGTATGACTCGCCCTTGAGACATTTCTCACTCGCCAGAACGTAGGCCTGCACCATGTCGAGGACATCGGTAAAATCACGGGAGGTTTCGAGATTACCAACCTCAATCACGGGAGTTTTGCCCCGCTCGATCTCAACAAATTGTTTGGCAAGCATGGGGATTACAAAATCAGTGGTTTGTCCCTCCCCCGTGTGGTTGAAAGGACGAAGAATAACAACGTCCAGGCCGTAGGCGAGACAGTACGAGAGGGCGAGCATCTCTTGAGTTACTTTGGAGACGGCGTAGGGATTGAGGGGTCTAAAGGGAGCGGTTTCTTTGAGGGGGAGATCTTGAGGGTTAACGGCACCATACTGATTGGCGGAACAGATGGCGATAAAACGTGTTTTGGGGGCGTCTAATTTGACGGCTTCGAGGAGATTATAGGAGATACTGGTGTTGCCATTGATGACTGCGGTAGCGTGCTCTGCACTAGTGTGGACGACGGAGAGAGCCGCTAGGTGATAAATTATGTCCGGACTCGAAGTTTGAATCATTTTTTGTGCAAAGGAGTAATCCGTTAAGTCTCCGAACAAAAGATGATCTTCTTTAATCATTACGGAGATGTTACTCGTAGCGTTGTAGACGGAGGCAAAGATCTCGGCCGCAGGATTTTTTTGCAGTTCTTTGATTAAGTGAGTGCCGGCAAAGCCACCGGCTCCAGTGACAAGTATTTTTGTCATTTGCCGATTCCTTTATATTGTAGTCCCGCGGCGATAACTGCGGCGGGATCATACTGGTTGCGGGTGTCAAAGAAATATTTGGGTGATTGCATACTCGCGGCTATTTTGGTGAGATCAAGGTTTTTGTACTCGTCCCATTCAATGAGAAGAATAAGGATGTGAGCGCCGAAGATCGCTTGGTAGGGATCCGTAAAATCGGCAGGAACTTTGGGGTCGGCAGTTTTGACTACGGCACCGTGATTTTTGAGATAAGGTATCACACGGAGCGCGGGAGCCACGCGGGTGTCATTGGTATTGGGTTTGAAAGAGAGTCCAAGCACGGCAACCGTTTTACCGGCGAAGCCACCGACGAGTTTGTCATATTTTGCCATCAAGTGGGGGATCCGGCTTTCGTTGCGCTCGTCGACCGCGATAAAGATGCTTTCGGATTCGCCGATAGCCTTGGCATAGGCGGCGATCTCTTTGACGTCTTTGGGGAAACACGAGCCACCGTAACCGAGTCCGGGGTACCAATAATGATCACCAATGCGTGAGTCGGCCCCGATACCTTTGATCACTTCTATCACATCGGCGCCGTTTTGCTCACAGAGATCAGACATTTGATTGGCAAAAGTGATGCGCATCGCGAGGTATACATTGCCGGCGTATTTGGCCATCTGGGCACTCTCCGGTTTCATCACAATAATATTTTTGGTCAGAGGGGCGTGGAGAACGGTCAGAGTTTGGATAGTTGCGGGGTTATTTGAGCCAATGATGACACGGTCGGGGTGGAGGGTATCCTGTACTGCCGTCCCCTCTTTGAGGAATTCTGGGATCGAGGCCATATCAAAGCTAACTTTAGTTTTGGACATAATCAAATCTCGAACTTTTTGATTGGTGCCGGGAGGGACGGTGCTTTTGATGATGACGATTGCAGTATCTTTGAGATAGGGAGCGGCACTCTCGGCAACTGCCATGACGAATTTGAGATCGGCTTGACCATCAGGCATCGAAGGGGTACCGACCATGATCATGACAATATCGGCCGTTTGGATGGCTTGTTCGTAGCTGGTCGTAAAAGTGAGATGTCCGGATTTTTGGGTTTCAACAAGCAGATCTTCTAAACCGGGCTCGAAGAAAGGAACCTTGCCGGACTGGAGAGAAGCAATTTTGTCTGTATCAATATCTAGTCCGATAACCCGATGTCCCAGTTTGGCAAAGACGGCCGCCGTCACGACACCCACAAAACCAGCTCCAATACAGGCGATGTTCATATCTTTATATGATAACACTACTGGTGCCCATAGGGCCAGGCCTTGCAGGTTAGATTATTGATACCTGCGAGGCCTGGCCCTGCAGGGATGCAATGATGGCTACGTAGTCGGGGTTTTTCTTGATTTTGGCAATACCTTCACGGAGGGGAAACCAACCAGCGTCATAATACTCTGATTTGAGATAGGCAAAATATTGGACGGGGATGTGAACGAGATGCCAGATGTCGTAGTGGAGAGTGCACCCCGAGCCTGGGCGATCAATGGATTTAACCGAAAGATCCCACGGCTCGAGCATACTTGGCGTGATCTCAACTCCCAATTCTTCCTTCATTTCGCGGATGGAGGTGAGGGAGGGAGTCTCGCCTGGCTCAATGTGGCCTCCGGGTGAGATCCAGTCGCCCGCTTTGATGTGATTGCCCAAATAGATTTGGCCGGCTTGCTTGTCGTAAGGAAGGAAAAAAGTGCAGTAGTGGTGAGGGTTGCCCTCGTTTTTCGTGTGGGTAGTTTGAGAAGACTTTAATTCTTTAAACTGGATAATAGTCGCAGGGTCAATGCGTGAAATTAAGTACATTTTCTCGATTTCGTCCCAAGCTGGTTGAAACATAATTATTTAATGATACTAATCCCGCGAAATCCGAGAATAAATAAAATAATTATAAATATTTTGAGAGGATAGTGACCAGAGGGATCAAGGAAATATTTGGTCATGGGAGTGTAATTGCCAGTGAGTATATGGGTTCCTATGCCTATGGGGAGCGTGAAGAGCAACCAGCTAGTGAGAGGAATCTCTAGATGAGCCATACGGAAAAGCCGGATCAGGAGTGGTGAAAGGATAAATACCCCGATAAAAGATGTGGCGAGATCAAAAATGGCGTATTCCCCAATTCTAAAAGATCTGAGAAACTCGATGCTTGACATGAGTTGATCATAACATGGCGTGGTACTACCCCTGCGTCAATTGAGGGAGAGCGACCTGCCTGCCGGCAGGCAGGGTGCAACGAAGTGAACCGCATACACGCTAGTTAGCTGACCCGAGCGGAAGTTGCTAAAATCAATCCTATCAAAGCAACTGGAGCGAGAGTGCAACGCGGTCGAACGACTGAAAGGAGTGAGATGTCTATTTGTTCCATAATTCAGTTCGCGCGCGCTTTTACATGTACTCTATATTCGATTTCAGCTCAGTGTAGAGGGGTTAGGCCTGCCTGCCGGCAGGCAGGGGTGAATACACTGAGCTGAATGCTACCCAGTAACGCAAACTTGCCTAGTGGTGTAGAATTATCTTGATTAATTATTCCTGCCTAAAGGAGTATTATGCAACAGCCACTAAGCGTTAAAGTGTCACCCGAAGGTCAAACCATTGAAGTCAATTTAGGACAACTTGACGGGTGGGAGAAAGTTGACGGAGCTATTGGAGCACTGTTTGTACAAATGTTGCCGGATTGGGGAACATGGTTGGGAGTGGCAAATTTAGATGCCGAAAATCGACCACTTTCTGTGACTGAAGTGCTGGCAGCTGTCGATGAATTTCAAGAAGTCGGAAATTCACGACTAGCACTACTCATGCTGGCGCAGGGTTATTCGGAAATAGCAATGAGTGGACAAGATAAGAAATTTGTTAATTCAAAAATTGTCGAGGCTATGCAGCACTCGCCGATGGTGACAGCTGGAATGCAGGATAAGATGCCGAACGCAACTTCTGTGTATACACGAGCACTGGGACGTGCGATAGCTAGCCATAGATGATGGCTCTTGTTCTTTGCCACTTTAGTTAATGAAAGTCGGCGAAATCGATACCTCATCCCCCTCTAAAAATAACATACCTTTACATGTACTCTATATTCGATTTCAGCTCAGTGTAGAGGGGTTAGGGGTGAATACACTGAGCTGAATGTTCCTCTCGTAATCACATCTGGTGGTTATGTCCTATAACTTGACAAATCACTACACATCTGGTATGCTATGGGGTGTTGTAGTAGTCTGCCGGCGCTGGTAACGAAAACACGGGCTGGAGCGTAAGTTAGGTAAGTTTGTAGGTGAAGTGTAAATTCTCTCGTAAATAGGTTAAAAAGTTGTAAGGGTGGTCGA
>Ga0209211_10008238_pt1 | contig 14318 bp, 17 predicted proteins | sample RifGroA2_FD_183992 | JGI IMG/M metagenome (GOLD analysis project Ga0209211, IMG submission 183992) | Groundwater microbial communities from Rifle, Colorado, USA - Groundwater A2 (SPAdes) (version 2) | ecosystem: Environmental > Aquatic > Deep subsurface > Groundwater | place: Rifle, Colorado...
TATTTCCACTATATCTGCCACATCCTGCTTTTTAACCAATAAATTAATTAAGCAAGCAACATCCATTTTGTATATGGCTGTGATTATCAGGAATTCAAAGATACAGGGCAAGGGAGTTTTTGCAGGCACTGATTTCAAGGAAAGGGATGTTGTAATGAGATGGGACGCTTCAATAATCTTAACTGAAAAAGAAGCCAAAAAGGTACATGAGAAGAAATACCTGGTATTTTTTAAGGGCAAATATATTGTGGCGCAGCCTCCTGAAAAGTATTTGAATCATTCCTGCAATCCAAACACAAAAGAAGGCGGCCTGTGTGATATTGCTCTCAGGGACATTAAAAATGGCGAAGAGCTTACCACAGACTATTCACTTAATGCTCCCACTCATATTAAAATGAAGTGTGCCTGTGGAAGCAGGAAGTGCAGGAAGATTATATAAATTTGTGTTTAAAGACGTCTCTCTATTATCTTAAAATCATGATTTATCTCTTGTACCTTTAGCTCATATTCAAATTCAATCAGCTCAAACTTATACTCTTCAGGAGGAGTTATTAATGTCAAAGCATATCCTTTTTTATCGAGTCTTCCTGTTCTTCCAATCCTGTGTATGTAAAATTCGTCTAAGATGGGAACATTGTAATTTACAATAATATCCACTTTTTCAATGTGAAGCCCCCTTGCTGCAATGTCTGTCGCCACTAAAATCTTTACTTTTCCGTCCTTAAACAGCTCTAACACATTTTTCCGCTCTTTTTGGTTAAGATGGCTTGTTAGCTTCTTTGCGTTGCAATATCTGCTTAAGTATTCCGTCAGATGATAGCCCTCTTCCTTGGAATTTATGAATATTATTGCGCGTTTAAACTTTCGTGATGAAAAAAAATTTACCAATAATTCATTTTTTTCGTGGTTTTTGCAGTATATCTTCTCTTGGACAATATTTTGCGGGATTAGTGCTCCAACTCTAACCTCTTCATAATCTTCCAATTCGTTTTCTGCAAATTTAGTCACAGTTTCTGTTATTGTTGCAGAAGATAATATCACTTGCGCAACCTTGCTAACCCTTTTTTTAATGTATGCGCATTCTTCGTAAAACTCAGGGTGGAACAGGTTATCAGCTTCATCATATACAAGATATTTTACTTCCCCTACTGATATATTCTTGTCGTTTATATGGTGTATAACCCTTCCCGGAGCGCCTATTATGATGTGGTTCTTTTTTTCGTGGGTACGATAGTCTCCTGCAATCTCTCTTCCGCCATAGAGCATTCCAACTTTCAGTCCCAGCGGTTCAGCAATTATTCTAATTTCTTTTCCGACTTGCACGCATAATTCCCGCGTTGGTACAATAACCAGCATCTGGGTGTCGTTTTTTTTGTTTATTTTCCCCAGGAATCCCAAAAGGTATGCGATTGTTTTGCCCGAGCCTGTTTTTGATGTCAGAATCAGGTTTTTTCCTTTTAATGCTATAGGAATGAATTTTTCCTGCACTTCAAGTGGCTCTTTGTATTTTGTTTTTGACAAAACTTCAACAACTTTTTTTTTTAATCCTAATTCTGCAAAACTTTTCATGATTTGTGATAGATATTTGTTCATCATTATAAACCTTATTTTTTTTTTTTTTATAATCCTTTGCAAAACATTTACTCCAAACATTTCGTAAAACTGCATGTTATATTCAATAACTAGAACGCCTAAAAATAGAAATGAAGATTAATCTTTTCTAAGGTTTTTATATATCTCCTTCATAATAAGGCTCATTGACAAAGAACCACATCTTTCCAATTGGCCTTTTGCCAGTTTTAAGAACTGTTCATTAACAAATTTTTTTTGTTCAGCTTCATTTGGAAATAATATTCGACCAATAGTAACATCATCATCCAAGGTTTGTGCCAATTGTTCAAGTTGCCTAAAAAAATTCTTTTGAGGATTTTCACTAGATAAAGATTGGACAGCTATCCTCGCGCTCAAGAGAGCATAACCAATCCCTCCTCCACTTACCGAACTTATAAAATAACCTGCATCACCTAAAGGAAAAATATAGTCATTATCAACAATTCTGTCTAATGTAGATGGAACTCTGGCAAGAATAACTTTTGAAAATGTTCTTCCTTCTAAGGCATCGGCATTGCTTAAAGAGCCATAAGGATTTAATTCAATAAAATTCCAAAGGATTTCATAAGGATTATGGATAGGAACTTGATTAAACGCAACACCTACATTTGCTTCTGCAGAATTTACGTCTGCCTTTGGGAATATATAAAAATATTTAATCCTTGGGTCATCTGAAAGGTAAAGCCCTTTCGCATTTTTCAATCGTGTTGAATTAACACCAGAAAGTGTGTGTTGGCTTGTCAAAACCCTTTCAATAGGGTAGTCCCCTTTTGATATTGAAGCAGTTAGTTTAGCATTAGACCCCCATGCGCATAAAATATAAGCATCTTTGTGTCTCTTCTGCAATTCATCAATAGATTTTACACACTCTCCAAAAAATAATTTAGCCCCATTTTCTTTTGCCTTGCCTAAATAATAATCTTCAAATGATTTTCTGTTCAGAAAAAGATAAGGTTCGACATCTGCTTGGATGCTTTCTTTTATTCCATCCTTTCCAACTCGTGTTATGCTTAAGGTCGTTGTAGCGTTTTCAACCCATTCTGGCAATGATTGCAAATCTGTTTCAATACCAGCTTTAGTTAATTTTCTCTGCCATACTCCTTCTCCACATTCTCTTCCTCTAAGAACATCATTTACCCATTTTTCTTGTGAAATCCTCTCGTATAATGTAGTGTTATACCCTTTCTTGGAAGCCAAATATGCAGCATAACTGCCAGCAATGCCTCCTCCAATAATTACAACTTTCTGTTTCTTCATGATGAATGGCAAGTATTATTAATTATTTATATATGTTTCTATCTGTAACTACTATTAAATAGATATGATAGAGTTCCACCCAAATATATTGAATGGAATGGGCTTCACCCTTGAAGACGGCGTTCTCGTAACTCTGCGCCTATAAGAATTCTGTTGCCAAAAAAAAAAAAAAAAAAAAAACGTATTTGCCTTTCTTCTTGACTTTTTTCATTTCTAAAAATAATTTTGAGAAACCTTTAAATAACCTCTTTAAATAATCCATCAAATGCAAAACTTAAAAATCCTTAACAGGAAAGAAATAAACAAAATCTTGGATTTAATAGATAATCAATGGAACTGCAGGGTTGATTTGGATTATGCCTTTTTGCAAAGCGAAAAAGACAAAATTTATTTAATAAACAAAGAGGTTTCAAGGATAGACTTAAGCAAATTAAGAATCAATTCAATGGGGCTTTATTTTGGTACTCTATCCAAAGGTGAATTAAGGCTTACAATTGAAGGCACCCAGCTAATTGGGAAATTTGCAAAAAAAAATTTTGTTGAATTAAACGGTGAGGAAGTTAAATTGTTTTTTTCAGGGCAGGACTTAGATAAGAAAGGTGAAGAAAAGGGCTTTGTAATCTTAAAGCATAAAAGCGATTTCTTAGGATGCGGGAAATTCATCAATGGAAAACTGCTTAATTATACTCCTAAAGTAAGAAGGATTGTTTAATTCTTTATGGGCTAATATTGGTGGATTGCAATGATGGGAAGGCATTGCCTGAGCAGAGTTTTTTTAAAACTGTGCCTGCAAACCTATTCAGGTTTTATACAACGGAATACCTCCAATCACCCATTAAAAAGTAAATCTTAACCAACAGAAGGCTGCTGCTGGGAGATGCAATGTATCGTTCCCAATCCATAAACTAAATCTATGCAATTAATGCCAACAACATTTCTTTCAGGAAATTGTTTTTGTATTATTTCCAAAGCTTTTTTGTCATTTTTATGGCCAAAAACAGGAACTAAAACAACTTTGTTGCCAATATAAAAATTAGCATAGCTTGCAGGCAGCCTTTTATTCTCTCCAACTCTCCCGGGCATTGGAAGCTTTATTATTTTTAATGGTGTTCCATCCTGGTCTTTTGACTTAACTAATCCATCACAATTTTCTTTTAAAATATGATAGTTTTCGTCGTTTTCATCTTCTTCATAGGCGCACAAAACTGTTGTTGGATTTACAAACCTTGCAATATCATCAACATGCCCGTCTGTGTCATCGCCAGCAATCCCTTCCCGCAACCATATAATATGGCTTACTCCGAGGTAATCTTTAAGGTATTTCTCAATATCTTCTTTTTTCAATTGAGGATTTCTGTTTTTATTCAACAAACATTGCTCAGTTGTCAATAAAGTTCCTCTGCCATTTACATCAATTGAGCCGCCTTCCAGAATAATTCCTGGATTAAAACATTCAATATTTTTTTTTTTTAGAATTATATTTGGAATTTCCGTATCACCCATTAATTCCCTGTATTTCCCGCCCCAAGCATTAAAAATCCAATGCACCATTGCTATTTTTTTATTCTTGTTCAATAAAAAAATAGGCCCGTAATCCCTGAACCAGACATCAGCATAGTCATAAACAAAGAATTCAATCTTAGATAAATCAATATTTTTTAAAAGATTTATAACCTTTTCTTTCATTAGTTCATCTTTTACAAACAGATTTACTTTTTCTGAAGAATGAATCTCTTTTATTATTTTGACATAAGCTTCCTCGACTTTTTCAAGTTTTGGAAACGATTCCTCATCATGGGGCCATGACAGCCATATTGCATCATGTTTTTCCCATTCTGCAGGCATGTAATAGCCCAGTTCAGCAGGAGTTTTAGTGTATACCTCATTCATTTTTATGACTTGAATTTGTTATTTTATTTCTTTCTCATTAAAACATGATAAAACATAAAAGTTGGCGGTGGCTGCGTTTTCAGTTTTTCTTGAATATTAATTATTTCAAAATAGTTTCCGAAAGTTTTCCTTATATCATCTTCTGTAAAAAAGTGAAAATAAGCATCTCCAGAATAATACCATTTTTTATCAAGCATAGGTGTATTTACACTAAAAACTGACAATGTGTAAAATCCTCCTGGCTTTAAAACCCTGAGCACATTTTTTAGATACAAATCCCAATTTTTTGGTTCTATATGGTCAAAAACGCTCCAATCAACTATAACATCAAAGAATTCATCAGCATAAGGCAAAGCTAAAACATTGCTTATCTTAAAATTAATTTTATCAGATACCTTTGCATCTTCAGCAAATTTTTTTGCCCTGTTTATTGCACCTTTTGCAAAATCAATGGCATATGCTTCAAAGCCATTTTGAGCAAAAAATATGCTTATCCTTCCCTCGCCGCAGCCTAAATCCAAAACTTTGCCATTTGAAATGTATTTTTTAATAGTCTTGGAAAATTCTTTTAGCTCATCGCCTACTCCTTTTATCGGCCAGCCTAAGCCCATTTCTATCCTTTTATTGCCGAATTTATATGCTTGTTCAAAAAATTTTTTTCCTGTTTCCATAGTAGTTTATTATTATTTAAAAAACCACTCATCATAGATGGGTGGCATGAATTGTGTTAGATACACATTTTCGTGGTTTTTGAGCACTACTCATTCCATCCATACTCACTAACGTTCTTAGGTTTGAACATTGTCCAAACAATTATAAATTGGTGGAATTCCGTTGTTTAAATAATATTTTTATAAGTTTTTTTTTTTTTTTTATTTGCACATTATTTGACAAGCAAATCATAAGTTTTTGGCCTTCTGTTTCTTAAAAATCCCCAGCCATCCCTTACAATCTTATTTTTGTTTAAATCCACTTCTGCAACTAAAACTTCTTCCTTATCAGACGCTTTTGAGATAATATTTCCAAAAGAATCGCAGACAAAAGAGCCGCCCCAGAATTTTAGTTTTTCCTCTTCTCCAACCCGGTTTACAGCAGCAACATGAATTCCGTTTGCAATTGCATGCCCTCTTTGTACAGTTTCCCATGCATTATGCCAGTTTCCTTCAACAGGCTCAACTCCTTTTATCCAGCCTATTGCGGTTGGATAAAAAATTATATCTGCTCCTTTCAATACGCAAATCCTTGCAGCTTCAGGAAACCACTGGTCATAGCATATTAAAACAGCAATCTTTGCGTATTTTGTATTAAAAATTTTATAGTCATTTCCCTCTTTAAAATAATTTTTTTCATAATAGCACTCATCATAGGGAATGTGGATTTTTCTGTAAGTATCTAAAAGTTTGCCATCCGCATCTATAACAACAGCAGAATTATAGTAATCTTTTCCGTTTTTTTCAAATAATGGGGCTATTATAACAACTTCAAGCTCTTTTGCCAAGCCTGAAAAAACAGTTGTTGTTTCACCAGGTATTTTTTCAGCAAACTTAGTAAATTTTTTTTTTTCATACTGGCAAAAATATTTCGTTTTAAACAATTCCTGCAAGCAGATGATTTTGCTTTTTTTGCTTGCAGCTTCCCTTATTTTCATTATTGTTTTGTCTACATTAGATTTAATATTATCAGAAACTGCAGTTTGAATAAGCCCTATTGTTATTTTTCCACCCATTCTAAAAACCAAATTAAGGCTTATTATTAAATATTTCTATAAAATAAAATAAAATAAAAAAAGTTATATTTTAAATAATTGTTACAGATAAGGGACATCATTTTATATAAAGTTTTTTATACTTTGGTGGTTTTCCAAGGAAATCATGCCTAAAGAATATAAACCTTTATTAGATGATTCTGAAATAATAATGTATAATAAAGGAAGGTTTCCTCTCCAATTAGATATCCCTTCTTCCTCAACTTTAACCAAAGAAGAAATTATAACAATTTTGGAGATTAGTTCATGGGGAGAAAAACCAATTTATCCATGCCAGATTAAAAACTCTTCTGTGTTGATTCCAAGACGAAACTCCATAACAAAAAGTGGAGTTGAACTAGAGGCATTAGAGATTACCGGAATTGGCTACACTAATAACCAAGGCCCAAGAGCTGAGTTTATCCCACCTGATAAAAGCAATTCGTTAGAGGAAACTTCTGAAAAAGAAGGCGCCATAATGGTTGCAAAGAGAGATAGATTTGATTATAAAAAGCCTTCTTACGGGCCTAAAGGCACTTACACTCCAAAGGAATTAAAAAAAATTATTGATAAAACAACTCTTGCTGATACTCTAAAGCTTACAGAACTTGTTGTTCCGCATATTGAGGCTTATGGAAGGTATAGTGACTTAGATAACAAAAAGGGATATTCTGGATTTATTGTTATCCCTCATCCAAGCATTGATTCTAAAGATGCAAACAAAGATGCTCAGAAATGGATTAGGAAGAATTATTCCCCTATGTATCCTAAGCTGACAAAACTTATGAAAGGATTGAGAGAATTGCATGAAAAAGGTTATGCTCACCTTGACCCTTGGCTGTACAACGCTCACTTTGTTGATGGTAAGTTCTATCTCAAGAAATGGGAGAATATTGTAAAACTGAATGATATCTTAGTTGCGAACTGGAGAAACAGGGCAATGGATGTAATGTGGCCTACTGATAATTGCATTATCTTATTTATGGAAACTTTTTTTCCAATACCTAATGTTATGTGCTCAGACAGATTTCAGTTAGCAAAGCAGGATTTAATGAAAAAAGTTATATCTTTTTCATTAGAGGATTATTTGGGAAACGGCAAAGTAAACTTAGGCGGTTTGTTTATTATAGATAATGATGAAAAAAAAATAAGGGCACTTGCCGAAATAATTGGGCCAGATATCTCTGCTGAACTAATGAAAACAAAATTTCATATTTAGTTTATTGCAGTGCATTTCAATAAATTTAAATATTCCCCCTTCTTTGATAGCTGAAAGATGTATTCAGACAAAGAAAAGGGGAGTTATGCACTAATCTTTATTTCAGTAGCAGTGATTCTCCTTGTTATTGTTATTATAATATTAATAAAGCCTGCTTTGCTTGGATATAAAATTTCCAGCCAGTTTGAGAAGATGAAGGTTGATTCTGCTGAGATTATGAAAACACTGGATGTTGCCAAATCCGATTTATTGGTTGCAGAAACAAATCTTGAAAGCTGCCAGAGAGCAAATAAAGAGAACATTGACAAGATAACCCAGGAAAAAAATAATACCTTGGGCTGTTTAAGGGAAAAAGATGAGCTGGAATCTGAATTTGCGCAGCTATCTTCCGTCTATTCCTTTAATCTGACAAATGTTGTTTCAGATTATGAGGGAAGAAAAGAGTCAATTGAGATAGAGCTTAGCCAGGATAAGGAAAGGCTAGCAGAGATTGAAAAAAATTACAACCTGACTTTGGAAAGAAAAAAAGAAATTGAAATTGAGATTGAGCTTGAGAGAAAAAAAAATAGCGATTTGCAAAAAAGCTATAATCTGCTTCTGGAGAACTCTGCAAACAACATCTGCTGCAAGGCAAAGGTTGATAATAAGGACATTGATTCTTATGCAATCTCAAATAATAAGGTAGTATGCAGCGTTGGCGAGATGAATAAAATTAGCTGCTAATGCTAGTTGGTTTTCCTTTTATAAGAAATTTAGCCTTGTTAGTGTCTAAATCATAGAACAGGTCTGCCTGCTCTTTCAGTTTAGAGGAGCTTGATCTTCCAAAAGCTATTACTTCTGTCCTGCATCCATTGGCGCTTGCATACTCAAGCAATTCTTTAAAGTCCCCATCGCCGCTGACTAATATTATAGTGTCAACTTTGGGCGTAAGCCTTACAATATCCATTGAAATGCCGACATCCCAGTCGCCTTTTTTCTGCCCGCCGTAAAATGTCTGCAAATCTTTTGCTTTAACCTCATAACCAATCATCTCCAAGGCATCAAAAAAGCTTTTTTCAAGCTTCATATCAGCTTTTATAACATAAGCAAAAGCCCTCACTAACCTTCTTCCTTTTACCGCTTCCCTTAGAAGTGTGCTGAAATTTACCTTTGAATTATAGAGGTTTTTTGCGCTGTAATACATATTTTGCACGTCTACAAACACCGCAACTTTTTGCTCTTTATGTTGTGTTGCTGTCAATTTTATCACCTTTTAATGTTTTTTATTTTTATTTATCCAATCTTGGGGATATATTCTGAATAGCCGCATTCATTGCAATGAAATCTCCCTTCCTTTTTATCATAACTCATGTCTAAAGAAAGGCATTTAGGGCATCTCCCTGCAAATTTCATTCTAATCAATATAAACTTGAGAATATTTATATAAAGCTTTTGATTTATAACTATAAAAGAAATCCTAAGGTGTAGGCCTTTTGACTGTAATTGGAATTATTCCCCTGTCAAATTCCATCTTTGCGATTTCTATTGGGTTGTATCCTATTCTCTTTAAGTCTTCTTCATCAAGCTTAATCAAAAACGGAGCGCCCATCCCAATCTGGAGAGCCCTGCTTCCTATCATCCTTGCTTTTTCATATCTTGTGAAAACCTTAATTTCGTCTTCTGCCATAATCCCGCCTATAATAATTTTCTTAATTCTTTTGCCTTGCTGATTGCGAGGCTTGCCATATCATCAATATCTTTTTCAGTTAAAGGCTCAGTTCCGCCTTTCTGCAATGCGCAAATGCTTCCATCTTCCAGTGAAGCTATTGTTAGACGGGCATCAATCACTTTTTCTTCATCAGTCGTTGCGTCAACAATAAAATTTTTTCCTATTTTTGAAACAGTTACTTCAACAGGATTATTTTTTAGCTCCAGCTTTTTGTCTGTTTTTTTTTTATAGTTTATTCTACCATCCTCAACTTCAGGAAATACTGTGTCTTTTAATGCTGCAATAACCGCTAATGATGAAGCGTCAAATAAATTTCCTGAATCATTCATAGGGCAGATGTCAATAACAAGCAGCCATACTTTTTCGCCTTTTTCAATGCACAATCCTTTGAAATCAATGGATTTGGCTTCTCTTACTCCTCTGTCAACAACCCTTGCAAGCTCTATTGCATCAATGCTAGGCGGCCCCAATTCAAATTCTGGGTTTGATAATGGAAGTAATTCAACTCCAACTATAATGGTTCCTTCATCGGGTTTGTCAGGATAAGGAGAGCCTATCTCCAGCTTAACTCCTGCCAGAACTTCTGTATCACCTATCTTTACTCTGGCAGAGCCTTCAGCACTCTTGACAACACCGTACTCAATACTGACTTTTCTATATTCGTCTGACTTTCTGTTGTCAAACCTAAGGTTTTCCGCTAATAGCAAGGTTATATGTTTTTTTAAGTCTTCGTTCATTTTGTTAAATTTTATATTTGTCTTTTAAAGCTTTTTTCTGTATTTCATTAATCTTTTTGCAGGCATGCTTTCCCATTTCAATGGCTTTTTTTAATTCTGCTTTGGGAAGAATGCCATCCATCTGCAATAAAGAAATTTTTTCATTATAAGGTATGATTGCCATAGGAATGTCTGCTGCGTCTTCAATATCCTCTTCTTCTTTGCTGAGGTCAACAATGACATTGCCTTTCACATAGCCGACAGCAACAGCGCTTACCAGGTCTTTCATTACTATTCCTGCATCTGCAAGCGCAATAGATGCTGCGCATATTCCAGCGCATCTTGAGCCTGCATCTGTCTGCGGGAATTCAATAAAAACATCAACAACTGCATTTGGGAATTCTCTTAAATCTAAAACCGGAAGCAATGCATTTTTTGTTACCATTGATATCTCTTTTGAACGCCTTGAGCCTCCAGGCCTAACCCTTTCACCAGAGCCTGAAAAAGGCATCATATTATAACTGCACCTTAAAGTTCCCTGGCCTGGGTCCTGTAAAAATTTAGGATATAAATCCCTTGGGCCATAAACTGCTGCATAAGCAATAGTGTCTCCTATCTTGAAATAAGCAGAGCCGTCTGCCCTTTTAATAACTCCTGCCTTTGCCTCAATCTTTCTTAGTTCGTCAAATTTCCTGTTGTCTGGCCTTTTGAATGTCATTTTTTACCGTTTTCAATATAATTTTTTATCTTGTCAGTTAATCCTGAAATATGTGCTTCATTTTCAATCTTTTTTATCAGTTCATAAGCCATTATTTCATTTTTAGGCTTTCCATTAAGCCATATTAATCCATTTTGGCCTACTGTAATATTGCAGCCTGTGCTGTCTTTAATCATGTTAACCATTGAGCCTTGTTTGCCTATTATTCTTGGAACCTTGTTAGGGTCGACTTTTATTATTCTGCCGCCCTCTATCTTTCTTAAGCCGGGCTCCTTCATTGTTAAGTCAAGAAGCTTTTGCGAAGTTACATTTATTATTCTTGTGGTTATATAATCTCCCAGATTAAAGAATCTTGTTAAATCAGCACCTTTGGCAATAAAGGAAGATGTTGCGTCTTTTACGTTTAGCATTGCAGGGTAAGCGGAATTTGTGTCAACCCTCCATCCTGAAAATGAGACATCAATAATCTTGCCAATAATCACATCATCCCTTCTTGGAACATATTTCCCTGTAAGGGGAACAATTTTTAAAACATTTCCATCTATGTTGGCTACTCCTAACCTTTGGCAGATTATTTTTTCGCTATCCCTGTAAGTGCCATAAGATGGAAGATAATCCATTCCTTCTGCCAATATTTCTCCAGGCACTACAACTTCTTTATCTTTAACCAGTAATTTGCTCATTTTTTTATTTTATTTTATATGCAATACTTTGCTTTCAACATTTCCATGGCAAACTGCATTTAGCTTGTCATAAAAGTCCTGCTCTAATCCGCCAGGCATCTCAACTACAACTACCCATGAACCATCTTTCTGCCATTCATCTCTTATAATCCTTCCGAACTGCTTTACAATCGAAAAAGATTTAGGGGCATATTCAACTGAAATTTTCAATGCAATTTCCTTAATCTCAAATTTAATAGGCAATACTACTCTTATTTTTTTCAAAACTTCCTGCACTTGCTTTTGGACAGGGGTATATTCATCAATGTGAACCTTTGCCTCTTCCATTGCATTTTCAATTCTTTGAATGGGATGGGGAAGATGGGTTTTAGGGTCAGCGCCATTCCTGTGTATTAAATCAATAATCTGCTTTTTCTTTTGATCCCTTATTTTCTGCCTGTAATCTGATGTCAGCTGGATTTCTCCTTCTTTTAATATTATTTTTGCAACTTCCAAAGGGTCAGAAGTTCCAAACAATTGTTTCATAACTGTTTCAGAGGCAACAAGGCCTTTTTTGGCATCAGAAAAAACCTTCTCAACCTTAAGGACATCCCTTATATCTATATCTTGGCCGCCTTTGAATGCAACTGCAGAATCACAATCAATATCAATCTCGAAATTATTGCCACCTTTTTTTAATCTAGCTAAATTAAGCGATATTCTCTCTTTATCAAAAGTCATTCCTGGCATTTTTATTTCTTTTTAACTTCTTTAAGCAATTTTTCTATTTTTGCTTTGTTTACTTTTGTGAATTTTTTATCTGAAGTGCTGATATAAGCAGCGTCTATCCTATCTGCATTGAAATTTTTATCAAGAATCTTTGCCAAAGCGCCAATAGCAAGCTTTAGAGCATCTTCAACAGTTATAGTATCCTTGTAATCCTTGTGCAAAATCTGCTCAACTTCAGTTTCCCCTTCTCCAATTGCTGTTGCCTTATACTGGAAAAAGATTCCTGTTGGATCAGTTTCATAAAGCCTTGGCCCCTCAAGATCAATTCCTGCAACCAATAATGCAACACCAAAAGGCCTTAAGCCACCGCTTTGAGTGCAAACCTGCTTTAAGTCGCTAATGTCTTTTACAATGCTTAATGTGTCAATCTCTGAATCATAAGTCAGCCTGTGCTGCTGAGCCCTTAACTGGGCTCTTTCAACCAAAACTCTTGCGTCAGACAATATTCCTGAAGCAGTTGCTCCAATATGCTCATCAATCTTGTAAATTTTTTCAACAGACTCTGGAACTACCAAAACATCAACGATTCTTTTGTCAGTAACTAAAACAACTCCATCAGAGCAAACAATTCCAATGGCAGTTGAGCCCTGCTTAACTGTTTTTTTTGCATATTCAACCTGCAATAATCTTCCGTCAGGACTAAACATAGTTATAGCCCTGTCATAACCCATCAATTGATGCGGCATTGGCTGCATATTTAATCACCCTTATTGTTTTTATTTTTAATTTTTTAATATTAATTTTATATACTTAACTTTTTTTTTTTTTAACTCGCCATATATTTATTTTGCGCTTTTTTTAATATTCCTGATAATCCAACTGACCTTATAATAACCTCTTCTTCCTTAATATTTTTTATTAAAGACAAAGAAGCCTTTATTCTATCAACACTTTTATGGCTTACTTTTAATATTCCTTTTTGCAGCTGGGGATTCCATTTATCTTCCAAAATTAATATCCCTGCCTGGCTCATGCCCAAATCGCCAATAAACTGCCTGCAGTTTTGGTTGATAGATTCTGATACATCATTAAAGCTATTAATCCTGCTTTTTGATATAACCTCAAATGCTAGATATCTTTTCTTTTCCCTTAAACTTGGTAAAATTGGCTTAATTTTCATAGTATTTTTATATTCCTAATCACCCATATAGTGAGAAAAAAAGCTCTTAAGCCTTATCCTTTTCTCTCTCTTACCCTATCAGGGAATATTCAGTCATATTTAAAGGTTTTGGTTAAACGATGGTTAAGTCAAGTTGTGTGCGCTAGCAAGTGTTAATCAAATATTATTGATTGTTATTTTCCCACTTAAGTTGACTTAACATGGTTAAACCAAAAGTATAAATATTAGTATATTTAATGAAAGAAGATGGTATTTGAATCTCTGATAGATCCCAAAACAACAAAGCATAAGCTGATAAAGATGTTTCTTGCAGGCGTTGTGTATTCAACTTTGGCTATGGTTTTGAGCCTTTTTTTGTTTAAAGAGCATGCCAGCATAATCATAGTTGCGATAACTGTTTTGGCAAGCTCTCATTTGATGTATGCGTTTATTAAGAATGAAGAGGAAAAGGACCTTCAAATTAAAAGTGAAAGATTATTATTAAAGGAGCATGGCACTGCACTTTCTTATTTCACATTCTTATTCCTGGGTTTTGTTGTGTCTTTTACACTATGGTATAGTTTTATGCCTTCTAATTTGGCTGAAATGGTGTTTTCTGTTCAAATTGAGACTATCAATTCAATTAACCCTGCTGCAACAGGCAATTTCATTAATGTTGCTGGAGATGTTTTTGACATATTTTTTGCTAATTTGAAGCTGCTTTTAGTGGCTTTGTTATTTTCTTTTCTTTTTGGATTTGGGGCAATATTTATTTTGACATGGAATGCGTCTGTTATTGCAGTTGCTATTGGACTTTTTATTAAAGGTTTTGGCGGAGCATATTTTCCTGCATTGGCTGGGGGTTTGGCAAGGTATTTGACACACGGCATTCCAGAAATCTTCGC
>Ga0209211_10008239_pt1 | contig 14316 bp, 13 predicted proteins | sample RifGroA2_FD_183992 | JGI IMG/M metagenome (GOLD analysis project Ga0209211, IMG submission 183992) | Groundwater microbial communities from Rifle, Colorado, USA - Groundwater A2 (SPAdes) (version 2) | ecosystem: Environmental > Aquatic > Deep subsurface > Groundwater | place: Rifle, Colorado...
AAGCTACGCGTTGACGGCAACGAAACGGACACGCGTCTGCTTTCCCCTCATTTTACCGTCGTTCCATGGGAAGGAGAGTACCGGTTGATGAGGCTCGAGTTTCCGAAGGAACAGAATTAGCAAGCTGGTGAAAAACAAATCTGCCACAAGGCCACAAAGGCACAAAGAAGAACAAAACATGTTCTTCATCATCCAGAAAGATATTCCTGGGATGTAATACCTGATGCCAGACGAAAGCAAAAAACCGCAAGAACCTTCATCGCACCAGCGTCATGCGTCTTTGGAGGGCGAGTTCCGCGATTCCGATACAACGCATGTAAATGAGATTCATCAGCGTATTGTCGCACGGGAGCAGGAGGAACCGGAGGAGGGATTCGAACCTCCGCCATGGTGGGTCTGGGCCATCAGTGTCCTGATCCTGTTTGTCATGGGTTTCTATCTCGGCCGGTACGGCGGGTCGTGGAGCACTGTGGCCCACGAGGTGGAACAACCGGCGGTTGCAGTGGGGGACGCGGTGAAACGTTCTGTCAAAGGCGATCAGGTCTATGCGGCAGTGTGCCAGACATGCCACCAGGCGACGGGTGTCGGCATTCCCGGCCAGTATCCTCCCCTTGCCGGATCGGAATGGGTGATAAACGATCCGGGAACGCCCATACGCGTTGTGCTCTATGGTTTTGAAGGTCCCGTCACCGTCAAAGGGACGACCTATAACAACAAGATGCCGGCGTTTCATGAGAAGCTGTCGGAGGGTGAAATTGCCGCGGTGGTCACTCACATCCGCTCTTCGTGGGGAAATGCCGCGGAGAAAGTAACATCCGGGGAGGTGGAGACACTCCGTGCGGAACTCGGCGTGCGCGCACCATGGACCGCTTCCGAACTGCAAGCCCTGAGGACGAAGAAATGAGATTGAATTTTGCTCAGTCCTTCATCCCTTTCATCCCATTGTATGCCTTTGTTGCCATCGTCATGCTGATGTTGGTAGCGGGTTGTGAGCGTCAGGAGACCGGTCCGCGCCAGCCGATTGCCTTCAGCCATGCCCGGCACGCGGGTGAGTACCAGATCAACTGCCAGTATTGTCACAGCGGTGTTCGGAAGGGACCGAATGCGTACATCCCTTCGGTGCAAATGTGCATGGGTTGTCATCAACTGGTAGCTGCCAACAAGCCCGAAGTGATGAAGATCCGGCAGGCATGGGAAGCGAAACAACCGATCGCATGGATGAAGGTGAACACCATGGCGGATTTCGTGTACTTCAACCATTATCCCCATATCGCCAAGGGAGTTGATTGCAAGGTGTGTCACGGCGATGTCGCATCGATGGTTGAGTTGAAACCGTTCGTCAAGGTGAACAACATGAGCTGGTGCGTCGACTGCCATCGCGAGAACAAAGCGAGCATCGACTGTTATACATGTCATCGGTAAGATGGAGGGAAGTAGTAAAAAGTAAAATGTAAAAAGTAAGAAGTAGAATAATGAGGGAGCAGAAGAAAGGGGAGGGTGAAGAAAACAATCACACCACAATCCGGTAGGGGACGCATGCAAGAAACCGCAAAGGAATACACTTCGCGTTTATTGGGATATCTTGGTGACAAGGGTCCCATCGAGATTATGTCATCGACGCCGAAGAAGATCAAAAAACTCTTAAAAAGTGCTTCAAAAAAAGAGTTGCAGAAACGGCCGAAACCGGACAAGTGGTGTGTGGCGGAAATTGTTGCCCACCTTGCGGAGGTTGAGACCGTTCTTGCATACAGGATGAGGATGATTTTGAGCGTCAACGGAACACCGATCCAATCGATGGATCAGGATCTCTGGATGAAGAACGCGGGATATATCATCGCTGACCCAGTGGCAGCGTTCGAATATTTCAAAGTTCAACGTGAGCAGAATCTGGCCTTACTGAACTCCCTTACCAAAGAGCAATGGTCCCAGTACGGGATGCATGACGAACGGGGAAAAGAATCGATCACCCATATCGTCAATCTTTATGGCGGGCATGATTTGAACCACTTGATGCAAATTGAGGCGATCCTGAACGGAAGGAAGAAGTGACCATGTCGTCGGCATTGGAAATTTCAGAACCGGTGAAGCCGCTCTCCGGCGGGTTGCCGAAGGACATCCTTTGGAACCTTCCGTACGAGGTTCAACAAAGGGATGACGCCGGGAAGCTGGCATATCTTCAAAACCATCTCGGGCGGATACGGTTCTTTACCTGGACGGCGTTCACGCTAGGGGCGTTTCTCTTTTTTGCCGGGGTGTATGGAATCATCATAGGAGAGGTTAATATCCTCACGGTTGGCGGACTGTTGATGTGGATATTGATGCCATGGGTTATGAAGGATCGAATCCAACGCTATGAAGCGCTCGCGGAAATGTTACGGGAACGGTTGAAGCATGGAACTCAAGCGTAGGGACTTTCTGAAAATCCTGGGGGGAGCGACGGTTGCGACTGCGCTGCCGGGCTGCACGCCGAAAAAGCCGCAGTCACTGATCCCCTACGTGATCCCGCACGAGGAGATCATCCCGGGCAAGTCGGTGTGGTACGCCGGCGTCTGCCGCGAATGTCCCGCCGGTTGCGGCATCCACGTGCGCGTTCGCGAAGGGCGCGCCGTCAAAGTGGAGGGGAACCCGCTGAACCCGGTGAACAGCGGCTCTCTTTGCTCCCGCGGCCAGGCTTCGCTGCAGGGGCTCTATAACCCCGACCGCATCCAGCATCCCCTGCGCAAACGTCCCGATGGAAGCTGGGAACAACTGTCGTGGCAACAGGCGGAGGAGTACCTCCTCGAACAACTGAATGGGATCATCCGCAGCGGGAAGGGAAACGGCATTGCTTGGATGACGCCGCACTTGACCGGATCGCTCGATGCGCTCATCGAAGACTTCCTTGGCGCGGTCGGTTCCCGTCGCCGTATGCGCTACGAGCCGATCGCGTTCGAAGCGCTGAAGCGTGCAAACCGGATCTCCTTCGGCCGTGCCGAGATCCCCGACCATGATTTCGCGTCCGCGAAATTCATTCTTTCCTTTGGTGCCGACTTTCTTGAGACATGGCTCTCTCCGGTCGGGTACACAAAAGATTTCACCGCCACCCGCGCATTCGATGCAGGGGCCGGCGCCAAGTATGTCTATGTCGGACCCCGTCTCTCCCTGACTGCCACGAACGCCGATGAATGGATAGCGCCAAAACCGGGGACGGAAGGAGCCCTCGCGATGGGTATGGTCAACGTCATCCTTACCTCCGGTGAGGCAAAGGGGATCTCGCTTGCCGACTCCAACGAGATCCTCGCGATGACGCGTGGTTTTGCACCGAAGCAAGTCGAGGAGATCACCGGCATCAAAGCGGAACGAATCCGTGAACTTGCTCTCGAGATGGCAGCGGCCGGTTCCAGCATCGCCGTCGGTGGCGGGACGGTCCTTGGCAGCGATACCGAAGTGGCAACGCTTACGGCAATCAACTTGCTGAATACCATCTGCGGCAATATCGGAAAAACGGTCCGCTTCGATACGCCGCTGACCCTTTCCCATCTTCACAGCTACGCCGACCTGACCAGGTTTGTTCAATCGATGGAGCAGGGGGAGGTTTCCGCACTCTTCTTCACAGAAACAAACCCCGTGTTCTCAACTCCGCCGGCGCTCAACTTCACACATGCGATGACCAGGGTTCCTCTGAGCGTTGCGTTCTCCAGCTTTATGGACGAGACAACTGCCCAAGCGACCTTTGTGTTGCCGGTCCACACACCGTTGGAAAGCTGGGGAGATTATGAGCCGAAGAGGGGTGCCTACGGCTTGATGCAACCGGTGATGCAGCCGGTGTTTCCAACGACGAAAATGTCAGGCGATGTCCTGATTGCGATCAAGGACAAGATCGGCCGGCGAACCACCTTTTCAACATCCGAACAACCGTTCTTTGAATATGTGAAGGACCGCTGGAATTCGCTCCACCGGCAGTTCGGAGAGAAGCAAGAGTTCAATCGTTGGTGGACAGAAGCATTGGCGAACGGCGGCGTGTTCAGGCCATCCTCCGGTCCGTCCGTGGTCCGATGGACGGGCACGGCCTCCGAAGTGAGCGGCATCCTGGGTGAACTGAAGCGTGTTGAGCCACCATCCGACTTTGTGCTCGTGACCTCCCCTTCGATTCATCTCTACGATGGACGCGGGGCGAACAGGCCGTGGTTGCAGGAAGTGCCGGATCCCATGACGCAGATTACCTGGGGAAACTGGATTGAGATTCATCCCACCGATGCGGAGAAGTTGAATATCAAGAGGGGCGATGTCGTGCAATTGACAACACAGCATGGAGTTCTCGAAGCCCCCGCCTATGTCTATGCCGGCGTCAGGCCGGGAGTTGTGGCCATGCCGATCGGGCAGGGGCATAGCGAATACGGCCGGTACGCGAAAGGGAACGGGGCCAATGTGTATGCTCTTTTCCCGCCGTTGCCTCTTTCCTCGTCCGGCGGCATGCAATGGTCGAACATCGGCGTGCGCGTGGTGAACCGGGGCGAGCAAGTGAAGCTCGCGGATGTTGCCGGGAGCGACTACCTGCATGGACGCAACATTGTTCAGGTGGTCAGCATCGAAGAACTGCTGCGGCAAACGAAGGAGCTGCAGGAGGGAACCTATAAGGAAGAGGAAGGATTCGGCAAGCCGGGGAGCGCTTCGATGTACCAAGAGCATGAGCATCCGGACCATCGTTGGGGGATGACCATCGACCTGGACAAGTGCACGGGATGCAGTGCATGCGTCACCGCCTGTTACGCAGAGAATAATATTCCGGTGGTCGGGAAAGAGCAGGTGCAGCTTGGCCGGGAGCTTTCGTGGCTTCGGATCGAGCGGTACTTTGACGATCCGCCTGCCGATCCACAGGCGCCGCACAATCCGAACGCGGAATTTCTGCCGATGCTGTGCCAGCAGTGTGACAACGCACCGTGTGAGCCGGTGTGTCCGGTGTATGCAGCGTACCACACTCCCGAAGGACTGAATGCCCAGGTCTACAACCGCTGTGTCGGAACGCGGTACTGTTCGAACAATTGCCCCTACAAAGTGCGGCGTTTCAACTGGTTCGATTATGAATGGCCGGAGCCGTTGAACTGGCAGCTGAATCCCGATGTCACCGTCCGCAGCAAGGGGGTGATGGAGAAATGCACCTTCTGCGTTCAGCGGGTTGTGGAGGGGAAGAACAACGCAAAAATGGAGGGGCGTTCCGTTGCCGACGGGGAAATTACCACGGCGTGCCAGCAGGCCTGCCCCGCGCAAGCCATTGTCTTCGGCGATTTGAAAGATCCCGAAAGCAACGTGAACAAGTTGCGTGAGAAGAACAAACCACGCGGCTACCGGGTGCTGGAAGAGCTGAATACGCAACCGGCTGTTGTGTATCTCAAGGAAATCAGGTCATAGGTGGTGGGTTGTAGGTGATGGGTGGCGTGGATGACGCGGAGGGGAGATGGAGATGTAGAGGAAGAGGATTGAAAGTTTTGAAGACCTCGAGGTTTATCAGAAGCTTGTACAACTTCACCTGGAGGTTCATGCTTTGACGTCACGTTTTCGAAGCATGAGATGTACGAAGTCGGCTCACAGTTAAGGCGATCGTCAAACTCAATTCCTGCAAATCTTGCAGAGGGTTGGAATAACAGACACATCAATGTGTATCTCGAGGGGATCAACAGATCCCTTGGAGAGCTGAGGGAAACAAAGCATCACCTTACCGTATCATTCAAAAAGGGGTACTTTGCTCAAGTGAAATTTGATCATCTTGTCGCACGGTACGATGAGTGTGGAAGAATGCTGAAGGGTCTCGAGAGGGCGCTCCTTCGCTTCGCCCCCGAACATCTTCCACCCATTACTTATGACCTGATGAAAGCAGGTTCCTGGTTTTGAAAAACCGAGACGTATGCCCTACAAGCTCAGTTACAGTCAGACCGACCTCGACCTCACGCAGACGCTGAATAAGCCGAAGCGATGGTATTATATCGCAGTCACGCTCCTCGGCCTTGGTGTCGCCTGGGGGGCCGGCTCGTGGCTGTACCAGATTCTCACGGGTATCGGGGTATCGGGGAAGAATAACCCGGTCGGGTGGTATCTCTATATTACAACCTTTGTCTTCTGGGTCGGTATTGCACACTCCGGCACGCTGATCTCCGCCATCCTGTTCCTCTTTCGGGTTAAGTGGCGCTCATCGGTGTATCGAAGCGCCGAAGCGGTGACGGTGTTCGGGCTTGCGACCGCCGGACTCTTCCCGCTCCTTCACATGGGACGTGTGTGGGTCTTTTACTGGACCCTCCCGTACCCGCAGATGGGAGGACTCTTTCCCAACTTTCGATCGCCGTTGGTGTGGGACGTCTTTGCCATCACCACCTATCTTACCGTCAGCTCAATATTTTTCCTGACCGGCATGGTACCGGATGTGGCGATCATCCGGGACAAAGCCAAAGGATGGAGAAAAAAGCTCTACGGGTTCCTCGCTCAGGGGTGGCAGGGGACGGACAACCAGTGGCGACACTACACGGCTGCGTATGTGTTCCTTGCAGCGCTGGCCACGCCCCTCGTTATTTCAGTCCACAGTATCGTGTCCTGGGATTTTGCGATGAGCATCGTGCCCGGATGGCACAGCACTATTTTCGCTCCCTACTTTGTCGCGGGGGCGATCCACTCCGGACTCGCGATGGTGATCCTCATCCTGATCCCGATGCGGAATGCGTTCAAACTGCACCCGTACATCACCGACCACCACCTGGAGAGCCTGGCGAAGTTTCTCCTGTTCACGGCGACCGTCGTTGGGTTGGCGTACCTCATCGAGTTGTTCATTGCCTGGTACAGCCACAACCAGTGGGAACAGGCGATCTTTCTGTACCGTGCGTTCGGGGATTACTGGTTTGCCTTCTGGGCACTGTTTGTCTGCAATCTCCTGATACCGCAATTATTCTGGATCAAACGGTTCCGGCGCAGCATCCCGTTTCTCGTCTTCGTCTCGGTCGCTGTGACAATCGGCATGTGGTTCGAACGGTTCACGATCATTGTCACTTCGCTTGCTCACGAGTACATCCCCTTTGCCTGGGGGTTGCCGACGCTGACCTGGTCCGAGATGGGAATCGTCGTTGGGAGTTTCTGCTGGTTTTTCTTTTTGTTCCTGCTCTTTGCCAAAACACTCCCCGTCGTTTCGATGTGGGAGGTGAAAGAGCAGTTGGATCCACCGATGGCGGGGAAGAAATAGCGCAACGGAGCATCGGAGCAAGTGGGTAACGGGGGAAGGGGTTGATTCCGTTTAGTGAAGAGGAGGAGTATGAGGGAGAAGAAGAACTTCCGGTTGAAAAACGGTATTCGACGACTGATCAGCATCCTCTTGGGAAAAACCATCATGATGATTAACAATCTGAAGCCATGATTGGTCTGAATTCCGATATCCTCCATGGAGCGGTCTGTCGCCGACGCACCGTTCCACCGAGTCCCCATTGCAGGTTTTATATTCCTGAATGTTTGAGGGTCAAGGATACCGACTGATGAGTACGCACAAGGGTCCCAGCATGATGGCGGTGTTTCCCGCGATGGATTCGCTCCTCCTTGGGATTCACGAGCTGAAGAAAGCGGGGCACGGGAATTTTCTTGTCTACGCCCCCGTGCCGCATCATGATATCGAGCAAGCCCTGCACAGGCCGAAGAGTCCGGTGCGCGTCTTCACGCTCGTTGGTGCGCTGACCGGTTTCTGCACCGGGTGGGCTTTAACCATCGGTTCGGCGATGCACTATCCGCTGATCGTCGGTGGGAAACCGATCATCTCGATCCCCCCCTTCGGCGTGCTGGCCTACATCCTGACGATCCTCTTCGGCGCACTCGCCACGATGATCGGGTTCCTGATCAATGCGCGCTTGCCCCAGCTCCGCCTCGCCGCCGTCTACGATGAACGGCTGTCCAGCGACCATTACGGGATCCAGGTATTTTGCGATGAAGGGAAGATGAAAGAGTTCGAGCGATTGTTGAAGGGTTGTGGGGCGAAGAGTTTTAGACGAGAGAGCAGTTTATAGAGATCTTTTGAAGGGGTGCAGGGGGGCAGAGGGAGAAGGGGGGAGAGTGAAACGGGACATCGGTGATGTGAGGAGGGTGAATATGAGTGGCTGGAAGCCGATCAGGAGTCATGAAGAACTTGAGGTGTATCAACTCGCCTATCGAATGGCGAGGGAAATCTTTGAACTGAGTAGAAAATTTCTGCGAGAGGAACTTTACTCCCTCACAGATCAAATCAGACGCGCTTCAAGATCAGTGTGCTCGAATATTACCGAAGCATGGCGTAAGAGGAGATACGAGGCTGCATTAGTGAGCAAGCTCAACGATGCCGAGACCGAAGCAGCAGAAACTCAAACTTGGTTGAGATTTTCTCTCGATTGCAGGTATATTTCAAAAGAAGAATTCACCTCCATCTACGAAATCTACAATCTGATTCTGGGAAAACTGGTCACCATGATTAACCATCCGGAACCGTGGCTGTTGAATCACCATAAAGAGGAGAAAAAGAGAAAGTCGGCGCCATAGTTCTCCTCGGCGCCTGTTCACCCTTTCTCCTCTGCTAGCCAGATTCATATGAAGCCTATACTTAAATATTTCTCTCTATCCGTTTGGATTGCCACTCTCTGTGGGTGCGGCAACGACAACGGCGAGATCGGCAACTACCGTTACCGCTCGGACATGCACGCGCAGCCGTCGTACCGAAAGCATGAGGACCCCCGCACGCCCGTGAAGAATACCGTGCCGGTGAAGGGGTTCGTGGAGGCGGTGCACGATTCGGCCGCAGCGGCGAAACTGATCAACCCGGTCAAGCCATCCGCGGCCAACGCGGACAGCGGGCGATTCCTGTTCCAGGCGTACTGCTCCCCGTGTCATGGGCTCGGCGCGAAGGGGGACGGACTGGTCGCGGCAAAATTCCAGGTCCCCCCCGATCTGACCGCCGCGAAGTACGAAAAAGCCCCGGACGGCTATATCTATTACGTCATTCGCAACGGTCGCCTGATCATGCCGCCGCACTACGAGGCGGTTAGCCCTCGTGAACGATGGCTGGTGGTAAACCACCTGCGCGCGCTGCAACGGCAACAATAATGCACCGAGTGTTCCCATGACCGATCCGGTTCTTCTCGCCCCTCCGAAAGACCTTCCGCCAAAACTTGTGGCGGTGCTCCGCATCTTCGTGGTCGTCGGCCTCCTGACCCTCCTTGCAGGCATGGTCGGCTTCGCGTCGCAACGGGTCTGGATCTCGTACCTTATCAACTTCTGTTTCTGGACCGGATTGGCCCAGGGGGCGGTGGTGTTTTCGGCTGCATATCGTCTGACGAACGGCACATGGGGCGAAACGATCCGTCGCGTGGCAGAAGGGTTCGTGGTGTTTGTTCCTCTCAGCATCCCCCTCTTTCTCCTTACGTTCCTCGGCCGGCACGAACTCTGGCCCTGGATCGAAGAGCCGATCGCGGCTAAAGCTATCTGGCTTAACGAGCCGTTCTTTTTCCTGCGTGTCACGCTCTATTTTTCCATTATGAGTTTCCTCAGTTGGAAATATGTTTCCCTTTCCATTCGTCCGGAGGTCGGTTTGCTGAAGGAAAGGGGACTCGCCCCCGCCTCCCGCTGGGTCAACCGCCTCACCAGGAATTGGACCAACTACAACTCTGAACTTCAAACTCGAAACTTGAAGCTTGCTCCCTTCGTCCCCATCGTGCTGATCGCATACGGAGCCATCTACAGCTTCATTGGCTTCGACGTCGTGATGTCGCTGGATCCCCACTGGTACAGCACGATGTACGGCTGGCTCTATTTTGCCCATGCGTTCGATGCGGCGGTGGCCGGGACCATCATTGTCGCGATCCTGGCCCGCAAATATTTCCATCTTGAAGAACACGTCTCCACCAAACAATTCTACGATGTCGCCCGCCTCCTGATGGGGTTGTGCATGCTCGCCGGCGGGTTTTACTGGTCGCAGTACCTCGTCACGTGGTATGGGAATCTGGGGGAGGAGATCGAGCGATTTATCCTCCGATTCGACCATGCCCCCTGGCCACCATTCCAATGGGCCGTCATCCTTCTTCTGTATTTTTTCCCGATCGTCGTTTTCCTCAGCCGCGCGGTGAAGGAAAAGATGCGAGCTCTTGCCGTCATCGCCTCCGTTATCCTCGCAGCGAACTGGTTGTACCAGTTCATCGAAATCGCCCCCTCCCTCTGGAAGCAGGAGACCCCCCCGCTCGGCTTTATAGAACTCGGCATCACACTCGGTTTTCTCGGTGCGGTCGGGCTCTGCTGGTTGGCGTATGCGCGCATTGTGCCTCTGGTACCGGTGCGCATAGGCGATCAACAAACCCATGATTAAGAGGCTGAGCTTTGGTGCAACGGGGCAGCGGAGAATCGGGGAGGGAACCCATGGGTAATCGGTTATCCGGAATTTTGGCGCGATGGATCCTGGATCCGTTTTTCACACCAACCCCGTCGTCCCGATGCGCCGTTGCTCCCTCTCTCCCCTTCTCCTGTTCTCAGAGATGAATAATGAACGCGACATAGGATTGTCTGAGACACAAACGTGCGCCCAGTGCGGTCTCCCGTACGGCAAAGGGGGCGTCACGAGTCAGGTGGATGGCAAACCTCTTCACTTTTGCTGTTACGGTTGCTCGTTCATCTCTACGCTGACCGGCGAACAGGGAGACGCCGGGACCGCCGGACTCTTCCTCGCGCGACTCGGCTTTGCCGCCTTCCTGTCGATGAATATCATGGCCGTCAGCTGGATGACCTACGACAAGGGATGGGCGACCTTTGGCCTTGAGCCGGAAGCTCTGCCGTACCTTGAGAAACTCCTCTTCGTTCTCTCCATCCCCATCATGCTTTTTGTCGGGACCCCGTACCTGCGCAACGGATGGCGGGAGCTCCCATCCCTCCGATTTTCGACGGACAGTCTCATTGCTCTCGGCTCCTTCACGGCCTTCGGGGTTTCCTCGTACCAAGTCTTCACCGGAGGGGGTGGGATCTATTTCGATACGGCGACGACAACGCTCGTTCTCGTCACTGCGGGACGGTACATTGAGGCGACGGCAAAAGTGCGGACCTCCAACGCCATCAGAAAACTGATCGATCTCCAGCCGGAAACGGCGCGGGTTGTGCACAATGGAACGGAGTTGATTGTCCTAAGCAAAGAGGTTGATGTCGGCGAGCAAATCAAAGTCCTGCCGGGCGAGCGGATACCGCTTGACGGTGTGGTGGAGGAGGGTAGAACGAACATCAATGAAGCGATCCTTACCGGCGAATCAGTCCCTGCGGCAAAGCACCCGGGCAGCCGAGTCTTTGCCGCAACGATCAACATCGACGGGGCGATCGTGGTTACCGTGACGGCCCGGCAGCGGGAGTGCGTCCATGCCCAGATTGTGCGATTGATGGAGGAGGCGCAACGGACCCGATCTCCCATCCAGCAGACGGTGGACAGGATTTCAGGGATCTTTATCCCGGCCGTGATCGGGATTGCCGCCCTGACGTTCGCCGGATGGATGATCGCTGCTCCGTTCGAGGAAGCTTTGCTCCATGCCTTGACCGTCCTGGTTGTCGCTTGCCCCTGTGCGCTCGGAATCGGAGCGCCGCTGGCGAGTGCCATTGGCATCGGTCATGCGGCTGAACAGGGCGTGCTCATTCGCTCGACCGAAGCGATGGAAAATATTGCACACACAAAACTGGTCGCCTTCGATAAAACCGGGACCCTGACACGGGGCGAGCCCTCCGTGAGCACTGTTTGGGCTTCCGGAGATGTGCGAATGATGCTCAGCATGGGGGCTTCCGTCGGAAAGAATTCCGAGCATTCACTCAGCAAGGCCCTTGTGCGCTACGCGGAAGAACTTCAGCTTCCATTTTTTGCCGTGAGCGATGTGCGGGTGATACCGGGGCTCGGGGTTGCCGGGAACGTGGAGGTTCATGGAAAGTCGCTGAACGTTGTTGTCGGGAATGAAGATCTGATGATTCAACAGAACATTGTTTTGAGGGAAGAACTGCAGGCCATCGACGGCACGTGCGTGTATGTGGGATGGGATGGAGCATTGCAGGGAAGCGTCGGTCTTCGCGACTCCCTCCGCCGCTTTGCCGCAGAGACGGTCGCGGAGTTGCATGCGATGAAACTTGAAACGTACCTTCTTTCCGGAGATTCCAATGGAGCGACACAATCCGTAGCCGCAGCGGTCGGTATCGAAGCGGCTTTTGCCAAACTCCTTCCCGATGGGAAGCTGGGGAAAATCCGTTCACTCGGTTCGGCCGGAGCTCTCATGATGGTGGGAGATGGAATCAACGACGCACCGTCGCTCGCGGCGGCCGATATCGGCGTTACGCTTGGTTCCGCCACCGACATTGCAAAGGAAAGTGCGGATGTCACCATCATCGGTGATCACCTCGAAAAGATCCCCTGGCTTATCCACTTCTCCCGTCGCGTCCTTTCCACGATCCGCTGGAACCTTGTCTGGGCGTTCGGGTATAATGCCGTCGGTATTGCGTTTGCCGTCGCCGGCCTCCTCGAGCCGATTCTTGCCGCCATCGCTATGGTGGTGAGCAGTTTATTCATCATCGTCAATTCCCGCCGCCTCGCCCGCGCAGTAAAACCTGGACTTTCTTAAAGGAAATTACACAGAGGAACACGGGGTTTTCACAGAGCGAGAGGGAGATTTTTTCGGGTATTTCCCTGTGCAATGTTTTACTCCAAAGGCCCAAATAATTCTTGACATTCATTAAAGAAACGTATAAAATTGCGCCAGGTCGTTTTAACCGGCGATGCCTTCCCGCACCTCGAATTGTAAAACAATTTTCAACCGATCCACCAAAAAATATCCACGAAGGAGCGCCAAGGGGGACGAAGGGAAAATAACTCTTGAGTTTCTGATTTGTTTCCACGAACCGAGCAAAATATTCGGAGATGTTCTCTCGCGTGTTTAGCACATTTCGTGGGCTGAGCAGTTAACCCTTCACGTCCTCATGGATTTCTTTTCAAGAGGTCTTCATGCCTCGTTCTCCAAAGCATCGCCCCCGCGCTTTCGAAGAAGATATTTACCCATGGCATCTCGGCAAAGTCCCGGCCACCATCGATACGGTCGACGGATCCTTGCCCCACCCGGCTTGGAAGAACGCCATCTTCGTCGTCCATGGTATGGGCACGCAGCTCATCGCCGAAACTGCCGCCTCGCTTCGCTCCGGTTTCGAAGATTCCCTCGACGATATCCTCGACTGGCAGCACCGTAACGACAAAACAACCCCTTTCCGTGACGTCGGTGAAGTACCTCCCCCGCTCATCGCTGAAGGCTACTGGGCCGACTACGAAAATCTCAAAACCACCTTTCCCGAAGACTGGAAATTGCTAGAGGGAAACAAAGGGGAGTTCTTCCTGAGGCTCTGGCGCACGCGCGTCCTTTCCGCCTCACGCACTTTCTGGTGGTTCGTCGGACAACTGCTGAGGCTCGTCAATCCCTCCGTTATCTGGCGCATCCATCCCTTTGCGTGGCTCCTGTATCTTCCCCTGCAGGTGGTGGCTCTCACTGCCCTGGCGGCAATGTTGGTCCGGTATCCAAAAATCCTCTCCGATGTGCTGGCGGACGTCCGTCTCTATGTTGCGCCGAAGGGGATCACTGAGCGGGCAATTGTTCAGCGAATCGACTACCGTGTGGGGGCGGAGTTCCTGAAGCTCATCGGGCTCGGGTGGGACTTTCGTCCGCTACCGAAGCCGTTACGAAAAAAGATCGGCGACAGGGAGATGGTATTCGAACGGATCATCTGGGTGGCACACAGTCTCGGTACGGTGATCAGTTACAACGTGCTCTCCGATCTGTTTCACCGCTGCGAGGAACTTACCCGAAGCGGGGATAAAAAGCAAAAAGAGGGAGTGGCGCGGTTTCGGGCCGCTCTCCGGCGGTTTGTCACGTTGGGGAGTCCGCTCGACAAGATCGCGTTCCTCTTCGGTGAAAAGACCCTCCGCCCGTGGCCCGTCCTGAACAGGCAACAGATTATTGCCGGGGGGGAGACTCCCGAAGGGGGCGGGGAGCACGCAGCAAAGGAATGGTGGATCAACTTCTGGCATGTGCTCGATCCCGTCTCGGGCGCGTTGTCCAACAGTATCATCTGCGGCAACCGTTCGCCGATGAATGTGCATATCGGCTTCTTCCGGCTCCCCGCGCTTGCTCACGTTGCATACTGGAAAGACAGCACAACACTCCGTTTTATCCTGAGTCGCGTCTACGGAAGGAAGTATCTTGAGGACAAGGGGCTGAAACTCCACTCCGCCGGCTGGCTGACGTTCCTTGCGGTGTTTGGCTATACTGCCTGGGCCGCGATTATTTTAGGCGT
>Ga0209211_10008241_pt1 | contig 14315 bp, 20 predicted proteins | sample RifGroA2_FD_183992 | JGI IMG/M metagenome (GOLD analysis project Ga0209211, IMG submission 183992) | Groundwater microbial communities from Rifle, Colorado, USA - Groundwater A2 (SPAdes) (version 2) | ecosystem: Environmental > Aquatic > Deep subsurface > Groundwater | place: Rifle, Colorado...
CCAGCACGAGGAGAGCCTCCGGCTCGGCGCGCTCCACTTCATCTCGTTCCTGACCGGGTTGGGGCTGCTGCTGGGCGTCCGGCTGGTCCTCGGTCGCTGACTTAAGCCAGGAAGGAGTCTTGGGGATGAGCCCGATTCAGGAGAAAGGAGGCGGCGGCTTCCGGGGGATAAGGCTTCTGCTGTGCGAAAACCCCCTTCCGCCGCTGGACGAGGCAATCGCCGCGGCCCGTGCGGAACTCCCGATGAGCAACTACTACACGGAGCCTTACTCGGCGCCGCTCCGTCGGTTGCTGAGCGAGCGGATCGGGGTCGCGGAGCGCCTGCTTCACATCAACGCCGGGTCGGAGCTGATCCTGCGCCAACTGTTCGACCGGTTTGGACGGCAAGCCCACCTCCTGACCCCCACGTACGCACTGTTCCCGGAAATTTCCCGCCGCTTCACGGAGACTCGCCTCCTGCGGGAAGACGGGTTCCGCCTGGACCTGGCCAAACTCTCCATTCCGGTGGGCACGACGCTGGTCGTGATCGTAAACCCGAACAACCCCACCGGCGGAACGTTTGACATGGAACCGCTTCCCTGGCTTCTCCGCAGGCATCCCGACATGAATTTCCTCGTCGATGAAGCATTCATCGAACTGGGGGGACAATCGGTAGCTCACCTCGTGCCGCGGCATCCGAACCTCCTCGTGACCCGCACGATGTCCAAGGCGCACAGCCTGGCCGGCTTCCGCGTCGGCTATGCGATTCTTCCCGAGCCGCTGGCCGACGACCTCAACACGCACAACGACGCCTACCCCTTGGCCCGACCGAGTCAGGCAGCGGCCCTGGCCACCATGGAGCACGAAGAAAAAATCGCGGAGCGCCTCGTCATGATTCGGGCCTGGACCGAAGAGCTGGCTGCGGGCCTCCGCAACGCGGGTGTACAGACCTTCCCCACCCGGACATATTTCTTTCTCGCGGATTTCGCTCCGCGGGATGCGGCAGGACTGGCGGAAGAGCTCGGGAGACGTGGAATCTTCATCAAGCCCCTTCGTGACCCGCTCCTCGGTCCCGGATTCATGCGAGTCACCACGGCCCTGCCGGAAGACAACAAGCGCTTCCTCGAGGTCCTGCGCGAGATTCTTGCCGGATGATCGCGGGGAAGTGGGCCGGCCGCGGCAAGGCCGGAAGACAGAGGTACCCCCTGGAGCGGGCCGCATGGGCATATTCGTGGTGCACGAACATCATGGAAAACGACTTCACTGGGATTTCCGTCTGGAGATCGGCGGCGTCCTGAAATCCTGGGCGGTGCCGAAGGGGCCCTCCCTCGATCCCGCCCGGAGGCGGTTGGCCATCCGCGTGCCCGACCACGACCTGGAACATGGGGACTATGAAGGAATCATCCCGGAGGGGATGTACGGCGCGGGACCCGTCCTGATCTGGGACAAGGGCACCTTTGAAATTCCCGGGGAGAAACCGGCGGCCAGCGGATTACGGGAAGGAACCCTGACGTTCGAGCTGCACGGGAAGATCCTGAGAGGCGCGTTCACGCTGATAAGGTTTGGAACCCGGGGAAGCGCGGAATCCTGGCTCCTGATCAAGAAGGCGGATACCCATGCCAGGAGGGGGTGGCTGACGCCGGTTCTTCTGACCCCTGCGCGAAGGAAGAAGCTCAAGGAAACGAGACCGCCCTCACTTCCGGGGCCTTCAACGGAAACGTATCGGCCCGGGATTCGATCTCGACCCTCCTGACTTCTTTCGCAATCGTCTTCCCCCCTCTCTTGCAAGTTGCGTCCGCGGATTTCCTGCCGGCACCAAGCCTGACCTCCTATGCCACGGACCTCGTCACCCCTCCTTTCCTGGGAGGTAAACGTATCGCTACCCCATCGAAAATCGAGAAGGCCCCATCCCTTTGCGTTCACGTAGATGCGGAAAAACCGAAACAGTGCCGAGGTCAGGCGATCCATCGCCTCCGGACGTTTCGCAGGCTGACGAGGAAAAGCGTCGCGCAGAATAACAGCAGCATCGTGAAATCGATCGGAAGCGACATCCCGTGCATGCTGCCGAAAGCATCGTGCAGGACACCGGCGCCATACGTCAACGGAAGCGCGTACGACACGGGACGCAGGGACGCAGGAACGCCGGCAACCGCGCGACGGGAAAGAACAGGCCGCACAGGCGCTCGGCCTCCTCGATATAGTGCGTAGTCAGGAAGAACGTCTTTCCGGCCTGGTGGAGATCGGCGATAAACTGCCTGATCCTGAGTAGTTCGCGCGCCCTCGCGCCCCTGGCACCTTTTCGCATTCCGTGCAGCGCCCCGCAGAAACACGAGTTGTCGAATCCAGCCAGCCAGGGGTGCAGGTTGCTCTCATCCGGCACCACGCCCACTTGCCCGTCTGCCTTTGCTGCCCGGTCGGCACTGTTCCGGAGAACAGGATCCGCTGTTTTCAAAAAAAGTACCTCGCCCGCAGTTCCAGACGATAATTGTTCTGTTTTTCGCCGAATTCGCTGAACCTGCCACCCCCCCAGAACGGCTGCCTTGAGCCGCAGCGCCAGGTTGGTGATGCCGGTATAGAGAAACTCGGGGGAGAGAGAAGCTTTCGTCATTCAAGTTGATAATCGACGTCGCTGCGGGCGTAAAGTAGAGGATGTCGAAGGGCTCTTTCCGGCTGACCCGTGCGTAGAGGTAATCCCGCATCGGGTTCATCCGGCCGAAGCCCCCCTGGGAGAGATCTCTCGCCCTCTGCAGCAGGCTGCCGTCGCCGGTGGAGAGAAAGGTGTCGACCGGGCTCCAGGCGTACCCCGTGCCCCATCGCAGGGTCTTTTTTCCCGCTTCCAACGCCAGGGAGGTGGAGGGCTTGACCGAGAGGTATCCCTCGTAAACGGTCGTCCGGAAGCGCTCGCCGAGGTAGGATCGCACATAATCGCCGTTTGCGCGGACGAAAACCCGCCCGATTCCCTTTTAGGCTTCCATCCAGCTGCAACGCGCCGTTGTACTCGGTCGTGGTCTTGCCCACGTCCCAATCGAAGAACCGCAGGCGGTACAGGGCGGCATCCCGGTCGAGGCCGAACAACACCGGCCGCACCTCCGCGTACCCACCGAGATGGTACGGCTTCTTCTCAACCTTGGAGACGTCGAACCGGTATTCTTCTCCCGGGGCGCCGGTAGCCAGGAGCCAGAGCAGGGCGGCCGCCGGCATCATTGCAGGAATACGCCTCATCTTGGACCGCCCCCGGGGAATCGCCGAAAAACCCTCCTCTCATCAGCCTCCTATCGGACCGACTCCAGGTTGGGCATGAAGGTCAGAGTGAATACCTCGTCCTTGAGCGTCCTCGCCTTGATGCCCGCGAAAATCATGACGGATCGGTACCCCCGGTAGAGGGGGCTTTCGGTCTCGATGACCGAAGGCCGGACGATGCCGCCGCCGAAATCCCGGACCTCCTTGAAGTGGATGGTCTTGATCAGCATCCGCGCCTCGGTGAGGCATTCGATCCGGGTCGGAAGCAGGTTCTTCCGGTCGGCCCACAACCTGACCCGGTCGTAGGCGACCGTCCGGGTCCTGGCCTTGAGGTGGATCAGGTGCCGATCGCCGGCCTCCTCCACCTTTTCGACGTCGTTTTCCGCGGCGTAATCGAGCTGCAGGATGTCGCTGTTGTTGAAGACCCCGCCGACCACCGACTGCAGGCTGGTGATGCGGATCGGCTTGCCGACATTGGGGATGTAGAGCCACATGTTGTCGCCGAGGCGCAGGGTCGTCCGCCCCTTCTCGCTGGCCGGCGAGCTCGTTCCCGTCCAGGGCGTAGGCGGGCAGCGCCATCATCAGCGGAAGGGCCAGGGCGACGAGGGTGCGTATCCGGTCCTCCTATCTCCTGAGGGCCTTTTTTGCCGCATCGGCGGCGTTTCCCTTGAATTCCAGATGGCTCATTCCCTTGGCCTGCATGGCGCCGATCATCTTCGGACCGAATGCTCCGGCAATGACGACGCCGACCCTCTTCCCGGCGAGAAACTCCACCGCCTGCGAGCCGGCCCCGCCCGGCGCATCCTTGTGCGGGTTGTCCACCGCTTCGACAAACTCCCCCTTTTCGTCGAACAGGAGGAAATAAGGGCATCTCGCCGCGATCCCGCTCACCTGGGATGAAGGCGGTCTCCCTTCGGCGGCCACGGCGATTCTCGATGGGCCGGCGGCGAACGCGGTTGTCGAGAGAACGGCAAAGAGCACGAGAAACAGACCGGCGGATTTTTTCATCGCGAATCTCCTCCATCTTCCGGTTCCGAAACGTTGCCGCCCGCTCCCTGAGATTCTTCGTCAAAAGGGACGGGCAGCGGGCTCATACATGTCTCAAGGCCTTGATCGGCTCCGGTCCCTTCCCCCTTTTCCGCTTCCCGGATGACCGGCATCATGGGGGCGCAGCCGCCCATTCCGAGTTCATCGCTCCTTCCTTCCCGGAATTTCCTGGAGCCCCGGCCGGCAGAATCGTCATGCCCGCGCTTCCTCGGGGAGCATCCTCGTTCATCCCTCCCGGGATCCCGAAACGGCCTCCTTCGCCTTCAGGACCATCCAGGCGAGCACCGAAACACCCGCCACCAGAGTCACGGCGAACAGAACCATCGGCCCGTATTGCGGCACCACCTTCAGCTGGTCGGGCGAAAAGACGGGGGCAAGGTACCCCGTCCGCACGAAGTCGCGCAGGAAGGTCATCAGGTAGACCAGGACCACGGTGAGAACGACGGTGGGCAGGACCTTCCGCCTGAATCCGGCCAGAAGAACGAGGGCAGTGAGGACGATGCCCGCCGCGAAGAGCACGGTGCCCGCTGCGTTTCTCCCCATGAAGAGAAGCATCACCTCCCGGGGAAGGCTCGCGAGGAACCAGAACCCGACGACAACTTCCGCCAGGGTGAAGACGAGGAAGATCCGCAGGCCCAGGCGCGTCGCCAATTCCCCCACCTCCTTGTCCGTCCTCTCCTTGGCGCGCCCGAAAAGGGCCACGAAGAGGCCGCCGATCGCCGCTGCGCCCAGCACGAAGTGAAGGTATCGAGGGATGAGCGTGGGGTCGCCGAGGTTGAGCACCGTGCCGCGGGGGTTGGCGAAGTACGCCTGCCACCGGCGCGGGTCGAGCATCAGCGTCATGTTGTTCGTGTAGAGGAAGGCGACGGCGAGGAACAGGAGGAGGGCCAGCCCGATGACGGCCGCTCCCGCCCTGCCCAGGGTGCCGAACCGGAAACCGTACAGGTAGGCGGCGTAGTATGCCGCGATGAGGAGCGGGATGACGGCGAGCCAGAAGACGGCCATCAGGATCGAGCTCGCGTAGAAGAAATGGCCGTAGAGGACCTGGACGAAGAGGAGCGGCGCCACGCCGAAGTTGACGGTGAAGGCCACCAGGAGCGGCAGGACCTTGGAGAGCCCGGAATCGAGCCGCCTGTGGACCTCGCCCCCCCGGAGATGGGCGTACAGGGCGATCCCCGTCGAGCCCAGGAGGGCATTCATGAGAAGGAGGTGCAGGGAGAAGGTCAGCATGAGAAGGAACTGGAAGTACCCCCAGGGAACGGGAATCGTATCCGGCGAAGGGACGAGCGGGTTCATCGTGCGCCTCCTTCCCGCGCCCCGGCCAGGAACCCGGCAAGGGCGTCCTTCTCCTTCGGGGTGGCGGACAGGGCCGGCATGCCGCCCCGGAGCGTCTCCAGGCGGTCGAGGGCCTGCCGGATCCGCTCGGGGCTCCACTTCGCGACCTTCGGAAGCAGCGCGTTCTCGCCCGCCCGGAGGGCGTGGCACATGGCGCAGTTCTCTTCGAAGAGATCCTCCCCCGCGTCCAGAATCGCGCCGGGCTCCGCCGACCCCCGCTGCAGGGAGACGATGTAGTCGGCGATCCGGTCCTTCTCGGCGGGCGATCCCTGGAAGTCCGGCATGGCCGGGTTCAGGGCGCTCAGCCGGTCGAGGGCCTTCCGGATCCTCTGCCGGTCCCACCCGACCGTCCGGGACTTGACGAGGTCGGCGTCGTGGCACGTAGTACAGTTCGCCTCGAACGTATCGCGCGACGCATCGGCGGCGCGGTCGCCTTCGGCGCCCGGGAGGGGCCTGCCGTGGACCCCCGAGAAAAGGAAGGCCGCCAGGGCCCGCGCCTCCGCTTCCGTCCCGCCGAAGGGGGGGATGAAGTAGCGCCGTTCGTGGATCCGTTCGATATAACCCACCAGCGCCCGGTAGCTCATCGACCCGGTTCGGGCCGCGATGTCGTTGTTGATCCCCCGGATCGTGTGGCAGGCGTAGCAGTGGAGCTTGAAGATCTCTTCCCCGGCCTCGAGGAGGCTCTCCTCGTGGATCTCCCGCATGGCGGCGAAACGGGCCGAGGGAAGGATCCCTCGCCGGGAAATGTCGTGCAGGTCCTTCGCCAGCACCCCGTGCGAGTACATCACGCCGTGGATCACGTAGGGCCGGCGCGCCGCCTCCCGCGTCCATTCGAAGGCGCCCATGAAGACCAACGCGCTCGCCACGACGAGGACGGCCACCGGCTTGTTGTGAACCGAGGGCTTGGCGATCGTCAGCAGGAGCGACAGGACGAACAGTGCGGCCACGGCAAGAAGACCGAAGAAGAGCGCCCGCTGGATCGTGGGGGAAGCGCCTTCGACCAGGCGGCTCGCCGGTTCCGGGAGCACCGAGAAGTACCAGTACGCAAAGGGAACGGCAAGGAGGAACGAGACGAGCGCCCACTTCCCGGAGTAGCGCGTCATGGTCCTCCGGAGGGCATCGTCTTTCAGGAAGGAGGTCGTGAGAAATGCGTATACCCCGGCGAACAGGAAGGCGATGCAGGTGCGGAAGAAAAGGGAGGGCCAGAAGGTCGGGTTGAAAAATCCCGACCAGAAGTTCCCGTCGGCGACCCACGCCCCCGGCGTCAGCATGAAACCGATGATGCCGTTGATGAGAAAGAGGCTCAACCACGCGCTGCCGAAATAGATCCAGCCGACCGCCTGGTGGGTCTTCGGGTCCATCCGGTCGAAGGTGTAGAAATAGACGAGGATGGCGGCGATCTCCACGAGGAAGAAGACCCATTCGGTCGCCCAGCCGAAGACGAAGGTGTGGATGAGGAGGGAGGTGGCCGCCGGCTGAACGAGGGAGATGATGAACCAGATCCCCACACCGGTGATCCCCCCGAGGACGAGGGTCACGAGGAGGAAGAACTTCGCGTGGCCTTTCGTGAAATCGAGGATGGCCCGGTTCTTCGCCCTAAGCCCCATCCGTTCCGCGAGGACCAGGTAAAGTCCGCCCCCGACGGCGAAGTGGGAGATGAACACGTGCAGGATCGCGATGAGGGCGATGAGCAGGCCGCCCCCGACCGAGGGAATGTACCAGACGGGATAGTTCATGGACCGTGTCCCTCCTGCCGGCGACCGCCCCGAGGTTCAGCGGGCGTCCCTTGCCCCGTCCCGATCCGGCGGGGTTGAATCGAAAGCGACAAAGGGTGGAAAGGCCGGTGGAATTATGTATACAGTATACAGTAAAGGCGGGCGGGCGGAAACGGGAGGTCCGGGGTCTCATGCAGGGCCTTCGGAGGGTGCGGAATGCGCTCTCGCGAGGTTGCCGGAAAGGAGGACAGGATGAGCAAGGGAAGAGGGAAGGTGATCGTGGGCGTCATGGCGGCGGCACTGTGGCTTTTGGGGGCGACGACCGTGGAGGCCCAGACCGGGAGGGGGTGGCGCGGCAGCGGCGGGTGGGGGACGGGGGCCCAATATCAGAGAATGTTCGACCCGGGGACGGTGGAAACCTTGGCCGGGGAGGTGACGAGCGTCGCCCGGATGGTTCCCCGGAAAGGAATGTCTTCAGGCATCCACCTGCAGTTGAAGACGGAAACGGGAACGCTCCCCGTCCATCTCGGTCCCGCCTGGTACATCGAGAGGCTGGATATGAAGATCGTGAAGGGAGACAAGCTGGAGATCAAGGGATCGAGGGTCACGTTTGAAGGGAAGCCGGCGATCATCGCCGCCGAGGTAGCCAAGGGAGACGGCGTCCTCGTCCTGCGCGACGCCTCCGGCATCCCCGCCTGGGCCGGCTGGCGAAAGCGGTAACTTAGGATCGCGGCCCGCCCTCAGGCGGGCCGCTTCCCGGACCAACCCCTCAGGAAACCGGCCGTCCACACCCCCGGCCGCGCCCTCCCCGGAAACGCCGGCCGAAACCCCGCTCCGGCTCATCCCGGTGGATGTTCACGCTCTTGCAGGAGGGGCATCCCTCCGGCCGGCCCGTCCCGAACGGGATCTCCCAGGCATGCCCGCAGTCCGAACAACGGAACTTCCTCGTAACGGTCATCATGGTGATCACACCTCCTTCGATCTTCAACGCCTTCCCGTTGACAAGCGCATCCGCCACCTTCCTCCGGGCGGACTCCACGATCCTTCCGAACGTCTGGCGGGACACGTTCATCCTGGATGCCGCATCCTCCTGGTAGAGCCCCAGGAGATCCGCAAGCCGCAACGATTCCAGTTCGTCGATCCCGAGGACTTCCTCCTCCAGACGCGAAACCGGGATCCCCCGCGGCTTGAAGTACGCGGCTTCCGGTTCCCACCCCACGCGCCGACGGATCCGCGGCCTTGGCATCGTCCCGCCTCCCAATTTCATTATGAGCATATGCTCCTTATTTGTCAAGCCGAGGGCACGACCCCCAACGACCTCTGCCGGCCTCTTGGACATGGCGATCCGCCACGCATACAATATAAACGGCGTAGAATACGTTCAGGGGAGGATCGCCAACGGAAGGCGATGACCCGGGGAAAAATCGAAAGGAGCGGAAATGGGAACAAGAGGACGGGAAATCGTCGGCAAGCACGCGGACCGCGTGATCGAGCTGCTCAACAAGGCGTTCGCAGACGAATGGCTCGCTTATTACCAGTACTGGATCGGCGCCAAGGTCGTTCCCGGACCGATGAAGGACGCCGTCATCGCCGAACTGATGCAGCACGCCGCCGAGGAAGTGGTTCGATCTCGCCAACTGCAAATACGATGAACCTTCGGATCCATTCGTGAAGAATATCCTGGAACAGAACATCGGCGGAGAGCAGTGTGCCATCAGCGTATACCACGCGATGCACGAGCAGGATCTCCAGGCACTCCAGGAGGATCTGGAACCGATGCTTTCACGACGTTCCTGATATTCCTCGCCCGGCCCAGGTCGGAAAGGGCGTCCGGAAACCCTCCCGCGGGGCGTCCGGACCGATCATCCGAATGACACTTGCATTCGATCCCATGGCCGATGCATACGACCGGTGGTACGACACGCCGAAAGGGAAGGCAATTTTCCAAGCCGAACTGAAGTGCCTGCGGTCACTCCATGAAAAGAGCCCCGGGCGTTGGTTGGAAGTCGGCGTCGGCACCGGCCGCTTCGCTTGCTCGCTTGGCATTGCCGAAGGAATCGATCCATCACCGCTTCGTTGCGAACGCCGAACAAGCCCTGAAAGGATGAATCATCCTGTCTATGCGATGGCTCATTTCCGAACGGCGATGGAGATCGTGGAATTGGCCCAATGCGCCGGATTTGCGCTTATCGATGCCGCGAGCACTCTTTTCTGGAAGCCAGGTGAAGAACCCCCGCCGCAACCACAAGTAAAAGCGGGGATCGTTTCGGAGGGCGACAGGTGACGAAAGATACCCACACCATCGAAGCTTCAAATCTGGCCAAACGTTTCGGCGATGTCGTGGCCGTTGATTCCGTCACCTTCGACGTACGCCCCGGGGAACTGTTCGGTTTTCTCGGCCCCAACGGCGCCGGCAAGACCACGACCATCAATATGCTCACGGGACTTGCCCGGGCGGATACGGGCTCAATCCGCATCGGCGGCATCGACTGCACGGACAGGCCGAGGGCGGCCCAGCATCTCATCGGCGTGGTCCCGGACGAGAGCAATCTCTACCCGGAGCTCACCGGCTTTGAGAACCTGTGTTTTTGTGCGGCGCTCTATGGCCTGGGGAAAGCCGATCGCCAAGGTCGAGCGAAAGAGTTGTTGGAAGGCTTCGGCTTAACCAATGCGGCGGGCCGCAAGTTCAGCGGCTATTCGAGGGGGATGAAGCGCAAGCTGACCATCGCCGCCGGAATCATCCACAAACCGGAAATCCTTTTCCTGGATGAACCCACAACGGGGATCGACGTGGCCAGTGCGCGACAACTGCGTCAACTGATCGCCGATCTCCACCGGGCCGGAACCACGATTTTTCTGACCACCCACTATATCGAGGAGGCGGAACGGCTTTGCGGGCGTATCGCATTCATCGTGTCCGGTCGCATCGTGCGGATCGATACGGTCGAGCATCTGATCCAGCCGGTCCAGGAGAAGCATGTGGTGCAGATCGCGTGCGCGAACATGCCGGACGACATACGGGATAAATTGTGTGGATCCTTTCCCGGCCTCGAATTCACGACCCAAGGGCAGGGACTGATTCGGGTGGAATCCGGCGAACCCGTTCGCGTAGGTCCGCTGGTTCGTTTCCTGGAGGAACAGGGCGGCGAGGTCGCCGAGGCAAGAAGGATGCGGCCGTCCCTTGAAGACATCTTCGTACAAATTACCGGTATCGAGGCTGACGCCATGCGGAAAGAGAAAGAAAAGGCGGGAGGCGGCCAATGAAGCCCTGGATCGCCTTCTGGAACATTCTGGTCAAAGACATGCGGACCTATTACCTGAAGCCCCCGAACATCAGTTGGGGGCTGATTTTCCCCCTTGCATGGACGGGAATGTTCTTCATCAAGTCCGGCAGCGGCCTCGAAAGCATAATGGCGCTGCTACCGGGCGTGGTGGCCGTCTCCATTCTGTTCGGGACAACATCGATGCTGGCGGTGACGGTAACCTTCGAGAAAAAGAACCGCTCCTTCGAGCGACTCCTGCTGGCTCCCATACCATTCGAACTCCTCATGCTGGCCAAAACGAGCGGAGCCATTCTGTTCGGCGTGGCCAACGCCTTCGTGCCTGTAGTCATGGCGGCATTCCTGGCCGATCTCTCCCTGATCGCCTGGAGCGTTTTCGTTCCCGCGGTTTTCATGATCGCCGTGGCTTCGACTTTTCTCGGCCTTTTCATCGCCGTTGCGGTCAGCGAGGTGTTCGAGGCCCAGACCTTTTCCAACTTTTTCCGCTTCCCCATGATCTTCCTATGCGGACTTTTCTTCCCCATCGAGAAGTTGCCGGTTTTTCTGAAACCACTCTCGTATGCGCTGCCCCTGACGTACGGGGCCGACGTGCTTCATGGGGCCGTGCATGGGGGGCATGCCATGCCCTTTATCCTCGACCTATCCCTCCTCGGCGCATTCTGCGTCGGTTTGTTCGCGGTAAGTCTCTGGAACATCAAACGAAAATGGATTCTCTAACCGCAATCATCCCCCGAATCCCATCCCGGCACCTCGCGCCCCGCGCCGATGGCGCGGGCGGTGTTGACGAAAATCACCTTCTGCTGCTCCGTGCTCATCAGCCGGTGCCACTCGCGTAACTGTTCGGCAGGAATACGGCTGCATCCATGCGCCCTGTCAAGGAGCGTAGTTTGAGCGCTTGAACCGGACCGGATGGCAACCGTGACAGAGCTCCGGGGCGCTCTTCACGAGAAGCCGGGCGTTGGCCGACTGGTGGGGCAGGTGGCAGGCAAGGCAGGAAAGATCGTTCCCGTCCCTCGGGACGTCCGGGGGAAGTTTCGTCATCGTGCTCCGGACGACCGCGGACCGGTGCACCCCGTGAAAGTTCTCGTGGCACTTCGTGCAGAGGCTGTTTCCATTCCGCACGAGCTGTTTGGGGGCGACCCCCGCATGGGGGTCGTGGCACCCGGCGCATTGACCGGCCCGTACCGGAGCGTGCACGATTCCTTTCCCGGACGGCGCATCATGGCATTCCATGCAGCCCTTCCCCGACTTTTGAAGTTTGGAGCGGGCGGAGAAATGGGGATCGTGGCAGGAAGTGCACTCCCCGGCGGCGACCGGCTCGTGCAGAAAGATCCCCGGTGTTCCGCCCTTCCCGAAATCGTCGTGGCACCCGTAGCAGGCGGTTTTCTGGTCCTTCCGCTTGAGTTTTCCGCCCTCTTCCACATGGCAGCTCCCGCATCCCTCTTCCACCGCGGGATGAAGGTAGTAGGAGCGGAACACCGTCGGGGGCTTCCCCTTTCCTCCCTTGATCGCAAGCCGGCCTTCGGGGGAGCCCGCCCGATAATACACCCGAACCGTCTTCCCGCCGATGTTCAGCCGGTTCAGACCGGGAACCAGCGGGGCCTCTCCCTTCTGAACGGTGGCTCCTTCCATGGTACCGATCGGTTTCCCGTTCACGGTGACCCGGATCGGAGCCTTCCCCTCCTTCCGTACGGCGTGCAGGGGGATCACCGGTTGGGAGGAAAGGGTCAGGTCCGGCGGATAGAGGATGACCGGAGCCGATGCCGCCAGCGCTCCGGAGAAAGCCCCCGCGAGAAGCATGGCCAACAGCGACAGAGGCAGGAGTGTCACGGGTCGCGTCCCCATCGTTCGGAAGACCGGAGGCGATGCATCCTTCATGTCGATGCTCCTCTCTTCCATCGCTCCACCAATATCCAACAAACGCGAAGGGACTCTGAAATCGCGGTGCGGACCCCGCGGGACGGTAGAACCGATACGACGGCGTTGACTCCCGGCCTCCTTATTGAGCGGGACGGATATTCTGATTGAGTCGGAACAGATTCTGCGTGCGTGCCGCGTCGTAGCCGTCGTCCGTCACGGAGTCCCCGTCGCTGCGCCGGATGCTCACTGTCGTCATCGCTGGTCGCCTCCTGTCCAGAAGAGATGGCACAAGGTTCGGAGCCCCTCAGCAAAAAATGGACTACCTCATCGGAATCCCCGCAGGTCCTGGGAATTCCCTTGATCCGAACAGGGGTTATGTGGAGCCGGAGGTCTGGTTCCGGATCGTCCATGCCGCCCTGGAAAACCGGAACGACGGCCCTGGGGCCGCCTGCTACGCGCAGACCGTTGAGATCGCCTTGGGGCCCAAGGGGGCATTCGAAAACGGCAACATCGGCGCCTTGATGCGCAGGGTGCCCGCAAACCGAATGGGAAGTGTCATCGAGTGACCGCGTCAGCTCGACGCCGGCGAGGTCCGAAACCAGGCCGATATCGCCCGCCGCGAAGGAATCACCCGCGCAGGGTGACCCAGACCATGGGTATGCTGCATCTTGCGCCGGAGCTCCAAGAACACATTCTGATCGTGCTCGACATTCTCCGCGGCCCCGATGGAGCCATCTCCTCCAATCGATGATGCGTTTGGCTTCTTCAACGCGCTCCGAGCCGTTATTCTCCTCTCCCCGGTTTTGGACCCTCTTTCAAAACAAACGGGATCACGCGCTCTATACTCTCTGAATCGGCCTTGGCGCGATTGACGAGCATCCCCGTTTTCGAATCCAACGTCCATCCCTGCATGCTTTTGAACTGCAGGATCGACTTTAACAGGTATTGTCCCTTCCCGACATTCCACTCGGCTGGGCCGGCAACCTCGAACTCGATGTCATTGTTTTTTACACTATTCTTCACTCGGCTGGAGATCAGTTTGACTTCGTTTTTCCCTTTCTTGAGGAATGGCGTAATCACCATACCTCGCTTCGCCAGGAGGAAACTGTTCAAGGGGGTCCCGTTCACAAAAACGGTTGCGGTGATCGGGGAGTTCCAACTGGCAAAGGTAGGTTTTCCGCTGATAACGAAATCGCCCGCTTTGAGCTTGATATTTTCATTCTGCAAGCCGGCATAGTAAATCCTGTAAGAGAGTGTCACCGCCTTCACATCCGGTCCCAGCGGGTGAGAGTACCTGCCGTTGGCGAACGTCCAATCCGTGTCATTGCGGAATTCCCAAATAACCGGCTCCATGATCCATTGATCGTTCCCAGGCGTTTTGTGTGCCGGTCCCAACCGGAAGATCAAACCGTTGCTCTTGCTTGCCGGCTGCTGTGGGGTCGTCTTGATCGTGATCGTATTCCACCCCTCTTTCAGGTATTGGCCGATCGGCTCGAAAGTGTCCGAGGTGAAGATGTTCACCGTTTTCCCGTTGACACTTAGTTCACTGTGGAGCGGGTTGTCCCAACTGGCGAAATTACGTTTCACCCAGAGCAAGAGCGGTTCGCTGCCGGCCTCTTGAGCCGGCACCGGCAAACTGGAAAGCCCAAGAAGCATCACCGCAAGCAGAAGCATCAGAATTCGCCGGGACATGGATTTACCTCCTTTGTGGTGAGCATGGGTTGAGAGTGCCCTTTCCCACGACCCGGGAACGGTAGCCGACTCCTCGATGACGGCGCCGGGATGCGTGATCTGCACGCTGACGGGGAGGCCTGCCATCGTAGACACGCCTGTCTGTAGCCATGCGACACGCTTCCCTT
>Ga0209211_10008243_pt1 | contig 14313 bp, 7 predicted proteins | sample RifGroA2_FD_183992 | JGI IMG/M metagenome (GOLD analysis project Ga0209211, IMG submission 183992) | Groundwater microbial communities from Rifle, Colorado, USA - Groundwater A2 (SPAdes) (version 2) | ecosystem: Environmental > Aquatic > Deep subsurface > Groundwater | place: Rifle, Colorado...
GGTCAAATTCATGCAAATGCACGACCTTGTTCGTGACAGCCGCAGCCAGACCTGGCTTGCCGTGGATCGCATGCTCACAACCGAACGTCGGATTGTGGCAATCTCGGGGAATACCTTTGCGCTCGATGTTCCCTTGTCTGATTCCTTCGATGCAGGGCATTTGAATCCCCCCGGGACCGCGGTCGTGAAGATCCAGCCTCCCCCGCGAATTACCCAGGCCGGCGTTGAACACCTGCATATTGAGTCTCCCCAACAGCCGATCAGCCATTCCCAACCCCATTTCACGGCAGTACGGTTGAGTGGCGAGGATTGCTGGATCCGGGACCTTGTGCTCGACGAGACTATGAATAGTGTCGGGGTCAACGGCAGGCGGATCACGGTAGAACGGGTGACCGTCAATCGCAAGGCCCTTCACCAAGGTGCCTCCAGGCCGGCGGAGTTCGCTCCCAACGGCACCCAGGTTTTGATCGACCGGTGTGAAGTCAACGCCGAAAATGTCTGGTTCATCGCGACCGGCAGTGGTTATGCAGGACCCATCGTGATACTCAACTGCGTGTTTCGCGGGGATGGTCGGGCTGAGTCACACCAGCGCTGGTCGACCGGGATGCTCTATGATAATGTCCTTGCCCCCAACGGGGGAATCGATTTCCGAAATCGCGGTTCTATGGGCTCGGGGCATGGCTGGTCGATGGGCTGGGGCGTTGCATGGAATTGTGTCGCGAAGGATTTTATCATTCAGGATCCGCCGGGAGTGCATAACTGGATGATCGGCTGCATTGGTGAGAGCCTGCCCATGCCGAGGCCGTTTGGATCGGGCCCAAATCTTCCCGAGGGAATCAAGGACTCTCACGGGGCCCATGTGATCCCTCGGAGTCTCTACCTTGCACAATTGGCCGAGCGTCTCGGACCGCGGGCGGTCAGGAATATTGGTTATTGAACTCAACGGAGGGTAGTGTGGGGAGGATTTTTTTTAAAATATCTCTGTGGATGGTTGTCGCAGTGCTGGCGGGGGTGGACATCGTTTACGCTCAACAGACAACCACCCTGAACGCAAACGGTCCGGGAAACACGTACGAATTGATCAACAGCGTTTTCGGATCGGGCGCAGCAAGCGAGGTCCCGGATCTTTTTCCCTCGTGCAACCATGGGGGAGACCGGCATATCCGTGAAGACTGGGACAGCACCCTGAATCAATACGTATTTTTATTCGATATCCATGTCGATTCGGTGATGGATTACGACCGGTGTTCAGCCGTTGACCGGCAGCGCAACGAGATCAAGACCGTTTCTCCTGCATGGATCATAGGCCACCCGGGAGAGACGCACATCTACCGGTGGAAGTTCAAAATGGACAGCCTGTTTCAGCCTTCTCCCAATTTTTGTCACCTGTTTCAGATTAAGGCGACCGGTGGGAGCGACGACGGCGCCCCACTTATGACCATCACACCGAGAAAATACAGCGACCCCAATCAACCGGAGTGGCTTCAATTGATTTTTACTCCTTCCACCGGCAGTAGCGGTGCCGGCACCGTGAAACAAGTGGAGTTGCAGCCGTTGAAAGGAATATGGCTCGACGTCACCTCGAAGGTGATCTACGCCGATGACGGCAAGTACGAGATCACCATCAGGAAGCCGGATGGGACCGTGGCGATGCAGTACGTCAATTATTTCCTGGATATGTACAGAGCGGGCGCCAATTTCCACCGCGGCAAATGGGGAATCTACCGAAGTTTAAACAGTCCGACCTATTTACGCGACGAGACGGTCGCTTTCGCGGAATTTGCGATCACCGAAGGCGAAAACAATAACGCCCCTTCGACGCCCGGGAATCTCGCTGCGTCCGTCATTGCAAAACACCAGATCGACCTGGCATGGGAGGACCGTTCCGACCAAGAGACCGACTTTCAGATTCAGCGCTCCCTCGATGGAATGAGTTGGACAACTATAGCTGTAACCGACTCCAATACAACCAGTTATTCCGACAAGGGGTTGGCCGATTCGACCAGGTATTATTACCGGGTTCGCGCAGAGAATTGGAATGCGTACTCAAGCTATTCCGATACCGTCCATGCTACGACGTTTCAAACGAGCACCTCTGTTCACGGGAACAATGGTGCTTCCTTGCAGGAGTTTCTTCTGTATGATGCGTATCCGAATCCTTTCAATCCTACAACCCGACTCCGTTACCGGATACCCGAAGCAGGCAACGTCAGGCTTGAAATTTTCAACGCGGTCGGTCAAAAGGTCGCGGGAGTGGTAAACGAATTCCAGCAAGCGGGAAGGCACGAAATCGTTTGGAATGCAACGAACACTAACGGCCTGCCGCTGAACGGCGGGACATATTTCGGGAGGCTTCAGGCAGGAGGATTCGAAAGGACCGTCAAGCTTCTTCTTATCAAATAATACATGGAACTGCTCACCCACGAAACACTCGAAACATGATTTTTGGGTTATGAAGCTCAATTCCGGAGAAAGTCTATGAGACTCAAGACCATCATTCTGATTCTTCCGATTTGCGTGCAGATAGCTTTATCCTCACCGCAGATCGGTTCAAGTACTCTCGAATCCCCGGATGGGAATTTGGTCATCACGTTCGAAACTGTCGACGGAGGCAAACCGTCTCCGGCTGGAGGAAAGCTGGTGTACGCCGTCTCGTTCCGGGGGAAGCAGCTTATCGATCGCTCGGCCCTCAGCCTTGAGCTGCAGGGTCAAAGGCCTTTGGGGGGTGATGTCCGGATCGTGAAGGCAACGCCTTCGGAGGCGGATGAGACCTATCGACTCATTGTTGGAAAAACCAGTTCGGTCCGTAACCGGTATAACGCTCTTCGCATCGAGATGGAAGAGAAGAGCGGCCCGGGACGGAAGCTCGTTGTCGAAGCAAAGGCGTACGATGAGGCAGTGGCGTTCCGGTACCTCGTCCCGAAACAGCCGACCCTGAGTGAATTCCGACTCGCAAAAGAGAAGACGGAATTTCGTGTCAGCAAGGATGCCATGACCTATTCCCTCGTTCTCCCGAACGATCGGAGCATGTATGAAAGCGAATTCATCAAACTCCCTATCAGTGCGTTTTCCAATCAGGGGGGTGTTGCAAGCAACGTGCTGATCGGGCTCCCGTTGTTGATGGAAGTACCGGGCGTTGGATGGATGGCGCTCACGGAAGCCGATGTCCGTGATTATAGCGCGATGTGCGTGATCAATCCTTCCGGAAGCTGGATGGGACATTGGTTCGAATCGCGCCTCGCACCCCGTTTCGATACACCCGAACTTGCAGTTGTCGGCCCCCTCCCGCATCACTCCGCATGGAGAGTGCTCCTCGTCGTATCCGATCCCGGGAAGTTGATCGAATCGAACGTGATCACCAGCCTCAATCCCGAAACGCAACTTCAGGATGTCTCCTGGATCAAAGAGGGAAAATCGTCATGGGATTGGTGGAGTGGAAGCATCGGGGCTGACGGGAAGGGGGCGTTCAATACACAGACCATGAAGCATTTTGTCGACTTCAGCGCCCGGGCAGGCCTTGAGTACATGCTGGTCGATGCGGGATGGTCTCCCCAGGAGGACATCCTGACCATGAACGGAAGCGTGGATGTTCCGGAGGTCATCCGGTACGCTGCGACAAAAAATGTGAAAGTGTGGATCTGGTTGCACTGGGCGGCGGTTGACCGTCAACTGGACGAGGCGTTCCCTCTGTATGAGAAGTGGGGTGTGGCGGGGGTCAAGATCGATTTTATGTCGCGTGACGATCAGGCGATGATGGACTTCTATTACCGTGTGGCCGAAAAGGGGGCGAAACATCGCCTGATGGTGGATTTCCATGGCTCTACCAAGCCGACCGGCCTTGAGAGAACGTTCCCCAATGTTGTCGGCTACGAGGGGGTGCTGGGAATGGAGCAGTCGAAGGCTGGGGCGAGGGACAACCCGGACAACCATGTGATGATTCCGTTCACCCGCATGCTCGCTGGACCCATGGATTATACGCCGGGCGGGTTTCGCAACGTGACGAAGGAGGAGTTTGAGCCACGCATGGAACAGCCCGAGGTGATGGGCACACGCGCCCATCACCTCGCGATGTACGCAATCTACCAGGCCCCCATCCAGATGGTCGCAGACCATCCCGCGGCCTATGACAACCAGCCGGAATTCGAGTTTATCAGAAACGTGCCGGCAACGTGGGATGAGACCAAATTCATCAACGGCGTACCGGGAGAGTATGTCACGATCGCGCGTCGCCGCGGAAGTGATTGGTTTCTCGGCAGTATGACAAACTGGACTCCGCGAAGGCTTGAGTTGCCGTTGGGTTTCCTGGGGGAGGGAAACTACACCGCGGAAATTTACGCGGATGCGCCGGACGCCGGTCGTTTCCCCAAAAAAGTTTTCATCGAAAAGAAATCAGTAGATCGCAATACAACCCTCACGTTGAATCTCGCGATGGGGGGCGGATACGCTGTGCGGTTCCGCCCGGTTCGGGGAAACTAAGCGGTCGAGCAACGGGGTTCGACCAAACGCAGGAACAATGCCATGAAAAACTTCAATGCTGCCCCCATTTTTTTGACCATGATGGCTCTCATAGTATGCATTGTCTGCTTGACCGGACCTGTCAACGGTCAGGAAAAGAGCGGCCTCCTTACGGTAAACTATAAGAATCTCATCGCACGTGCGGACCTGACATTTGTTACGCCTGCCCACCGAAGCGAGGAGGGAATGCCGATCGGCAACGGGCGAATGGGAAGTCTCGTTTGGACGACCCCATCAGCGATCAAATTCCAGATCAATCGTGTCGATGTGTTCGCCAACGGCGCTTCCACGGTGAGTTTCCCGAGGGCGGACAGCGACTACGGGAGCAGTTGTGGCTATGTGGATATCAACCTGGTCGATACCGGAGAGGATGTGTTTGAAGGAAAGAACTTCCGCCAACACCTTTCCGTTTACGATGGGCTGATGTCGGTCCAGGGAAACGGCGTGACGGCAAAAGCCTTCGCCTGGCATGGCGGCGATGTACTGGCGGTCGAGATCGACGACCGACGTGCATCCCCTTCCGCCATCAACGTTGATCTCAGAATGCTTCGTTATGTGATCCAAACCATATACGACAGGAGTTATGAGCTGGCGAAGAACCATGCTGTGGAGGTCCATACCGCCGAGCATACGGCGACGTCTCAATTGCACATCCGGGACGGGCGAATACTCCTCACGCAGGAATATCGTGAAGGGGAGTACTACGACGCCACTGCCGTAGCCATCCAGGTGACCGGCAGGAAATCAAAGGCGAGGTACCTGAACGAATCGACGGTTCAGCTTTCCGCGGCGCCGGGGAAGGGGAAATTCGCCATCCTGATTTCCAGCGCGTCGAGTTTCGATCCGGGAGAGAAGATTACAGAAAAGGCGCTCAGGGAACTCGATGCTGCGTCCGGCAAAGGTTTCTCGGGGCTTCACTCTGACAACGCCGCGTGGTGGAGTGATTTCTGGTCGAAGGGGTTTGTTCACCTGCGCAGCGGCGATGGTCAGGCGGATTTTGTCGAGCAGAACTATACCTACTTCCTCTATCTTATGGGTTCCACCTCCCTGGGGAAGTATCCACCCCGGTTTGCGGGGCTCCTCTTTAATACCACGGGCGACATGCGCCGATGGGGGTCTCAATATTGGTGGGCAAACACAAGTGCGTACTACCGTAACCTGTTACCGGCCAACAGGTTGGAGCTGATGGAGCCGCTGTTTTCCATGTACTCCAGTATGTTTGAATCGTGTGCTCTCGCCGCTCGACAGCAATGGGGTTCCAAAGGAATCTGGATCCCGGAGATCGTGGCGTTCAACGGTTTGGAGAAGCTCCCGGACGATATCGCCGCGGAACTCCAGGACCTGATGCTGGTCCGGAAGCCCTATGAAGAACGGACTGCAAAATTTCAGTGGTTCATCGAAACGAAGAACCGTCACCACGCACGGTGGAATTTCCTGACCGATGGTCATTGGGATCATGGGCATTATGTGGTGCCGACCAAGGCGTCGTTCCAGCCGGGGCGATTTGCATCGCCGGAGACCGTGCATGGGATCTTCGGCCACTGCACGCATATTCTCGGCGCCGGGGCGAGGATCGCACAGGTCTACTGGCAGCGGTACGAATTCACACTGGACAAGAACTGGTTACGTGACCGGGCGTATCCGATGATTAAAGGGGCGGCAGAATTTTACCGCAACTTCCCCAATCTCAAGAAAGAGGCGGATGGCAAATACCATCTCCACCATGTCAACAACAGCGAAAGCAACTGGAACTCCTCCAACTCCTCCTATGAGATCTCCACGATGAACATGATTTTTCCCATTGCCGTTCACGTTTCGGAACTTCTCGGCGTGGACGCCGACCTTCGCCCGCTCTGGCAGGAGGTCAAGGATAATCTCGTTCAACTCCCAGAGCGCCGACGTTCGTCCGGACCAAGTCGCGGCGGGTACGGAGCTTTTGTCTATGGTGGGGCCGGGGCCATTGCACCGCTCGGCCCGGAGCCGGAGTTGAAGAGCATGTTCCTGAACTTCAACCGGACCGGTGGTTTCATCGACAGCACTGGGATCGGCGGCGGGCAAATCTTCAGGAACCGGTTGCGGTTGCGTGAGGGACCCGGCGCCATCGATGCCGAACATATCGGCGGATTGACCTTTGGCATTCACTCCTCGTTATTGGAAAACGCAGCGTCTGATGTGAAAGAGGAGCCCATCATCCGGGTCTTCTCCTCCTGGCCCAAGGATTGGGATGCGGCGTTTACCCTTCTTGCACGCGGGGGATTTGTTGTGACATCCTCACAACGCAATGGGAGTATTGAATTCATCGAAGTGCAATCCCCTCTCGGGGGAGAATGCCGTGTGCAGAATCCCTGGGGCGAAAACGAGGTGGAATTTTACCGCGAGGGAGAAAAATCCGGGAGTGCCCGCGGTCCCCTGGTCCAGTTGACAACGGGGAAAGGGGAGACGATTGTGATCGTTCCTTCCGGAATCGTTCCCGCGCAGCTCAGGCGGGAGGTTACAAGATAAATGATGTTCACCACACATCAAGGAGGGTTTTTTGAGAAGAGTTATCTGTTTGATTTGTCTCGTGAGTCTCAGTTTGCAGGTTGCCTGGACACAGGGTCCTCGGGGGCCGCAAAATGAGGTAGGGAGCACTGATCAAAGGCTCGTTGAAAGATCTAATGGATTGGCCGGCATCAAGCTGGACCGGGTATTTACCAATCTTTCTTTTAACCAGCCGACTTTTTTGACCCATGCCGGCGATGGAAGCAACAGGGTGTTTGTGACTGAACGGAGGGGAGTCATTCATGTTTTTCCGAACACCCCCTCCGTCACAACCGCGCAACGGAAGGTTTTTCTTGACCTCAGCGGCAGGGTGGAGTCGAGAGTGTTTGGGTCCGGCGAAAACGGTTTTTTTGCCATGGCGTTTCATCCGGATTTTGCCCAGAACAGGAAGTTCTACGTCTCCTATACGGACACGATGGAAGGGCACATTAGGACTAATAAAATCGGTGCCATGATGTCGAGGGTTTCAGAACTGGAGGTGTCCCAGACCAATCCCGATTCTGCGGATCCGGCATCGGAGCGGATTCTGCTCGAACTGGAGCAGCCCTGGGATAACCATAACGGCGGCCAGATTGCGTTCGGTAAGGACGGCTATCTCTACCTCAGTCTGGGAGACGGCCGTGCGCCGAATGACACGCTCAAGAACGGGCAGAACCCGATGAACTGGTTTGGAACCGTTCTCCGCATCGATGTGGACAACCAGGATCCCGGACTTCCATACCGGGTTCCTCCCGACAACCCGTATGTCGGAAATACCAAGGGCTGGAAGGAAGAGATCTATGCCTATGGACTCAGAAATCCATGGCGTTTCAGCTTTGACCGGTTCTCGGGAACGCTCTGGCTTGCGGATGTCGGGGAAAAACGGGCGGAAGAGATCGATATCATCACCAGCGGTGGCAACTACGGGTGGAGCATTATGGAGGGATTCCAGTGCTTCCGGGCGACCAGTTGCGATATGACCGGTCTCACCCTTCCGGTGTTCGAGTACACCCGTGAGGGAAAGGGAAACACCGTGACCGTCACGGGAGGGTATGTGTACCGCGGATCGAACCCTTCACTCGCAGCTCTGCAAGGACTGTACATCTACGGCGACTACGGATTCAAGGCTATCTGGGGACTCGAATATGCGAACGGTGTGGTGAAGAGCAACATCCAGATAACCACCTCGACGCAAGGCATTTCCTCGTTCGGAGAGGATGAGTCAGGTGAACTGTACGTGGTTGGGTACGGGGGGACCAATAGCCAGATTTTTCGTTTCGTCGAGGATAACGCCACTGATGTCCGCACACCGGGAAGCGGGGTTCCCCCCGAGTTTAAGCTTTACCCCGCATATCCTAATCCCTTTAATCCGACAACGCGGATTTCGTTCGACATCCCACACACAGAACATGTGACAATCACGATCTACAACCTTCTTGGAATCAGGGTCGCCCAGCTTACGAATCGTCGGTACGAGGCGGGGAGGCACTCGGCGCTTTGGGATGGAAGGGATGATGCAGGGGGAATAGTGGGAAGCGGCACATACCTTTACTCCCTGGAAGCCGGGTCGTATCGCCAAAGTGGAAAAATGGTTCTGTTGAGGTGAACGGGGTTTTTCCCCGGAAGTGGAATAAGAAACTCTTATGCCGTCTAGAGAAAGGAAAAAGAAGATGAGAAGGCTGAATGAAGGATTATGGTATATTGTCATAGTGCTCATGGGTATTTGGGGAATGAGTTGTGCGCCAGCCTCATCGACAATGAAATCCACGGTCGATTTAGGTCCCTGGCCTGCCGGTTCCTCGCCGCAGGAGGTCGGGAAACGCGTGGCCGCCCGCTTCATCGAGCGTCCGCATCCCAACTTCGGGCGCCCGGAACCCCCGCAACGAATCACGTATCCCGAGGTGTGTACCTGGTATGGCTCTCTCACGTTTGCGAAGGCCTCCGGCGATGAGAAGCTGCTTGCCCAACTTGTTGCCCGCTTCGAACCTCTCTTCAATGAAGAAAAGAGCCTCATCCCCATTTCCGATCATGTCGATCATACGGTGTTTGCCTCGGTGCCGTTTGAAACCTATATGCAAACCAGAGATCCCCGGTACCTGGAGATCGGCAAGGATATGGCGGACAAGCAGTGGGGTGAGCCGTTCGGTTCGCGGGCCACGCCCCAGGCATGGGCCTATTACCGGCTTGGGTACACATGGCAGACAAGGATGTGGATCGACGATATGTTCATGATCACCGCCGCGCAGGCGCAAGCCTACCGTGCCACCGGGGATCGCACCTACATTGACCGGGCAGCGAAGGAGATGGTGATCTATCTCGATACGTTGCAAATGCCTAACGGACTCTTCTACCATGCCCCCGATGTCCCGTTTTTCTGGGGGCGGGGGAATGGCTGGATGGCAGCCGGGACAGCGGAATTGCTCCGGTCCCTCCCCGAGGATCATCCCAACCGGCCACGCATCATGGAGGGCTTCAAAACCATGATGGCTTCCTTGTTGAAGTTTCAGGGAGAGGACGGCATGTGGCGGCAACTGATAGACCGTCCCGAGTCGTGGCAGGAAACTTCGTCCACCGGCATGTTCACCTTCGCCTTCATTACGGGGGTGAAAAACGGTTGGCTGGACGCGAACACCTACGGTCCGGCAGCGCGGAAAGCCTGGCTCGCCTTGATCCAATACATCAATGAAGACGCCGATGTCCGCGAGGTGTGTGAGGGAACCAACAAGAAGAACGACTACCAGTACTATATCGACCGCAAGCGGAACGTCGGGGATATGCATGGCCAGGCCCCGATCCTTTGGTGCGCTACGGCTTTATTGAGATGACTCGATTTCCCGGGAGTAGGGTTCACCTGCACCGGGCGGAATCAGAAAAATCCATAATCCTGTACAACCTCTATCCATACTGAGGGAATTGTAATGATCAACTGCAGACCATATTGCGAAAGCCGGTCTATCCGTCTTCTTGTCATCACCAGCATAATGTTGCTCTGCATCGTGGAGGCTGTTTTTTCCCAGACACAAACCCAGGAACAACGAACGAGGCGGTTGATACGGGTCGTGCCGATGAAGGAGGTTGAGGTTGTCAGCCCGGACGGGATTGTAAAGTTCACCCTTCTTCCGAATGCCGAGCGGCTCACATTCACGGTGAAGCTGAAAGAGACAACGGTTATCGAACCCTCCCCGATCGTCATGAATGTCGACGGGTACGATCTCTCCTCAGGTGTTGTCTTCGGTAACCTGGAACGATATGAGGTGAACGAGACGTATCCCTGGTACGGAGCCCACAGCACGGCGACGAACCAGTGCAAAGGCGCCCGGATCACATTGCAGCATGATCTCTCGCTGACCGAGTATGTGTTGGAAGTCCGTGCGTTCAATGACGGCGTAGCCTTCCGGCATGTCGTCGCGGGAAAAGCGGATACGGTCCGCACGCCGGACGAATACACCACCTTCGTCGTGCCGTCCGGGTCGACCGTCTGGTCCCACGATCTCGACGGGCACTATGAAGCGGAATATGTCCGACAAGATATTTCCGAAGTGCCTGCGGGGCAATGGGGTGGCCCGCCGGTCACGCTCAAGCTGCCGGGGGAGTCCGGTTATGCATCCATCGCCGAGGCGAACCTTGTGAACTACAGCGGCATGGCCTTGGAGTCCGATGGTCGCCGCGGATGGATTGTTGGTCTCGGGCATCGTCAGCCTCTCAACTATCCGTTCGAACTTCGGTACGGGAGGGAGGAGGGGAAGCGGCTCGGAAGGCCGGCTTCCATCACCGGAGAGATCAGGACCCCGTGGCGTGTTGTCATGGTCGGGCGGGACCTCAACACACTGGTGAACAGTACCATCCTTCCCAATCTCTGTCCTCCCCCGGACCCAAAATTCTTCCCCCAGGGCATCGAGTCCTCTTGGATCAAACCCGGACGGGCAGTCTGGCGCTATGTCGACGGGGGAGAGACAGGGTTTGAGGGTTTAAAGGGATTTTCCCGTATGGCAGGTCAGCTGGGATTCGAGCATCATATTATAGAAGGGGTGTGGAGCCGGTGGACGACGGAAGAACGAAAGGAAATGGTCGAATACTCAAAGGCGCAGGGGGTGGGCGTATGGTTCTGGATCCATAGCAGACAACTTCGAACGCCCGAGGCGCGTGAAGAGTTCTTCAAGATGCTCCATGATCTCGGTGTCGTGGGAACCAAGATCGACTTCCTGGATCACGAAGCCAGGGAGGTTGTGGATCATTACGAAGAATTGTTGCAAAAGGCGGCCGAACACAAGATTCTGGTTGTCTTCCACGGCTCCAACAAACCGACCGGCCGGGATCGGACATGGCCCAACGAGCTGGTGCGCGAATCGATCCGCGGCATGGAGTCCAGCAGGCTCATGCGGCGCGCGAGACACCAAACCATCCTTCCGTTCACCCGGTACCTTGCAGGACCGGCCGACTACACGACGATGATCTTCAGTGAGCGTCGGCGTGACTCAAGCATCCCACACCAGATTGCCAGCATGGCGGTGTACTCTTCCCCCCTCCTGACCATTGCGGCCCATCCTCAGAGCATCCTTGACAACCCTGCCGCGGATGTGATCAAGAGTATTCCCTCCGTCTGGGATGAGACGATCGTTCTTCCGGATTCGAAAATCGGCGAGCATGTTGCCTTTGCCCGGCGGAAAGGGACTTCCTGGTTCCTTGCCGTTATGAGCGGCACGGGCCCTCGAACGGTCCGGGTTCCACTATCGTTCCTTGGTTCCGGCGATTACCGGGCCACCCTCGTGCGGGATGACCTTGCAGATTCCGCTGCCGTCAGGATTGAGAACACAACCCTGAAGTCCGTTAACACCCTCTCTCTTGAAATGCGTGAAGGAGGGGGGTTCGTTGGGCGTTTCACTAAGAAATAAATTCATACCGACTCTCAAGCCCTTGAACGCGAAGGAATTATTTCTTAAGGAGGATGCACTCCATTCTTAGCGGAAAAGGAAAATCTATGGCACAATCACATGAGATTAGGATGACCCCACCCCGGAATCGGGTGGCGGGGACCATGCCGAAGATCGGCATTCGCCCGGCAATCGACGGGCGGCTCGGCGGCGTGCGCGAGTCGCTGGAGAAACAGACCATGGCGATGGCCAAGAGCGCGGCGGAGTTCTTGACGAAGAACCTCCGCCACGCGAACGGCTTGAAGGTGGAGTGTGTTCTCGCCGACACATGCATCGGCGGAGTTGCCGAGGCAGCCCGCGCGGCGGAGAAATTCAGGAGGGAAGGGGTCGGCGTTTCGTTGACCGTAACCCCCTGCTGGTGTTATGGGTCGGAAACGATGGATATGGACCCGCTCATCCCTAAAGCTGTTTGGGGATTTAACGGGACGGAGCGACCCGGCGCTGTCTACCTTGCCGCGGTGGCTGCAGGGTATAACCAGAAAGGTTTGCCCGTTTTTAATATCTATGGAAGGGATGTCCAGGAAATGGGGGATGCCTCCATTCCAGCGGACGTCCAGGGGAAACTCCTCCAATTTGCGCGGGCAGGTCTCGCCGTCGCAACCATGAGAGGGACATCCTACCTCTCGATGGGGGGCGTTTCGATGGGGATCGCAGGGTCGATCGTTGATCAATCCTTCTTCGAAAGCTATCTTGGAATGAGGGTGGAAACGATCGACATGACGGAATTTGTCCGCCGCATCGAGGAAGAGATCTATGACGCGAATGAATTCCGGACCGCATTGAAGTGGACGCGCACCCACTGTAAAGAGGGGGGGGATGCCAACGCTCCGAGGAAGCGGCGGAGCCGTGCACAGAAGGACCATGATTGGGAGACCTGTGTAAAGATGACTCTCATCGCCCGGGATCTCATGGTGGGGAACCCGCGGCTCGCCGAGTCGGGGTTTGGCGAGGAAGCCCTTGGTCATAATGCCCTCGCCGCCGGTTTCCAGGGGCAACGGCAATGGACCGACCATTTACCCAACGGTGATTTCCTGGAAGCGATCCTCTGTTCCTCCTTCGATTGGAATGGCATCCGCCAGCCGTACATCATGGCAACAGAGAACGATGCGCTGAACGGCGCAACGATGTTGCTCGGACACCTGCTCACCGGCACGGCACAGATCTTTGCCGATGTACGGACGTACTGGAGTCCGGAGGCGGTCAAGCGGGTCACGCGCCACAAACTGACGGGGAGAGGAGCAGGAGGGTTTCTGCACCTGATCAACTCGGGTTCCGCGGCTCTCGACGGCACCGCCCAGCAGCAGAGCGACGGCAAACCGGTGATGAAGCAGTTCTGGGACATTACGCCGGACGAAATGCTCAAATGCCTGAAAGCAACGACATGGTATCCGGCGATCACGGAATATTTTCGCGGGGGGGGATTCTCCTCAGGCTTCGTCACGCGGGGGGGCATGCCGGTCACGGCTGCGCGCATCAATCTCGTGAAAGGACTTGGCCCCGCGATGCAGATCGCCGAAGGATGGACGGTCGACCTTCCCAAAGACGTGCACCGGACGCTTGATCAACGAACCAACCCTACGTGGCCCACGACGTGGTTCGCACCGAATCTGACGGGACAAGGTCCTTTCCGTGACGTCTATAGCGTTATGAATAACTGGGGGGCCAACCATTGTGCCTTCAGTTACGGTCATGGGGGGACGGATTTGATTACCCTGGCCTCGATGCTGCGGATCCCGGTTTATATGCACAACGTCCCCGAGGAAAAGGTTTTCCGGCCCAGTGCCTGGACAGAGTTTGGCGCCCACGAACTTCAGGGGGCGGATTTCCGCGCGTGTTCCAACTTCGGGCCGTTGTACGGAAGCTATTGATGCGTTACTCCGGTTGTCCGCCCATTTGGTGAGGGCTAAAGCCCCAAGCGTTTATTGGGAGGCATACCCCGACCTGAAGGTCGGGGTTAAACTACGTACTTCTAAGAGATCTACGGAAAGCAGCCGGAAGTCGCCGTAGGATTACTGAACACCCGTCAGCGTGTGACTTGTTGAACGCACTCTTCCCCCGGATGCGATAGCATCTCACAACGTGAACCGGGGAGGGTTCTTGAAACGTTGTTCTCGCCCTTCCCCGCCCGAACGACTTGCTTGCCCGGCCATGCTGTTTGGACGGGTCGTTCAGCCTGGTGGGTATCATAGACGACCTTTCATAACCCCAACCTTTAGGTTGGGGTTATGAAACCCAAAAACCAAAGAGGGCTTCAGCCCCATACAGACGTGTTCAAGATAGGACCCAGTAATTACGGCACAAACAAAGATCCTCAGCGAAGTAGCATAACGATGGAAGAATCCAGACA
>Ga0209211_10008245_pt1 | contig 14312 bp, 14 predicted proteins | sample RifGroA2_FD_183992 | JGI IMG/M metagenome (GOLD analysis project Ga0209211, IMG submission 183992) | Groundwater microbial communities from Rifle, Colorado, USA - Groundwater A2 (SPAdes) (version 2) | ecosystem: Environmental > Aquatic > Deep subsurface > Groundwater | place: Rifle, Colorado...
CATCGTCGAGAAGGAGCTCGGCTTCAAACACAAGAAGGACATCAAGGCATACGGCGTCGCGAAGTTCAACGAGCGTTGCCGCGAGCGCGTGCTGACCTATGTGCATGAGTGGAAGAAGATTATTCCGCGCATCGGCCGCTGGGCGGACATGGAGAACGCCTATCTCACGATGGAGAAGCCATTCATGGAATCGGTCTGGTGGGTCTTCAAGCAGATCTACGACAAGGGATTCATCTACGAAGACTACCGCTCGATGCATATCTGTCCGCGTTGTGAGACGACGCTTTCCCAGCAAGAAGTCGCTGAAGGGTACAAGGATGTCAAAGACATTGCCGTAACGGTTGAATTTAAGTTGGTTGATGATCCTGATACTTCATTTCTCGCTTGGACGACGACCCCGTGGACGCTTCCTGGTAACGTGGCGCTTGCCGTTGGACCGGAAATGGATTATGTAACGATCGAGAAGAAAGATGAAGGTGTAGGCAAGGTAGTTCGTTTTATTTTTTCGAAAAGCAGACTCGATGCTCTATTTGGCGATCAAGAATATCGAGTTGTCAGGGAACAGAAAGGCAAGGAGCTCGTCGGGACGAGATACACGCCGTTGTTCGATTACTACGCGAGCGACGCGACACTCAAGAATCGCGAGAATGGGTGGAAGGTGTATGCTGCGGATTTCATAACGGCCGAAGAGGGCACAGGCATCGCGCACGAAGCGCCGGCCTTCGGCGCGGACGACTGGGAACTTCTGAAGAAGGTGAACTTGCCGTTTGTCCAGCACGTGAATATGGACGGCACGATGAAACCGGAGGTAACCGATTTTGCCGGGATGGAAGTAAAGCCGCGTTCTGACAATGACTCCGTGCGGCTTTCCACTGATATCGCCGTACTGAAATATCTGCAAGAGCATGGGAAGCTGTTCTCAAAAGAGAATGTTACGCACGCGTATCCGCATTGCTGGCGCTGTGAGACACCACTCCTCAACTACGCGACATCCTCGTGGTTCGTCTCGGTCACGAAGCTCAAGAAGAATTTGCTTAAGAATGCGGAGTATATCAGCTGGTCACCGATGCATATTAAGGAGGGGAGATTCGGCAAATGGCTAGAGGGCGCGCGCGACTGGTCGATCTCCCGCCAGCGCTTTTGGGCAAGCGTCATTCCGCTCTGGCGCTGTGAAAAATGCAAAAAAATAAAGGTATTTGGGAGCATTGCAGAACTCGAGACTGCGAGCGGCAAAAAGGTAAACGATCTGCACAAGCACATTGTGGACGAGGTCACTGTGCCGTGCGAGTGCGGCGACGAAATGCACCGCATTCCAGACGTGCTGGACACCTGGTTTGACTCCGGTTCAATGCCGTACGGCGAACGCCACTATCCGTTCGAGAACAAAGAACAGTTTGAGGATGCTTTCCCTGCGCAATTTATCGCCGAGGGCATCGACCAGACGCGCGCATGGTTCTATTACCTCCACGTGCTCGCCGGAGCGCTGTTCGGCAAGAACGTATTCCAGCATGTCATCGTCAACGGGATCGTGCTGGCCGAGGACGGCAAGAAGATGTCCAAGCGCTTGCAGAATTATCCCGACCCGATGGAAGTCGTCGAGAAGTATGGTGCCGATGCACTGCGGCTCTACCTGCTCTCCTCGCCGGTCGTACAAGCCGAGAATCTTGCGTTTTCGGAGAGCGGCATCGACGAGATCGCGAAGAAGAATATCGGACGCCTCCACAATGTGCTCGCGTTCTATGCGTTATTTGCGGACGGCACCGAGTCTTCACGTTCGGGTAGCCACATACTCGACCGATGGATCCTCGCGCGCCTCGATGAACTCGTTGATGAAACGACGACAGGGTATGAAAAATATGAATTAGATAAAGCGACGCGTCCGCTTACGCTTTTTATCGATGACCTTTCTGCATGGTATGTCCGCCGCTCGCGCGACCGGTTTAAAGAAGAGAGAACAAAGAAAGAAGCGCTCGCAACGCTCCGCTATGTGCTCCGCACCCTTTCGATTGTTATGGCACCCGCGATGCCGTTCCTCGCGGAAGAAATTTTCCAAAAGGTGCGCGAGGACTCTGACCCAGAGAGCGTGCATCTCGCCGATTGGCCCGAGATAAAAAAGAAATGGAGTTTCTTCGGCTCGGATACCGATAAAAAATTAATTGATGATATGACACGTGTACGCTCGCTTGCGTCAGAAGTGCTGCAATTGCGCCAGAAGGAGAATATTAAAGTACGTCAGCCGCTTTTTGTTACGACCATCCCGGTAACCTTGACCCTTGAATTTAAGGAGATTCTCGCCGAAGAAGTGAATGTGAAAAAAGTCATTTTCGATTCAGGAAAAAAACTCGCACTCGACACAGTGCTCACGCCGGAGCTCATCAAAGAGGGCGACGAGCGCGAGATGGCGCGCGCGGTTGCCGATGCGCGCAAGGCGGAAGGATTCTCGCCTAAAGACAAGGTGCGTACGGAAGTTCGTTCGGAAGGGAAATATGTCGTACAGCTTTCGACCGGACCCGTGCGCTTCAACCTCATCCGCGACGTGTCCCGTTAGAGACTGTGGCTTAAGTTCACAATGAATCGCCAACAAATTTATTCTCGTAATCAGGCAAAGCTCGCTATTGCGGCTTGTCTCTAGCTGGGATGCGGCATAAATACGAAACACACGGTATCGTGCTTGCCCGCTCGCCGCTCGGCGAGGCGAACGCGTTCGTGACGCTCATCACGCCGGAACTCGGCCTCATACGCGCGCGCGCACAGGGCGTGCGGCGCTCTGGTGCGAAGCTCGCCGCCGCGCTTACAACCTTTGCCTTAAGCGAGGTGGTGCTCGTGCGCGGGAGAGAGGGCTGGCGCCTCGCGGGCGCGCTCCTTACGGAGAATTGGTTCGTACGGCTCGAGCAGGCCGCCGTGCGAGAGCGGGCAGCGCGGGTTTCGGAGCTTCTCGTGCGATTGGTCGCCGGCGAAGCCCAGAATCCGGCGCTTTTCGCCGTCATGCATGGCTTCTTCACCGTGCTTTCTGAATGTCCTGACGAGGCGCACGAGAGCGCTGAAGTGCTCGCGGCGCTGCGTATACTCGCCACGCTCGGCCTTGATGCGGGGGAGATCCCGGGCGAAGCAGCCGACTTCACGCCCTCCACGCTTGCCGAGATACGCGCCGCGCGTACGGGTTATATCGCGCGCATTAATCGTGGTATCGAAGCCTCCGGGCTTTGATATACTACGCGTAATGTCCCCGTCCCCTAAAGACGATACCAGTCTGCTTGAACACGCGCGCGAGCGCCTCTACGACGAGACCGAGCAGAGTCCCGATCCGCACCATCCACTCCTCGTCGCTACCGACAAGAGAGAGCTGCCGCATACGTGGAACGACAGTCCGCTCCAGTACCTCGCACGCCGAGGCGGGCGGCAGGTGCATCTTGCCGGCATATTCTTCGCGGCGGCATTTCTTTTCTTCCTCATCGCAGTCGGTATCGCCGGATACTTCTTTTATTTTGGCGGCAATGCGGTCTCGGTGGATAAGATCTCCGTAGAGGTCCAGGGCCCGACCACGATAGCGGGTGGAGAGGCCGTTCCGCTCTCGTTCACTATCACGAATAGAAATGCGGTGGCGATCAAGGACGCGATTATCGGGATCGACTTCCCGACCGGCACAAGGGACGCGGCAGATGTCCTCGCGCCGTATCCGCGATATCTCGAGAACCTCGGTACGATGGAGCCCGGAGCAGTCGTAACGCGTTCGGTGAAAGCTATCGTGTTTGGCGGGGCAGGGCAGGCGCTCACGCTCCCGATCTCTTTCTCGTACGGAACTGCCGGCAGCAACGCCACGTTCGTGAAGGATTCCTCTTATACGCTCACGATCTCTACGACGCCGCTCTCGGTCTTGATCGACGCGCTCACCGAAGTGGTTTCCGGCCAACCCATCACCCTCACACTCACCATCGCCTCGAACTCGACAGTACCGCTTAACAACGTCGTCCTCGCGGGAGCCCTCCCCTTCGGCTTTACCGTCACCTCCTCCTCGCTTCCCTTGAACAATTCGAGCTTCCTTATCGGGACGCTTCTACCCGGCGAACGTTCGACGATTACGCTCACCGGAACGCTCACGGGACAGGACAGTGAAGAGCGCGTATTCCGCTTCACCGCCGGTACCGCGAAGACGGCGAACGACCAGGAGCTCGCCGTCACGTATATGACGCAGGACGCTGTCGTGACTATCACTGCACCCTTTATCCATACGACACTCGCGCTTAATGGGAATACAGCACCAAATGTCGTCGTGACCCCGGGCTCTCTGCAGAATGTAACCGTATCCTATATCAATACGCTTTCAACGAGTGTTACGAATGCGACGGTCGTCATTGCGATCTCAGGGGCCGCAGTCGATTACAACAGCGTGAAGTCGACAAACGGTTTTTATAACTCCGCCGATCATACCGTCATCTTTAGCAAAGATACCGACCCCGCGCTCTCGACACTCGCGCCCGGTGCTTCCGGCATCGGCACGTTAACCTTCTCGACGCTTTCCATGAACGCACTCGCGCCGTCATCAACCATAACCCTCACGACCTCGGTATCGGGCACACGCGTGGGGCAGAGCAATGTGCCGGAGCAGGTGCGCTCCTCTGCGGTTAAGACGGCGAAGGTCGCGACGACAGTCGTGTTCTCGGCTTCTTCGCTCCATGCCTCCGGGCCTTTGGCCACAAGCGGCCCTATCCCGCCGCATCCGGATGAGGCGACGACGTATACGGTGGAGTGGCAGGTGCGAAACCAAGGGAGCGCGGTCGCCGGCGGTATCGTATCAGCGACGCTGCCGAGCTACGTGACGTATACCGGTCTGACTTCCGGAAGAGGAACATTCTCATATAACGAAGCGTCGCGTATGGTCTCGTGGAACACGGGCGACCTCGCGCAAGGCGCGAGCGCGCAAGGCGCCTTCCTCATCTCCTTCACTCCTTCGATCACGCAGAAAGGGTCGGTGCCGTCCTTGACTGGCGCTGCCTCTTTCTCGGGGTATGACCGCTTCGCGGGCGTGCAGATCTCCGTGACCGCCGATCCGGTGACGACCGAGACGCCGCGCGATCCGGGGTATATGCCCACCTTTGGAACTGTGCAATAATCGAACTCTCATGGTTGACGCGAACCTGATGGAAAAGATAGTCTCACTCTGCAAACGCCGTGGTTTCGTATTTCCCGGTTCCGAGATCTACGGCGGCCTCGCCGGCACTTTTGACTATGGCCCCTACGGTGTCGTACTGAAAGAAAACATCGAGCGACTCTGGCTCTCAATGTTCCGCGACAGCCGCGACGACATGTACGGTGTTGATGCCGCGATACTGATGAATCCGAAAGTGTGGGAAGCGAGCGGCCATGTGCAAACGTTCGCTGATCCGATGGCGGATGGAAAAATGTTTAACACCATGTTTAAGACGTCTGCGGGCGCGGGAGAAGAGGCGATTACCGTGTATCTGCGTCCCGAAACCGCAGGCGGCATCTTCGCTAATTTTAAGAACGTCGTCGATTCAATACATCCGAAACTGCCATTTGGCATCGCGCAGATCGGGAAGGCATTCCGCAACGAGATCGCGCCGCGCGATTTCATCTTCCGCTTGCGCGAACTCTCGCAAATGGAGGTGGAATATTTTGTAAAGCCTGGCGAATGGCAACAGGCATTTGAGGAATGGCGCAAGATGATGCATCTCTTTGCCGAGGCGGTCGGTATACCACAGGGTACTATCCACGAGCTTGAAGTGCCGGAAAGCGATCGCGCGCACTATTCTAAACGCACCATTGATTTTGAATTCGAGTATCCATTCGGCCGTAAAGAACTCTGGGGCCTTGCATATAGAGGTGATTTTGATTTATCTGCACACACTAAAGCATCCACGGTTGACCTTTCGTATCTTGATGAAGAAACCAGCGGGAGATTTATCCCGCACGTGATAGAGCCTTCGCTTGGCGTCGACCGTACGATCCTTGCGATTCTCGTGAGCGCGTATCGCGAAGATGAACTTGGTGGGGAAACGAGAACATATTTGGCTCTCGCTCCGAAGATAGCACCGGTCAAGGCCGCAGTGTTCCCATTACTTAAAAATAAACCAGAACTTGTCGCGAAAGCGCGCGAAGTATATTTCAGTCTCAAGTCTCAAGTCCCCAGCATCCAGTACGACGACAACGGCAATATCGGCAAGCGCTACCGCCGGCAGGACGAGATCGGCACGCCCTTCTGTATCACTATCGACTTCGACACTCTCGGCCCTTCGAGTTCCTCAGGGCAAGCGAACTTGAAGGACACGGTGACCCTGCGTCACCGCGACACGGGCTCCCAAGAACGCCTCGCTATCCCCGAAGTTAGTGCTCGCCTACGAGAGGCGATTTTGTAATTTACAAAGTATTTCAGAGTGCCTTCTGCCGACTGCTTACTGCAAACTATTTTCATGCTAGGATGCCCGTATGGGTAAGGAGATACGCATTTCTATCACCTCGGGGACTATCTTCACCGCGCTCTTGATCGGCGCCGGCGTGTATGTCTTCTGGCTCCTGCGGGACCTCGCCCTTCTCGTCTTGACGGCCATCGTCATCGCCTCGGCGATCGAGCCCGGGATCGCCTTCCTTATCCGGCGTCGCGTGCCGCGCTTCGTGGCCGCACTCCTGATGTATGTGTTCGTCTTCGGCGCTCTCTTTTCTATCCTCTATTTCTTTTTCCCGCCGATAATCGCCGACGCGGCGAAATTCATTTCCGTCATGCCGCAGTATCTCGATACAATCAATATCGCGACCTCCTTCCCGGGCATTGCTGACGCGAGCAGTCTGGTGAGCGGAGGGAACGGAGTGCAATCATTCGTGCAGACGCTCCTCTCGCTCCAGTACATCTTCGCCGCGAGCTCGGGCGGCGTGGTCCAACTTATTGTCACCTTCTTCGGCGGCGTCTTCTCGCTCGTGCTCGTCGTCGTGCTTTCGTTTTACTTCGCGCTCCAGGACACCGGCGTGGATGATTTCCTCCGCATGGTGATGCCGGTGGCCTACGAAGAATACTCGGTCGATCTCTGGAAGCGCGCGCAGAAGAAAATAGGGCTCTGGATGCAGGGGCAGATACTGCTCTCGGTCATTGTCGGCATCCTCGTATATCTCGGGCTCCTTATCATCGGTGTCCCCTACGCGCTTCTCCTCGCCGTCTTTACCGCGCTTGTGGAGATCATTCCCATCTTCGGGTCCCTGCTCTCGGGGGTGGTGGCGGTCATGGTCGGTTACTCCGACGGCGGCGTCGCGATCGCGGCCATCGTCGCCGGCCTCTATATCGTCGTGAACCAGTTCGAGTCGAACCTCATCTATCCGCTCATCGTGAAGAAGATCGTCGGCATCCCGCCCCTCTTGGTCATCGTCGCGCTTATCGCGGGCTACACGCTCGCCGGCTTCCTCGGCGTCCTCCTCTCGGTGCCGGTCGCGGCGGTCCTGCTCGAGTTCCTGAACGATTTTGACAAGCGGAAGCGCCGCATCCAGCGCGCACAGACCTGATCTACTCATGAGTGCGCGCTACTCCCGAGCATAGTTGCGGGAGCTTTTATTTGGTATAATGCACACAATGTCGACCACCATTACAAAAGCTTTCTTGATGGATGCTTACGTCAGAAAATCCCTCTCGACATGGGCAATAGAAAAGAAGTTCGGCATTCCGCGTAGCCGAGTCTATTCGTTACTCAAACGTTACGATATAATGCCACGTACAATCGTTCAGTCGCACGTTCGTTATGCGCGCGCTGACTTTAGCGGCGATTTATGCGATAAGGCGTACCTCATAGGGTTTGCCATCGGGGATTTACGCGTGCGGAAGCACAACGGTCCACAAAGCGGAACTATTTCCATAGGCTGCGGGAGTACCAAACCTGCGCAAATCAGGCTCATTACGAATCTTTTCTCGAAATATGGCCGAGTCTGGAAAGGAAAGCCAGACAAGCGAGGAGCGATAAATATCGAGGCATTCGTCAACACTACATTTAGTTTTTTACTACCTGGAATTTGCGACTATCATTGGTGTATAAAGCACAAAAAGCACTTTTTTGCCTTTCTCGGAGGTTTTACCGACGCGGAAGGTTCTTTCTTTATTTCCAATAACCAAGCATTTGTTTCTTGGGGAAATTATGATTCTAAAATTCTTAGATTTATCAAAACAGGCTTAGAAAAGTTCGGTATTTCGACGCCTAAGATATACACCGACTCTCTTAAGGGACTTGTCGGAAGTCATGGGTATGCCAGGAATGAAAATTACCATCACCTGTCCTGCGTCCGGAAAGAAGTTGTATGGACGTTGTTAAAGGAGCTCGATCCTTTCCTCCTGCATGAAGATAAGAGAGTCAAAATGACATGCCTGCGTAAAAACCTTATAATGCGGAGAACCCAATCATGAACAATCGCCAGACCTTTTTTGTTACTTCTCCCATTTTTTACCCAAATGCCCAACCCCATCTTGGACATGCGTATACGACATTGCTCTGTGATGTCCTAGCGCGCCATCATCGTCTTGTAGGCGACGAGGCGTACTTTTTGACTGGAACCGATGAGCATACGGAAAAAGTAGTTCAAGCAGCAAAAGCGCAAGGGCAAAAGCCGGAGGAGTATCTTGAAGAAATAGTTGCTCGCTTCAAAAACCTCTATCAAAAACTCGATATTTCCTACGATCAATTTATCCGAACATCAGACCAAAAAATTCACTTGCCTGGAGCGATAGAGATGTGGAATCGGCTTGTTACAGCAGGTGATTTGTACAAATCTTCCTATATCGGCCTCTATTGTGTCGGTCATGAGGCTTTTATGACAGAAAAGGAACTCGTAGACGGACTATGTCCTGATCACGGCATGGCACCGGAAAAAGTAACCGAAGTAAACTGGTTCTTCAGACTCTCAAAATACGCGTCGCAGATTGAGAAGTTCATCGCAGACGGTACTCTTCCTATTATTCCTGAATCGAGGAAGAAGGAAATCCTATCTTTTATCCGTTCAGGAGTCCAAGACGTCAGTTTCTCACGCCCGAAGGAAAAAATGACGTGGGGTATTCCTGTACCGAATGATCCGGGACAAACCATGTACATATGGGTGGATGCGCTCACCAACTACATCACCGCACTCGGCTTCGGGCGCGGGGAAGAGCTCATGCGCTTCTGGCCCGGCATGCATGTTATCGGGAAAGATATTCTCCGCTTCCATACCGTTTTTTGGCCCGCGATGCTTTTATCTGCAAATTTGCCACTTCCGAAAATGGTTTTCGTTCACGGTACGATTATTTCTAATGGCAAAAAGATGAGCAAAACGCTCGGTAACATCATCAATCCGTATGAGCTCATAAAGAAATACGGTACCGACGCGACGCGCTACCTTCTCCTTAGACACGTGCACTCGACTGAAGACACCGACGTGACCTGGGAGAAGCTTGACGAGTGGTACACCGCGAACCTCACCAACGGCCTCGGGAATTTTATCTCGCGTGTGATGAAAATGTCAGAAGATAACCTTGATATTCGTGAGATTCAAAACTTCCGAAACGACACTCTTGAAGCAGATGCGAAAGACAAACAGGCAAAGATACATGAACTACTTGAACAGTTTCGTTTCAACGATGCTTTAGACGAGATATGGAAGTTCATAGCGATTGGAGACGAGCTCATTCAGAAGAAAAAGCCCTTCCAGTTGATAAAAGAGAATCCAGAAAAGGGGAAAGAAGAAATACTAAACTTCGTGTGGCGCGCATTTCGAATTGCTAATTTTATTGAGCCGTTTATGCCGGACACAAGCAGGAAGATTCGAGCCGCATTTCAAGAGAACAAAAAACCCGAGAATCTTTTTCCGCGGCTTGATACATAAGAACATCGAGCGTATAGTCTCAATCGGAACCTGCGCGCTGCGCGGGATAAACGGGGAGCCACTCAAATGGCGGAAAAACTGTTGAGATACAACACCAACATCTGCCTGGTGCAGTTGGCGGTGTTCGGGACAATCTTCGCCATCTGGACGCTGTCCGGCCAGATACGCGAAGCAGTTTTGCTCGGAATGATCTTTGCCATCATCGCGGCGATAGCGATCGCCGTTGTGGAGTTTGACCGCCGCCCTGGACAGGAGCTGTTGTTGTTCGATCTTGGGTTGGCGAACGCAACCGGTCTCGTTGTCGTACTGTACGTTGTCATAGAGTTTGGCATTCTCGGTCATATTCAATTCACCACTGCATCGGTATCTGCTTCTGCTGGCGTCTTCGCCGTATGTTGTGCTGTCGTCGCGACATTATTGTCGCGTTCAGCGGCAAGAGTTGTGCGGGAGCACGGGACATTCGAGCCGTTGTGGCTCCTACGGCTCATAGCGGCACCAGTCGGCATCGGGCCGATCTTCGGGCGGATCGCGTGGAAACGTTTCCTTGCACATGCCACCGAAATGCCGACGTGACGGTACGGCGATTCAACGGGCGACTCGAGCAATCGAGCCGCCCGGTATGTTTTTATGCTACGCTCCGTTCATGCAGTTCAACTATGTTGATACGCACTGCCACTTACAATTTGACGATTATGCCGCCGATAGCGACGCCCTCGTCGCGCGGATGCGCGACGAGGGCGTCGCTGGTATCGTGGTCGGCGTTGACTACGAGTCGTCAGAAAAGGCCGTTGCGCTTGCAGAAAAACATGAGCATCTCTTCGCCGCAGTTGGGACGCATCCGAACAATGTAGGACGTCGTACGTCCTACATTGGGGAATTTGCTCGGCATCCGAAAGTCGTCGCGGTAGGGGAGTGCGGATTGGACTATTACAGACCAGCGGAAGTAAATGATGAAGTGAAAGAAAAACAGAAAGAGATTTTGCAAAAACAGATCGCACTTGCTGCCGAGCTCGACAAACCGCTTATTATCCACTGCCGTCCTTCGAAGGGTACGATGGATGCGTATCATGATTTAATCTCGATGTTGAAAGAAGCGAAAACTGCGCACGGCGAAGTTGTGCGCGGCGACATACATTTCTTCGTCGGCGGCGCGGCCGAAGCCGAGGCGCTTATTGCGCTCGGCTTTACCGTTTCTTTTACGGCCGTTATCACCTTCGCCCGTGACTACGATGCGGTTATTCGCGCTGTACCGCTCGCGAGCATCCTTTCCGAGACTGACGCCCCCTATGTCGCGCCCGCCTCTCGCCGAGGGAAGCGTAATGACCCGCTCGCAGTCGTCGAGGTCGTGAGCCGCATTGCCGCTATTCGCGGCGAGGACCCCAAAATCGTCCGCGCCGCTCTTCTCGCGAACGCGAAGCGTCTATTTGCTCTCTAGGCGCGCTCGTGATAGGATGCTGGAATTATGGCGAAAAGTAACGACGCAGAGATGCGGGGCGATACAGAGCTAGAGAACGCAGGGTCCGACCCTCGCGTCTATGAACTGGGGTTCCACCTCGATCCCGAACTTCCGGCTGAAGAGGTGAAGAAGGCATACCAGGCGATGCGGGAGCTCATCGTGGGGAAGGGGGCGCTCATCGCCGAAGGCGAGCCGCAGATGACCCAACTCGCCTACACTATCTCCCGCGGGGGGGCGTCTGACGCCTCGGGCCGGCGCGACTTCGACTCCGCATACTTTTCGTGGATCGCCTACGAAATATCCGCTTCGAACCATGCCGACATTGTGGTCGCAGCGAATGCCGACAAGCGCATTATCCGTTTTATCGATCTCCTGACGAGTAAAGATGCTGCGCGCCATGCCGTTGAGATGCGCGAGCTCTCCATGAAAATGCCGGAGCGCATTGAGGATCCGGAGGCGGTTCTCGGCGCCGAGCTCGATGCCGCCCTTGAGAGTGCGGTATTATAGGAGTTATAGTAATCGCCTCAACAACCTATGTACCTTAACAAAGCGTTTCTCTACGGGAACCTTACGCGCGATCCAGAGCTGAAGGTGCTCCCTTCTGGTGGGCAGGTAGTGAACTTCGGTCTCGCGACCAACCGCACCTATAAGGACAAGAATGGGGCGAAGCAGGAGGCGACCGAATTCCACAATATCGTCGCCTTCGGCCGCACGGCTGAAGTTATCGCGCAGTATATGAAGAAGGGACGTCCGATCTTCGTAGAGGGCCGCATCCAGACCCGCTCCTGGGAGGGAAAGGAGGATGGAAAGAAGCAGTACCGCACTGAGATTGTAGTGGATAATTTCCAGTTCGGTGCAGATGGCGGCAAGGGCGGTTCAGGCACTTCGCACACTGGAAGTGAGGAACAGTCGGCTCCCAAGGATGATGAAGCGATTAAGTATCCGGATGAAGAAATCAACCCCGAAGACATACCGTTCTAAATTTACAATTTTCAATTTTACAAACATGGCGTATCAGGCGGAAAGGGAAGAAATAGAGATCAAGAAGTTCATCGACTATAAGGATGTCGCATATCTGCGCCAGTTCACGAATCCGCATGCCAAGATGCTCTCAAAAAAGCGCACTGGCATTCCTGCGGCTAAGCAGCGCGACATCGCGCAGGCGATTAAGCGCGCGCGCTACATGGCGCTCTTACCCTACATTGCTGCATAGCAGCAATCGGGCGAACAAAACCGCTTCAGAAACGGTTTTTGTTTTAGCCCTACATTGCTGCATAGCAGCAATCGGGCGAACAAAACCGCTTCAGAAACGGTTTTTGTTTTAGCCCTACGTCGCCGCGTAAGATTCGTTTCGAAGCCGACTCTTCGTTAGACCTTCTCCACGCGTTCGGAGTATGTGCCAGTGTCCGTATTGATGCGGACGATGTCGCCGGCGTTGATGAAGAGCGGAACGGTTATCTTCGCCCCCGTGGAGAGCTCGACAAGCTTGCTGCCTCCCGATACCGTATTTCCTTTTACTGCGGGCGGCGCATCTTTTACATCAAGCTCAACCTTGATCGGTATTTTGATAGTCATCGGCTTCTCTTCGTAGGTCAGCACATCCACCAAGCTATTCGGTACGAGCCACTGCACCTTGTCGTGCACGACTTCTTCCGGGAACGAGAAGCGGTTTTTAGGATTATTGGCCTCGGCAAACCAGCTCTCACCTCGGTTCGTATACAAATAGCTGGCTCGCATTGTTTCCACGTCTGCTTCGATAACAGTCTCGTTCTGGTGAAAGGAAATTTCAATAACCTTGCCGGAGACGAGATGTCGCAGCTTGGTCTGGTTGACCGGCTTCCTCATCTGCATGCGGAAGACGTGCGAGGAAAGCACCTCGTACGGCTCGTTGTTGTAGGCGATGATGGTCTTCGGAAGGATTTCGTTGTAAGCGAGGACTGCCATACTGTGTTGAAACTAAAAACGCCTTGCGGCGGTTATAAAGGTTGTTGCTCCCGTAACAAAGCGTATGATAGCAGATACGATGAGTTTTTCAAGTAATGCTATCGATGCGAGTGCACTCACGGATGCCGAGGTGCTCGCGCGTGCGCGTACGGAACCGGCGCTTTTCGCAGTACTCGTACGCCGGTATGAAGCGGCCCTCCTCCGCCGCGCACGGACGATCCTGCGTTCGCCGGAAGATGCTGAAGAGGCGGTGCAAGACGCATTTACCAAGATGTACCTCTATGCGGACAAGTATCAGCCGCAGGAGGGCGCGAGCTTCTCCTCGTGGGCATACACGATTCTCAACCGCGTGGCGTATACGAAGTATCGCGCGAAGACGGTCGAGCGGGGAAGGATCGCCAAGCTCGAACCCGAGCACTATGAATCGCTCCCCGATGCGAGGGCTGAATTCCTCGAAGACCTTTCGATTCGGAACGAGGTCATCTCTGCGCTCGCGAAACTGCCCGAAACTGCGGCAAAGATCCTGCGTCTGCAGTTCATCGAGGGGAAGAGCCAGGAAGAGATCGCGGAGGCAGAAGGGCTCTCGATCCCGGCGGTGAAGACCCGCGTGCACCGCGCCAAAAAACTTTTCAAACAAGTCTATGATAAGCAGAATGACTTATAGTGAGTATGTCGAACTATGAACAACACCATGACTGACCAGACCGACATCGAACGCATCGTGATGCGGCGGGTTCGTCTCATCCGCGTATTGCGGCTCGTTATTTCAACGGCAGTGCTGGCACTGCTCACCGGCATTGCCGCGCTCTGGGGCGTCGGCAGGGAAGTGTGGGTCGCCCGCGTCTTCCAAAATGCGCCCACGGACTTCGTCCAACTCCCGAATTTCTTCCTCGCCGCCTTTGTACACACACGCCTTATCGTGCAAGTGCTGGCTGTCCTTACGCTCGCATCTATCGTCTATCTGGTCGCTGAAATTACCCGATTGCTCTCGGATATCCTCAAGCCCGCTCGCGTCTAACTTTCAGCGAGTTTTTCTTTTATCTGTTTGAGGAGTTCTTTAGAGACA
>Ga0209211_10008248_pt1 | contig 14305 bp, 13 predicted proteins | sample RifGroA2_FD_183992 | JGI IMG/M metagenome (GOLD analysis project Ga0209211, IMG submission 183992) | Groundwater microbial communities from Rifle, Colorado, USA - Groundwater A2 (SPAdes) (version 2) | ecosystem: Environmental > Aquatic > Deep subsurface > Groundwater | place: Rifle, Colorado...
CCTGGTGGCTGCCGTCAAAAAGCAGGGCACAGTGTTTGGCGTGACCTACAACTACACCGGCTACCCGCTGGTGCGCCAGATGCGCCACATGGTGCAAAGCGGCGCCATTGGCACGGTGCGCAAGGTGGTGGTGGAGTACCACCAGGGCTGGCTGGCCACCGCCGTGGAGGACAGCGGCAGCAAACAGGCTGCCTGGCGCGTGGACCCAGCCCTGAGCGGCGCGGCGGGGGCCATGGGCGACATTGGCTCGCACGCAGAAAACCTGCTTAGCACCGTGACCGGGCTGGAGATTGAGTCCATCTGCGCTGACCTCAGCGCCATGGGTGCGGGCCGCACGCTGGATGACGACGGCAACATGCTGCTGCGTCTGCAGGGCGGCGCACGCGGTGTGCTGATCGCTTCGCAAATTTGCACCGGCAGCGAGAACGACCTGCGCCTGCGCGTGAGCGGCACCACCGGCAGCCTGCTCTGGAGCCAGGAGAATCCCAACCAACTGCAACACATGCCGCTGGAAGGCCCCCCACGCACGCTGACCCGCGCATCGGCCGGCTTGTGTGAGGCTGCCCAGCGCGCCTCGCGCCTACCCGCGGGCCACCCCGAAGGCTTTATCGAAGCCTTTGCCAATGTGTACCTGGGTGTGGCCGCCGATATCCGCGCACGCCTGCAAGGCGTAGCGGTGGATCCGCTGGCCGCGGACTACCCGCGTGTGGAAGACGGCGCCCGCGGCGTGCATTTCATCGAGAAAGTGCTGGAATCGTCACGCAGCACGCAAAAGTGGACCCATCTGGGCAACGCCCCCAACGCTTGACCTGCGGCAAGGTCCGGGGCCGGGCAAATCCAGTACAGTGGCAAGGCGTGTGTTACGCCTTGTTACCTGTTCCAGACCCTGCCCCGCCATGCAACCCATCCAGCTCTTCGACCCGGCGTCCAGCACTTACACCTACATCCTGTTTGACGAGACCAGCCGCGACGCGCTGATCGTGGACCCGGTGGACGAACAGCTGGAGCGCGACCTGGCCACGCTGCGCCAGTACGGCCTCACGCTGCAGTGGGCTGTGGAGACCCATGCCCACGCCGACCACATCACCAGCGCCGCGCTGCTGGCCGAACACACTGGCGCCAAGACCGCGGCCCCTGCCGGTTGCGGCATTGGCACCGCGGCCGTCCAGTTGAACGATGGCGACACACTGGCCTTTGGTGCCGAAGCCATTCGCGCACTACATACGCCGGGCCACACCAGTGGCAGCATGAGCTTCACTTGGCGCGACCATGTGTTCACGGGCGATACGCTGCTGATTGGCGGCTGCGGCCGCACCGACTTCCAATCCGGCAGCGCCGAAGACCTGTACCGCAGCCTCACGCAGGTGTTGTTTGTCCTGCCCGACGCCACTACGGTTTGGCCCGGGCACGACTACCAAGGCCGCACCCGCACCACCATTGGCACCGAGAAGACCAGCAACGCCCGCGTGGCTGGCAAGAGCTTGGCGGAATTCGTAGCCATCATGGAAGGGCTGAACCTGCCGCGCCCGCGCCGTATCGACGAGGCCGTACCCGCCAACCTGAGCTCGGGCGTGCGCCACGATGCGGGCAGTGCCGGTGTCACCGCAGCCCAGGCCGCCGCCGGCTATGCGGGCGACGTGAGCGCCGAACTGGCCTGCGCCTGGTGGCAGGCCGGCGAGGCCGTGCTGGTGGATGTACGCACCGATGCCGAGCGCGAGTGGGTGGGCTTTGTGCCCGGTGCCGTGGCCTTGGCCTGGAAGCAGTGGCCCGGCATGGCGATGAACCCGCAGTTCGATGCCAGCTTGCAGGCCGCCGTGCCTGCCGGAAAGAAAGTGGTGCTGCTGTGCCGCAGTGGTGTGCGCTCCATCGCCGCTGCCAAACGCGCCACCGAACTGGGTCTGGAGGCCTACAACATCCTTGAAGGTTTTGAAGGCGACCCCGATGCCAATGCCCAGCGCGGCCACCGCGGTGGCTGGCGCCTGCGCGGCCTGCCGTGGCGGCAGGGATGAGATCCGTGCCCCCACGCTCCACCGCTGCGCGGGTCGCTGCCCCCCAAGGGGGCTGTTTCAGCTTGAGGCGGCCCGGCGCTGAAACGGATGCCCGCACGCTGGCCCCACAATAGCCCCCAGAGACAACTCGACAACAACAAAACCATGACATTTCTTGCGCTGGACATCGGCAACACCCGCCTCAAGTGGGCCCAGTACGCCAGCCCGCAGCCCGGCGCCGCCCTGCTGGCCCAGGGCGCCGAGTTTCTGGAGAACATCGACAAACTCGGGGATGGCGCCTGGCGCAGCTTGCGGCCCCCCCGCCATGTGCTGGGTTGTGTGGTGGCCGGCGATGCGGTCAAGCGCCGCGTGCAGGAGCAGATGGACGCCTGGGACGTGGTGCCGCAGTGGGTGGTGTCCAGCGAGGGCGAGGCCGGCCTGCGCAATGGCTACGACCACCCCACCCGCCTGGGTGCGGACCGCTGGGTGGCCATGATTGGCGCCTACCACCGCATGCTGGCGCAAGGCGCGCCGCGCCCCATGGTGGTGGTGATGGTGGGCACCGCGGTGACGGTAGAAGCAATTGACGCCGAGGGCAAATTCCTGGGCGGCCTGATCCTGCCGGGCCACGGCATCATGCTGCGCGCGCTCGAATCCGGCACTGCCGGCCTGCATGTGCCCACGGGCGAAGTGCGCGAATTCCCCACCAACACCAGCGATGCGCTGACCAGCGGCGGCACCTACGCCATTGCCGGCGCGGTGGAGCGCATGGTGCAACACGTGAACGCCCACTGCGGTGCAGAGCCCAAGTGCATCATGACCGGTGGCGCAGGCTGGAAGATGGCGCCCAGCATGACACGCCCGTTTGAGCTGGTGGACAACCTGATTTTTGATGGCCTGCTGCAAATGGCCCAGGGGCGCTACCAGCCTGCCGTGCAGGCCTAGCGCCGGGTACGGGACTAAAGGTCCAGCAGCTGCGAGAAATCGGTGTGGGTGGAGCTGGGGCTGTTGTCGGTGGACAGCACCGTGCTGCCTTCGAACGCATGCTCCAACACGCGTACATCAGGCTCACCGGGCAAGGCGCCCGCCAGCACAGCCCGGTCCACCATGCGCATGAGCAATGCACGCGCCGCCTCCGGCGACTCCCCCTGCAAGTCCACAGTGGCGTTCAGGGTCAGACGAACAGTTGCCAAATCTGGGGCCCGGTGCGCGGCACGCGATGCCGAGCCACTGTCTTGCAGCACGGTCCCATCACGGGCCACAAACAGCACCCGCGAATGCCCCCGCGGCGACAGCACATGGGACTGGCCGTCCGCATTGACCACCAACATGGTGCCATTGGCAAAGTCGCGTGCCCAGGCGGTTTTGCCGCCCTGGAAGCCGCGGATGCTGAAGCCATAGTCACGGGGCGAAGCGAAATTACGACCACTGGTGTCCAGTGAAGGGTCGTCAATTTCCAGGTCGTCGTGGACAAAGGTGTAACGGGTCACGCCCGCTTGCAGCGGTCGTAGGGTCGCACGGGGCAGACTGGGAGGATGCTCTCGGGGACTGAGTTCGCTCCAGTTGGTCATGTTTAACTCCCGTTATTTTGTGTTTTCATCATACGTATTTCAGGGCTTCGACGCGAGCCATTGTTCGGCCAGGCGCACCCAGTAGGTGGCCCCCAGCGGCAGCAGAGCGTCATTGAAATCGTAGCTCGGGTTGTGCAACATGCAAGGGCCGCCGCCATGCCCCATCTCGCGGTGCGCACCGTCGCCATTGGCAATGAAGCTGTAACAACCGGGCTTGGCCTGCAGCATGTAGGCAAAGTCTTCCGCTCCCATGGTGGGCTCTTGCGCCAGCACGTTCTCTTCGCCCACGATGTCGGCCATCACCTTGCGGGCAAATTCGGCCTCTTTGGCGCTGTTGATGGTAGGCGGGTAGTTGCGCACAAATTCGAAGTCACATTGGGTGCCAAAGGCCGCGCTGGTGTGTTGGGCCAGGTCGCGCATGCGTTGCTCAATCATGTCCAGCACCGCGATGGTGAAGGTGCGCACCGTACCCTGGATCTCGCAGTGGTCGGGGATCACATTGGTGGCCTCGCCCGTATGGATCATGGTCACCGAGATGACGCCCGCGTCGATGGGTTTTTTGTTGCGGCTAATGATGGTCTGGAAACCCTGCACCATCTGGCAGGCCACCACCACGGGGTCAATGGCGTTGTGCGGCATGGCCGCATGACCACCCTTGCCGCGAATCACGATTTTGAACTCGTTGCTGGACGCCATCACTGGCCCCGAGCTGGCGGCAAAGGTGCCGGCGCGCATGCCGGGCCAGTTGTGCATGCCAAACACAGCCTCTACCGGGAACTGCTCAAACAGGCCGTCCTTGATCATCTCCCGCGCGCCGCCACCGCCCTCTTCGGCCGGCTGGCACACCAGGTACACCGTGCCATCGAAATTGCGGTGCTGGGCCAGGTATTGGGCGGCGCCCAGCAGCATGGCGGTGTGGCCATCGTGGCCACAGGCGTGCATCTTGCCGGGATGCTGGCTGGTGTGGGCAAAGGTGTTGAACTCCTGCATGGGCAACGCGTCCATGTCGGCGCGCAGTGCCAGCGCACGGTTGGAAGTACCGGCTTTGACAATGCCCACGACGCCGGTGGTGCCCATGCCACGGTGGATGGGTATGCCCCACTCGGTCAGCTTGGCGGCCACCAGGTCGGCGGTGCGCACTTCTTCAAAACACAGCTCGGGGTGGGCATGCAAATCACGGCGCAAAGCGGCAATTTGGGGGGTGTTGGCAACAATCGGATCGAGCAGTTTCATGGGAGAACTCCAGCAAGGAAAAGGATTGTGCACCGCCTCGGTGACGGGTGCAGGCCAGACTCGCTAAAGTAGCGCCATGCATCCAGAGAATTCATCCCCTGCATCAGAACACAAAGTCCTCGGTGCCTGCCCCCACGACTGCCCCGACACCTGCTCCATGGTGGTCACCGTGCGCGAGGGCATTGCCATCAAGGTCCAGGGCAACCCAGCCCACCCCGCCACCAACGGCGCGCTGTGCACCAAGGTGTCGCGTTACACCGAGCGCACTTACCACCCCGAACGGCTGCTGCATCCGCTCAAACGCGTGGGTCCCAAAGGGTCTGGCCAATTTGCGGCAGTAAGCTGGGACCAAGCATTGAGCGACATAGCAGAAAAGCTCCAAAGCATTGCAGCCCGCGACCCGCAGGCCATTCAGCCCTACAGCTACGCCGGCACCATGGGACGTGTGCAGGGCGAAGGTATGGCAGCCCGTTTTTTCAACAAGCTGGGCGCAGCCCGGCTGGACCGCACCATTTGCGCCTCGGCAGGCGCTGAAGCCATGACGCTCACCCTGGGCAACAAAGTCGGCACCAAGGTGGAGTTTTTTGCGGAAAGCAAGCTGATCCTGATCTGGGGCAGTAACTCGATTGCCAGCAATGTGCATTTCTGGCGCTACGTGCAAACCGCCAAGCGCAACGGCGCCAAGGTCATCTGCATCGACCCGCGCCGCTCCGAGACGGCCGAGAAGTGCCACCAACACATCGCCCTGCTGCCCGGCACCGATGCGGCCCTGGCACTGGGCCTGATGCATGAGCTGATCACCCACGACTGGCTGGACCACGATTACATTGCCCGCCACACCCTGGGTTGGGACGGTCTGCGCGAACGCGCCCTGCAATGGCCCCCCGAGCGCACCGCTGAGGTTTGTGGCATTAGCGCCGACGAAGTGCGTGCGCTGGCCCGCGAGTATGGCCAGACTGCACGCGCGGGCCAGCCCGCAGCCATCCGCATGAACTACGGGCTGCAACGGGTACGTGGGGGCGGCAATGCTGTGCGCGCCATTGCCTGCCTGCCCGCGCTGGTGGGCGCGTGGCGATACCGCGCTGGAGGCGTACTGCTGTCCAGCTCGGGTTATGTGCCCACCCAGACCCTTGCACTGGAGAGGCCCGAGCTGCTGGCCGGCCGCACGCCACGCACCATCAACATGAGCACCATTGGCGACGACTTGCTGCGTCCGGCCAGCCCGGAGTTCGGCCCGGCCATTGAGGCCCTCATCGTCTACAACAGCAACCCCGTGGCCGTGGCCCCAGAGTCGACCAAGGTGGTGCAAGGCTTTGCGCGCGAAGACCTGTTTACGGTAGTGCTGGAACACTTCCAGACCGACACCGCTGACTACGCGGATTACGTGTTGCCCGCCACCACCCAGCTGGAGCACTGGGACGTGCACAGCAGCTACGGCCACACCGACATCCTGCTCAACCGCCCGTCCATTGCCCCACTGGGCGAAGCGCGCACCAACACCCAGTTCTTCCGCGACCTCGCGCGGGGCATGGGTTATACCGAAAACGTGTTTGCTGAGTCGGATGAAAGCCTGTGCCGCACTGCCTTTGGCGACAAGGTGGACTTTGCTTTGTTGCTGAGCCAGGGCTATGCACCCCTGCCCGTTCCCGATGCACCGTTTGCCGACGGCGGCTTTCCGACACCCAGCGGGAAGTGTGAGTTTTTCAGTGCGCGCCTCGCCGCTCGCGGTGAAGACGGTCTGCCAGACCATGTGCCGAACTACGAGCCCGCCGGGGCCGATGCGCGCTACCCGCTGGCCATGATCTCGCCACCCGCGCGCAACTTCCTTAACTCCACCTTTGTGAACGTGAAAAGCCTGCGTGACATCGAAGGCGAACCGCTGCTGGAGATCCACGCCATCGATGCGGCTGCGCGCCAGATCAGCGATGGCGATGTGGTGCGCGTGTTCAACGGCCGCGGCGCCCACGAATGTGTGGCCCGGGTTTCGGAACGCGCCCGCCCTGGTGTGGTCAACGGCTTGGGCATCTGGTGGCGCAAGCTGGGGCGCGATGGGACCAATGTCAATGAACTCACCAGTCAACGCCTGACGGATATGGGCAGGGCGCCTACGTTTTATGACTGCGCGGTGGAAGTGGCGCGGGCTTCTGGGCCGCTGGCTGGCTCCTGAACAGCAGGGGCCCCGGGTGTTGTTTTTCGCAAGGACCCAGCTTTTTTAACACCCACTCCCCCAGCCCCTCGCCCCGTCGGCGAGGGGAGCTTTTAACTGCCACATTTTGTTGTTGCGTGCCGACTACGTGGCCTCTGGCGTGAGGTGGCCACTGTTGGTTCGCTCCACGGCCATAACTAACGGTTGTGGATACCTCGGAGAGATGGGTTTGCCAACGCTGGCGGCTGCGTCCGCCAGTGGCTCCGCGCAAGCGCATTCGAAGTCCTAGAACTGCAGGCGCTGGCCGTGGTGTACCCAAGCGGCGGCAATCCCTCTCACGTAGTGTCGTAGCCGGAGTGGGTAGCAAGATCGGCTGTTGAAAGGCTCCCCTCGCCGACGGGGCGAGGGGCTGGGGGAGTGGGTGTTAAAAAAAGCGAGGTCCCTGCAAGAGCCAGCAAACCCAACTACGCCTTCTTCCGCGCAAAATTCAGCAGCCGCGTGGCAATCAGCGTTTCGGCCATGAAACACAGCAGTGCTAACAGAAAACAGCCCACACCGCCCAGAAACGTGATGATGGATATGCGCAGGCCGGGGAAGTCGATGGTCTCGCCCAAGAATAGCACCATGATGGTCACCCCGATCAGGATGCCGCACAGCGTAAGCAAGGCGATGCAGCTGTTGGCCAGCAGACCCCGGGTGCGCAGCTCGGCCAGTTCGGCGTAATTGGCATCCGTTTCCTCGGGGTGGGTCTGGTGCTTGATGTGCTGCTCCACCGTGCGTGCGCGGTCAATGATGCGCGCCAGCCGGCCCGCTACCGCAGCAATCATGCCGGACACCGCAGTGAGCAAAAACACCGGCGCCACCGAGAGCTGGATGCCATGCGAAACGGTGTCGGGGTCCAGGGGAAAAGCCATGCGCGCACCTCAATAAAAAAACGCCATGCGGGCAGGCACCCGCATGGCGTTGCATTGTAGGTCTGCGTTTAGCGCTGCTGGGCCAGTTGCTGCTCCAGCTGGTGCAGCACACGGTAGCAGTCCAGCACGCGGCCCACGCTGGAGTTGGGTTCGCGGCCTTCTTGGATGGCCGCGAAAAACTCGCGATCCTGCAGCTCGATGCCGTTCATGCTGACCGCCACCTGGCTCACATCGATCTTCTCTTCCTTGCCGGTGTACAGGTCGTCGTAGCGCGCCAGGTAGGTGGCCGTGTCGCCGATGTAGCGAAAGTAGGTGCCCAGGGGACCGTCGTTGTTGAAGCTCAGGCTCAACGTGCAGATGGCGCCGTTGGCCGCACGCAGCTGGATGCTCATGTCCATGGCAATGCCCAGCACGGGATGGATGGGGCCCTGGATGGCGTTGGCTTGCACGATGGGGCTGTTGGCCTGGTAAGCAAACAGGTCCACCGTGTGGGCAGCATGGTGCCACAGCAGGTGGTCGGTCCAGCTGCGCGCCTGGCCCAGCGCATTGGTGTTGGTGCGGCGGAAGAAGTAGGTCTGCACATCCATCTGCTGGATGTTGAACTTGCCTGCAGTGATCTGCTCGTTCACATACTGGTGGCTAGGGTTGAAGCGGCGGGTGTGGCCACACATGGCGACCAGGCCGGTCTTCTTCTGCTCGGCCACCACGGCCTCGGCACCGGCCCAGCTGTCTGCCAGGGGGATTTCCACCTGCACGTGTTTGCCGGCCTTCAAGCAGGCCAAGGTCTGCTCGGCGTGCATTTGCGTGGGGGTGCACAGAATCACCGCGTCCAGCTCGGGCAGGGCCAGGCTGCTCGCCAGCTCGGTGGTGACGTGGCCAATGCCGTATTTGGCGGCTACTTCCTTGGTTTTTTCCAGGTCACGGCTGATCAGCGAGATGACCTCCACACCGTCGATGTTCTTGATGCCGTCCAGGTGTTTGATACCGAAGGCACCGGCACCGGCCAAAGCGACTTTGATGGTTTTGCTCATATTAATTGTTCTCCAAAATCAAATGTCCCACCGCCGTGTTGCTGGCGGGCACATGGTAAAAACGGTGCTTGACGCTTACAGAATGTGCGCGAGCAGCTATCAAATCTGTAGCATCGTAGGGCACATCGGACATCGCGCCACGGGCGATCAGCCACATCACCAGCTCAATCCCTTCGCTGCCGGCTTCACGCACATAGTCGATGTGCGGTGTGGCGGCGCAGGCGGCTGGGTCGGCAATCATTTTGTCCAACCACGCGTTGTCCCACTCGCGGTTGATGAGGCCGGCGCGTGCGCCCTGCAGTTGGTGGCTCATACCGCCCGTGCCCCAGATGTGCACGTTCAGGTCTTCGTCATAACTCTCCACGGCTTTGCGAATCGCCTTGCCCAGGTTGAAACAACGCTGGCCACTGGGCACGGGGTACTGCACCACGTTCACCGCAAACGGAATCACCGGACAGGGCCAGCTGTCCTTCACCGGGCCTTTCTCGCCGCACATCAGGCTCAAAGGTACGGTGAGGCCGTGGTCCACATCCATCTTGTTCACGATGGTGAGGTCGAAGTCTTGCTGAATCACGGAATGCGCAATGTGCGCAGCCAGATCCGGGTGACCCTGCACCTTGGGCACGGGGCGCGGGCCGAAGCCTTCATCGGCAGGCGTGTATTCAGCAGCGGTACCGATGGCGAAGGTGGGAATCATGTCCAGGCTGAAGGCCGTGGCATGGTCGTTGAAGACCAGAATGATCACGTCGGGCTTGTTGTCCTTCATCCATTGCTTGGAATACTCATAGCCGGCGAACAGCGGCTTCCAATAGTCTTCTTGGGTTTTGCCCAGGTCCATAGCAGCGCCGATGGCCGGCACGTGGGAAGTAAATACGGAGGCGGTAATTTTGGCCATGGGGTTCAGTCTTTCTTGCCAGCGTGGCCTTGGGGTTGGCGGTGGGCTTGGGCATCGCCGTCTTCGCCGATTTTTCGATTGCCTTCAGCCGAACGGCCACCCGACACCATCATGGCGCGGTATTCCGTTTCCGACATGCCGGTCATGCTGCCCGCCATCTGCTGAAAGCTCAGGCCATGGGTGGCGCCGATTTTGGCCAGGAAGTAAATGTTGCCGCCCAACTGCATGGCGCGATTCAGGTCCATGTCGATCACGGCCTGGCGCTGGTCTTCACTCATGGGCCACTCGTTGAGGTAGGCGCGCTGATCTGCTTTGAAGCGCGTACGGTTTTCGGCCTTCATGAGGCTCATGCAAAACTGGTTGAGCCAGTAGCCTTTGCGGCTTTGTTCGGCATCAAAAATGATGGTGCCGGGGATGTCCTGGTAGGGTTTGTCGAGTGCCATATCAGTCTTTCAGGGTTTCAGGCCAATAGAGGCGGTTGGGGTTGTCCACGAGCAGCTTGCGCTGCAACTCAGCGGTAGGTGCGATGTGCGGGATGAAGTCCACCAGCAGGCCGTCGTCGGGCATGTGGTCCTTCAGGTTGGGGTGTGGCCAGTCGGTACCCCACAATACGCGGTCGGGGAACTGCTCGACGATGCGCCGGGCAAACGGGATCACATCGCGGTAGGCATTCTGCTCACCGTTCAACGCCTTGGGTCCGCTGACCGACAGGCGCTCGGGGCAGCTCACCTTGCTCCACACATTCTGGTGTTCGCGCATGAATTTTTCAAACAGCGCGAACTGCGGGCCGTCCACCGGCAGCGACACATCGGGGCGGCCCATGTGGTCCACCACCACAGTGGTGGGCAGCGCGGTGAAAAAGTCCCACAGCTCGGGCAGGTCCACCGCTTCAAAGTAGATGACCACATGCCAACCCCACTTCGCAATGCGGCCGGCAATTTCCATCAGCTCGTCCTTGGGCGTGAAGTCCACCAGGCGCTTGACGAAGTTGAAACGCACGCCGCGCACACCGGCGTCATGCATGGCCTGCAACTCTTCGTCCGTGACGCCGCGCTTGACGGTGGCCACGCCACGCGCCTTGCCCTTGCTGGCAATCAACGCATCCACCATGGCGCGGTTGTCTGCGCCGTGGCAGGTGGCCTGCACGATGACATTTTTCTCAAAGCCCAGGTGGTCGCGCAAGGCGAACAGCTGGTGCTTGGAAGCATCGCAGGGGGTGTACTTGCGCTCGGGTGCGTAGGGAAATTCGGCGCCCGGGCCGAACACATGGCAGTGCGCGTCTACTGCTCCCGCGGGCATTTCAAAGCGGGGTTTGGCGGGGCCGGTGTACCAGTCCAGCCAGCCAGCAGTTTTGGTGAAATCACCTGAAGTAGGTTTGCTCATCACGGTCCTTTAGTCGATGTACTTCAAGCCTGCAGCAGCCAGGGGCTCGCGCATCTTGTACATGTCCAGCCCCAGCACACCAGCGGCGAGTTTTGCGCGCTTCTCGCCTTCAAAACTTTCGCGCTTTTGTGCGGCTTCCAGTGTGGCGGCGGCGCGTGCGGCGGGCACGCAGACCACGCCGTCGTCATCCGCCACGATCACGTCACCGGGCGTGACCAACATGCCGGCGCAGACGATGGGAATGTTGACCGAGCCCAGCGTGGCCTTGATGGTGCCCTTGCTACTGATGGCTTTGCTCCACACGGGAAAGCCCATGCGCTGCAGCTCTTTCACATCGCGCACACCACCGTCGATGATGAGGGCACGTGCGCCACGGGCCTGGAAGGATGTGGCCAGCAGGTCGCCAAAGAAGCCATCGGTGCATTCGGCAGTGACGGTGGCCACCCCGATGTCACCGGGTTGGATCTGCTCGGCTGCGACATGCATCATCCAGTTGTCGCCGGGCTGCAGCAGCACAGTGACCGCCGTGCCGGACACCTGCACACCAGTCTGGATAGGTCGCATATAGGGCTTGAGCAAACCCACGCGGCCCATGGCCTCGTGCACGGTGGCAGAGCCGAGCGCGGCCAGGCCGTCTGCGGCTGCGCGGTCTGCGCGCTGGATGTTTTTGTAGACAACGCCTAATTCATACATATTGCTTCTCCTCACTGTTGTTGCTGAACCCGCGGCGGATCAGGGGAGAGTGCCTCCGCTCATGTCCCCCGCCCACTGCGCGGGCTCCTCCTTTACTTCGCTGCGGCACTCACCCCTACTCCACCGCTGCGAAGGTATCTATCTGGTCATCGCACTCCAAACACGTTGGCAAGGTGCGGGGTGGGTGTGCGTTTTGCGGAGGTAAAGGAGGAGCCCGCAAAGCGGGCGGGGGACACGCAGCAAAACGCGCACCCACCCCGCTCCCCCCAAAACCAGGCAAAACGACTACCGCCCCTTGGCCTTCAAAGCCACATCCAAGCGCGGGAACACGCGCCGCGCATTGCCTTCGTAAATCTGGAACCGGTCCTCATTGCTCAGAATCTTGGACGCCTCGATATAGCGCTTGGTGTCGTCGTAGTAGTTGCCCGTCTGCGGGTCGATGCCACGCACCGCGCCAATCATCTCGGAGGCAAATAACACGTTCTTGACCGGAATCACAGTGTTCAACAGATCGATGCCGGGCTGGTGGTACACACAGGTATCGAAGTAAATGTTGTTGAGCAAATGCTCCTCCAACAACGGTTTCTTCAGCTCCTGCGCCAGACCGCGGAAACGCCCCCAGTGGTAGGGCACGGCGCCACCGCCATGGGGGATGAGGAACTTGAGTGTGGGGAACTGTTTGAACAGATCACTGGTCAGGCACTGCATGAAGGCCGTCGTGTCGGCGTTCAGGTAATGGGCGCCGGTGGTGTGAAAACACGCGTTGCAGCTGGTGCTCACGTGGATCATCGCGGGGATGTCGTACTCCACCATCTTCTCGTAGATGGGGAACCACGCCTTGTCGCTCAAGGGCGGCGAAGTCCAATGGCCGCCGCTGGGGTCGGGGTTCAAGTTGATGCCCACGTTGCCGTACTGCTCCACACACTTCACCAGCTCGGGAATGCAGGTAGCAGGGTCCACGCCAGGGCTTTGCGGCAGCATGGCGGCGGGAATGAAGTTGTCGGGGAAGAGCTGGGCTACGCGGTAGCACAGCTCGTTGCAAATGGCCGCCCAGGTGGCGCTGGTGTTGAAGTCGCCAATGTGGTGGGCCATAAAGCTGGCACGCGGGCTGAAGATGGTGAGGTCGGAGCCACGCTCTTTCATCAGGCGCAACTGGTTCTGCTCAATGGTCTCGATCAGCTCGTCGTCGCTGATCTTCAGGTCGGCCACCTTGGGGCCTAGCTCGGGCGTGGCCAGGTTGGCAATCTGCGCGTTGCGCCAGTTTTCCAGCGCCTTGGGCGCGGTGGTGTAGTGGCCGTGGCAGTCAATGATCAGGGGCTTTTTCACGGGTGTCTCTCCTGGGGTCTTTTTGAAATGAGGGGCTCAAACAGGCTGCATGCCCTGGCGCTGCTTGGCGGCGGCGGCCTGCGGCGCTGCCATGTGGGCCAGCAAGGCCCGCACGGCCTCGGCCTGGGTGGAGTGGCTGCCAATGCCGGCCGAGAAGGTGGTAGTGATCTGGATAGCGGCCGGCAACGGGCCCACGATGGTGATGCCCTCCACATGGATGAGCTCGCTGAGTTGCTGGAAGCCCAAGGCCACCTCACCACGCGCCACTAGTGCACCCACGGGCACGCCGGGTGGCGCCTGCACGATGCGGTCTTTGATCGTATCGGCAATGCCCCAGCGCTCAAACAGCTTGGCCAAGGCCACGCCGCTGGGGCCGGTGGAGTAACTCAGCGTGGGGGCAGCCAGCACGGCAGCACGCACCGCAGACTCAGAAGAAATGTCGGGTGCCGCCGCTCCGGCCTGCACCGCCACGGCCACGCCGGAGTGCACCAGGTCTACCTGGCTACCGGGCAGCAGGTGGCCCGCAGCTAGCAATTTGGCGATGGCGTCGGACGCCAAAAATACGGCGTCAAACACCTCGCCCGCCTGCACGCGCTTGGCCGCGTCTACACCGCCCACGGATTCGATCGCCACCGCCTGGCCCGTGCGCGCCGTGAAGTCTGCCGCCAACTCGGCCAACAGCAAGCGCGTGGCCATGGAGGAGATACAGCGCAGGGCCACGGACGGGGTGGGGGCAGGTGTTGGCATGGTGGGTATTCTGGTCGGCGCACCGCCCTTTGATAAGCCAAGGGGGCCACTAGCAGCTATCTCAAATTGGCATAATCGGAGCACAGCTATTCGCCGATGCCATTTCCCCACCCTGGAGCCCCACGATGGACCTCAAGCAGCTTGAATACTTTGTCCGTGTGGCCGAAATGGGCAGCTTTACCCGTGCCTCCATCTCGCTGGACGTGGCCCAGCCCGCGCTGAGTCGGCAGATCCGCCTGCTGGAGGTGGAGCTGCGGCAAAACCTGCTGACGCGCAACGGCCGCGGCGCCGTGCCCACCGAGGCCGGCAAGCTGCTGCTGGAGCACGGGCGCGGCATTCTGCACCAGGTGCAGCTCACGCGCGAGGAGCTGGGCGCGG
>Ga0209211_10008249_pt1 | contig 14302 bp, 12 predicted proteins | sample RifGroA2_FD_183992 | JGI IMG/M metagenome (GOLD analysis project Ga0209211, IMG submission 183992) | Groundwater microbial communities from Rifle, Colorado, USA - Groundwater A2 (SPAdes) (version 2) | ecosystem: Environmental > Aquatic > Deep subsurface > Groundwater | place: Rifle, Colorado...
AGCTGCTGTATGACGGCCTGCAGGTCTTGCAGCACCGCGGTCAGGATGCCGCCGGTATCGCCACGCTGGACGGCCATACCTTCCATCTGCACAAGGACAACGGGCTGGTGCGCGATGTGTTTCGCACACGCAATATGCGCGCGTTGCTGGGTAATGCGGGCATCGCGCATGTGCGCTATCCCACTGCCGGTTCTTCGGTGGATCACAACGAGGCGCAGCCGTTTTATGTGAACTCGCCGTTCGGCATCATGCTCGGACATAACGGCAATCTGACCAATGCCGAAGAACTGAAGAAACAGTTGTTCGTGGATGACTTGCGCCACGTCAACACCAATTCCGATTCGGAAGTGTTGCTGAATGTGCTGGCGCACGAGTTGCAGGCCAGGTCAAAAGGGCCGCGTCTGGATGTGCCGACCATTTTTGCCGCGGTGTCCGCTGTGCACCGGCGCTGCCGTGGCGCGTATGCCGTGGTGGCGATGATCGCGGGCTACGGCTTGCTGGCGTTCCGCGACAGTCACGGCATTCGTCCGCTGGTGGTGGGGGTGAACGAAACCGTTCTGGGGCAGGAATACCTGGTTGCTTCGGAGAGCGTGGCGCTGGATACGCTGGGCTTCAAATTTTTGCGCGATGTCGCACCCGGCGAGGCGGTATTCATCGATTTTGCCGGCAATTTTCACAGCCAGCAATGCAGCGACAGGCCCAGCCTGAATCCCTGCATCTTCGAATATGTCTATCTGGCGCGCCCCGATTCGGTGATCGATGGCGTGTCGGTCTACGAAACGCGCCTGTATATGGGCGAATATCTTGCCGACAAGCTCAAGCGCGAATGGGACGGGGTGGATATCGACGTGGTCATCCCGATTCCCGATTCCAGCCGCCCCAGCGCGTTGCAATTGGCAAACCGCCTCAACATCCCGTTCCGCGAAGGTTTTGTGAAGAACCGCTACATCGGTCGCACCTTCATCATGCCCGGGCAGGCGATGCGCAAAAAATCGGTACGCCAGAAGCTGAATGCCATCGGCATGGAATTCAAGGGCAAGAATGTGCTGCTGGTGGACGACTCCATCGTGCGCGGTACCACCAGCCGCGAGATCGTGCAGATGGCGCGCGATGCCGGTGCGCTGAAGGTATATTTCGCCTCCGCCGCGCCGCCGGTGCGCTTTCCGAATGTGTATGGCATCGATATGCCGAGCCGCAGCGAGCTGATCGCGACGGGGCGTAGCGATGAGGAAATCTGCCGCGAAATTGGCGCGGATCGCCTGATCTATCAGGATCTGGATGACCTCAAGGCGGCGGTGCGCAAGACTAATCCCGAGATCACCGGTTTTGACGCATCCTGCTTCGACGGCAACTACATCACCGGCGACATCACGCCGCACTATCTGGATGCGATCGAAGCACTGCGTGGCGGCGGAAATGCCAACAAGTTACTGGACGACGACCAGATGGAGCTGGATCTGGCGGCAAATGCGGCTTCGATGTGAGTTTCAGAAGGCGGAAGTCAGAAATATTGAGGATCAGATGAGCGAAATAAAATATCAACCGGAAACTTTGGCGGTGCGTGCGGGCGTGGTGCGCAGCCAGTTCGGCGAAAACAGCGAAGCGCTGTTCCTGACTTCCAGCTTCGTGTTCGAGAGTGCCGCACAGGCTGCCGCGCGTTTCATCGGCGAGCAGCCGGGCAACATCTATTCGCGCTTCACCAACCCGACCGTGACGATGTTCGAGGAGCGCCTCGCCGCGCTGGAAGGCGCGGAGCAATGCGTCGCCACGGCATCCGGCATGTCGGCGATCCTGGCGTGCGTAATGGGTTTGCTGAAGGCGGGCGATCATATCGTTGCCTCGCAGAGCATTTTCGGCGCGACGGTCAACCTGTTCAACAACATCATCAAAAAATTCGGCGTGGAGACGACTTACGTTTCAGCGACCAATGTATCCGAGTGGCAGGCGGCGGTGCGTCCGAATACCAGATTATTCTTCCTGGAAACGCCGTCCAACCCGCTCACCGAGATTTCCGATATCGCCGCGATCGCCGCGGTGGCGAAGGGTTGCGGCGCACTGCTGGCGGTGGATAACTGCTTCTGTACGCCGATCCTGCAACGTCCGTTCGAACTGGGTGCGGACATCGTGATCCACTCCGCGACCAAGTACATCGACGGGCAGGGGCGCGTGCTGGGCGGCGCGGTGCTGGGCAGTCGGAAGAACATGGAAGGCGTATACGGTTTTCTGCGCACCGCCGGACCGACGATGAGCGCGTTCAACGCCTGGATATTCCTGAAGGGTATGGAGACGCTCAAGCTGCGCATGGACGCGCACAGCGCCAACTCGCTGGAGCTGGCGCGCTGGCTGGAAGCGCAGCCCAACGTGGCGCGGGTGTTCTACCCGGGCCTGCCGTCGCATCCGCAGCACGAACTGGCGATGCGCCAACAGAAGACCGGCGGCGGCATCGTGTCGTTCGAAGTCGCGTCGTTCGGGGGCCGGGGCGCCAAGGAGGCCGCGTGGCGCGTGATCGACAACACGCGCATGATCTCGATCACCGCCAACCTCGGCGACACCAAGACCACCATCACCCATCCGGCGAGCACCACCCACGGACGCATCTCGCCAGAGGCGCGCGCCGCGGCGGGCATCACCGACGGCCTGATCCGCATCGCGGTCGGGCTGGAGGCGGTAGTGGATATTCAGAACGATCTGGCGCGCGGGCTAAACAAATAACCTCTGTTATTCGGAGTGGCGATGGATATTCTTGCGGCGCAAGTCGGCGGAGCACTGAAATCACATGGGCTGAAGTTGGCGACGGCCGAATCCTGCACCGGCGGCGGCGTGGCGCAGGCCATCACCGATGTGGCGGGCAGCTCGGCATGGTTCGAGCGCGGCTTTATCACTTATTCCGATCTGTCCAAGCAACAGATGCTGGGCGTGAGCGAAGCGACGCTCAGCCAGCATGGCGCGGTATCCGAGGCGACGGTGCGTGAGATGGTAGCGGGCGCGCTGGCCAACAGCACGGCGCAAGTGGCATTGGCGGTCAGCGGCATCGCCGGGCCGGATGGCGGCACACCGGACAAGCCGGTCGGCACGGTATGGTTCGCCTGGGGAATTAAACATGGCGCGACCCATGCGCAGCGGCATCAAATCATCGGCAATCGTGCCGGAGTGCGCGCCCAAGCGGTGCATATTGCCTTGCAGGGCGTGATCGACCTGCTCGGGCGGCGGACGGAACTGGCTTAGGTTCCTGCACTCGCTGCTTGCGGGGCAACCTCAGGAGTTCTATCAGAGGGCCGGGGCGAGGGAAGCGGGTATATCGGGTTTCATCATCGGGGGCGGCATTTTTTTTCACACCCATTAAAAAATCCAATAAAGAACGTTCGTTCTGTACAAGTGCGAATTGATGTGCCACAATCCCGCACCATTTTTTGAAAGGGAATCGTAATGGATGACAATAAAAGCAAGGCACTCGCGGCGGCTCTGGGCCAAATCGAGAAGCAGTTCGGCAAGGGCTCGATCATGCGCCTCGGTGAGCACGACGTGGCACGCGATATTCAGGTCGTGTCCACCGGCTCGCTGGGCCTGGACATCGCGCTCGGCGTTGGCGGCCTGCCGCGCGGTCGCGTGATTGAAATCTACGGCCCGGAATCATCCGGCAAGACCACGCTGGCCTTGCAGGTTATCGCCGAAATGCAGAAGCTGGGCGGCACGGCGGCATTCATCGACGCGGAGCACGCGCTCGATCCAAGCTACGCGCAGAAGCTCGGCGTGAAGGTCGAAGACCTGCTGATCTCGCAGCCGGACAACGGCGAACAGGCGCTGGAGATCACCGACATGCTGGTGCGTTCCGCCTCGGTGGACGTGGTGGTGATCGACTCGGTCGCCGCATTGACACCCAAGGCCGAAATCGAAGGCGAAATGGGCGATGCGCAAATGGGCCTGCATGCGCGCCTGATGTCGCAGGCGCTGCGCAAGCTGACCGGCAACATCAATCGTTCCAACACGCTGGTGATTTTTATCAACCAGATCCGCATGAAGATCGGCGTGATGTTCGGCAACCCCGAAACCACCACCGGCGGCAATGCACTCAAGTTCTACGCGTCGGTGCGCCTGGATATCCGCCGCATCGGCGCGATCAAGAAGGGCGATGAAGTGATCGGCAACGAGACGCGCGTCAAGGTGGTGAAGAACAAGGTCGCCCCGCCGTTCCGCGAAGCGTTGTTCGACATCCTGTACGGCGAGGGCATCTCGCGCGAAGGCGAGATCATCGATCTGGGCGTGCAGCACAAGCTGGTGGAAAAAGCCGGTGCCTGGTACGCCTATAAGGGCGAAAAAATCGGCCAGGGCAAGGACAACGCGCGCGAATACCTGCGCGAGCATCCGGAAATCGCTTTTGAAATCGAAAACAAGGTGCGCGGAGCATTGGGTGTAGCGCTGCTCGATGCGGGCGAAAAACCGGCGGGGAAAGTCGAAAAGGCCAGCGCAAAATCTGGCCCAAAAACCTCCGAAAAACTTTTGGCCGGGCACCCGGGTGAGGAAAAAGCCTGAGTTAAGCCTGCGCGCGCGCGCCCTGCAATATCTGGCGCGCCGCGAATACAGCCGCGCCGAGCTGCGCGGCAAGTTGTTGCCGCGTGTGCAAATGGGTGAAGATTTCGGGCCGTCATTTGATTCCTCCGGGCCGGTCGATCTGGATGCGCTGCTGGATGACTTGACGGCGCGCGGCTGGCTGTCGGATGCCCGCGCCGCCACGCAGTTGCTGCATGCCAAGCGCAGCCGTTTCGGCACCCAGCGCATCGCCCATGATCTGCGTCAAAAGGGCATCCCGGAAGACTTGGTCAGTGCCGCGTTGCCCGCATTGAAGGAAAGCGAGTTGGAAGCCGCGCGCAGTGTATGGCAAAGGAAGTTCGGCACACTACCGCAGGACGCCGGGGAAAAAGCCCGGCAAATGCGCTTCCTGCAATCGCGTGGGTTCGGGTTCGAGGTGATTTTTCAGGTGCTGCGAGCTTCTGGTGTGTAGGATTGACGATGCCTGTTATATTGCGCTACAAAGGTTACACGTTTTTCTTCTTTTCTAATGAGGTGAATCCAAGAGAGCCGTTGCACGTGCATGTGAGAAGAGCGGAGGCAACAGCGAAATTTTGGATCAAGCCGCAAGTCGGGGCGGCAGAAAGCTATGGGTTAAGCAGTCAGGAATTGAATGAATTTGCGAAGGTGGTTGTCGACAATCGGCAATTGATAGAAAGGGCGTGGCATGAGTTCTTTGGCTAAAGCAGTGAGTTTTGATGCGAACACCCTATGGGTGGACTTCGCCGATGGCCGCAGGCTGGGCGTGCCGCTGGCCTACTTCCCGCGCTTGCTGAATGCGGTGCCGGATCAGCGCGAGCGATACGAGATCAGCGGTGGTGGTAGTGGTCTGCACTGGGATGAGCTCAATGAAGATGTTAGCGTTGAAAACCTGTTGTTGGGGATAGGTGACAGAACAATCAAGCGCTTGTTGGTGGACTGATATTTTGCCCGCGCAATTATTATTTTGCTAATAAAACCGATAAGTAACGAGCAAGTGGAGCAGGGATGAGTGAAGAGTTATTGCAGCGAGGGCTTGATAAGAACAATCCTACTACTAAGATTGGCAAGTGGGACTATTATGATATTGGGGCGACAACACTTAAGGCTTTAAAAGGTGCAAATATTATCCGAAATATCGGTTATGGTAATTTGGAAAATAAAAAAGTAGATGCCCTTATTGTTAATAAAAAAGATGTGATTGCCATTATCGAATTCAAACAGCCCAAAGAATTTAAAACCGATGCGCAAAAACAAAAAGCTATAAATCAGGAAATAGATGTCGCCCACAAGCTAGGCGCAAAGATTATTATCGCCACAGATACAAAAGACACCCTGTGGGTCAATGCCTTGACTGGGAAAAAGATTACCGACGAAAGTGGAAATGTACTCACAGCGCAATTTTCGATCACAGACGAGAGATTGCCAGCGTTAATCGAAAAAATAAATTACTCTATCAATGAAAAAAATAACCAGATACTACCCAAAAAACTTGTTAACCCTACTGATTTAGCTCGTTCCATTTGGCAGGATATCTGGAGCGTGAGCGGCGCTACGCCAGAAAATTGCCTTTATACTTTTGTTGAGCTATTTATCTTCAAATATCTTAGCGATTTAGGGATTCTAAAAAGTACAAACAGTTTTGACTTCGTGATGAGCATGTATACATCGGGTGATACAGCCGATGAGGCGCTACAATACTACGCTGACAATATCAGAAAAAAATAAAAGAGTTATTTCCGTACAATCATGCAGATAATACCACCATCATCAACGGAACTATATTTGTCAGCAAAGACCAAAAAGCCGTAGCAGGCTACAGCACGGTATTTAAAAAAGTTCTTCAAAAATTCAATGATTATGGAAGATTGGAACATATTGACTACGATTTTAAAAGCCAACTATTTGAAAGTTTTTTAAAAGAAAGTATCAGTAAAAAGAACTGGGGGCAGTTTTTCACCCCTATGAAAGTGATTCGGGCAATAGAAAAAATTTCCAAAGACGAGATAAAAGAAGGGGCGGTTATTTGCGATCCAGCTTGTGGTGTTGGAAAGTTTTTACTCGAACCAATCAAAAGTAGGCTGGATAGGTTTTATAGTGTAGAAGGCGACAAGGTTATCCCAAAGATAACAATCAGGGGTTTTGATAAAGGATTTGATAAAGACGAGCAAAAGACGATTATTTTAGCTAAGGCTAATATGCTTATCTATTTTAGTGAAATCATCAAAGATCACCCAAGCCATACAAAAGAATTTGCTAAAATTTTTAATGATAGCTTCACGCTAAAAACAAACTCCATTCTAGGAACGCTAAAAGATCCAATCGAAAATGAGTACGATTTAATTCTCACCAATCCACCATATGTCACAAGCGGAAGCAGCAACCTCAAAGAGGAGATACAAAAAGACTCCGATCTTAAAAGCTACTACAAGGTCAACGCTATAGGAGTGGAGGGGCTTTTCATGGAGTGGATCGTCAGGGCATTAAAGCCAAATGGAAAGGCTTTTATCATCGTTCCTGACGGCATCTTCAATCGCCAAAATGACAAAAACTTAAGGGCATTTTTACGCCAGGAGTGTTTTATTGACGGGATTATTTCTCTACCGCTAAACACCTTTTTTACCACCAATAAAAAAACCTACATTCTGTGCCTTACCAAGAAAAACACCAAGGCTGATATTCAAACCTCCCCCGTGTTTACATATCTTGTCAGTGAAATAGGTGAAAGTCGCGATGTTTACCGTTTCGACATTGAGCAAAATGACTTGGAAGAAGCTGCCACGCTTTACGGTTTTTTCAAAGGCAACAAGTCAAGTTTCGAGACTATCAATAAAGACCCGCGCTGCAAGATAGTTCCTGTTGATAAATTTGACCCAGACACGCATTGGTCAGTCGACAGATGGTGGAGTAAAGAGGAAAAGATTGGCTTGGGGATTGAAGAAGAGGACAAGACTATAAAATTTGAAGAGTTGCCTTATTTTGTCGAAGATATAGCCGACAATATTATGGGTATTAAAAATCTTCTCTTGGAGTTAAGCGAAAAAAAAAAGCCTAATTTAGAATTTAAAGACGTTTTAATCGGTGATATTTTTACGGCGCAAAAAGGCCTGTCAAAATACACCAAAACTTACGGGCAATCGCATAAAGGTGAATATCCCGTCTACTCGGGTTCTAATATTGCACCTATCATATTTATAGATACTTATGACTATGATGGTAAGTATCTCTCTTGGGTTGTAGATGGGTTTGCTGGCTACATGAAAGTATTAAACGGCAAGTATTCTGCAACTGGTCACAGAGGCATATTAACCATAAAATCAAATTTTATAGATATTGATTACGTAAAATTCATGCTTGAACCTACTTTACGAGAGCTTGCCAAAGGTCGTAAAGGAGATAAAGGAAGTAACGAATACACAAATGTTTCTTCTTCAGTGGTTGAAAATTCAATAATCTCCATCCCCATTCTCCCAAATGGTGATTTTGACCTTGATGCTCAACAAGCTGCTGTTGAAAGATACCGTGTCGTAAGCGATCTTAAAACAAAAGCTAAAGAATATGAGCAAGCATTAAAAGGGCTGACCATTACGGTTGAGAAAGACTTAAGTCAATGTAATACAGTGTTAATCAGCGAAATTTTTACCATACAAAAAGGTTTGTCAAAATACACAAAAACTTACGGACAATCGCATAAAGGCGAATACCCCGTTTATTCGGCATCAAACAATGCACCACTTACTTATATTAATTCATTCGACTACGATGGGGAATTTCTCACTTGGGCCACAAACGGATTCGCGGGGTACATTAAAGTATTAGATGAGAAATTTTCAATCAACGGAGATAGAGGATTGCTGATTAGAAAGAACGACAGGATAGATATTGAATATGTTCAGTTTGTTCTTGAGCCCATCTTGAGAGAATTAGCAAAAGGCAGAAAAGGTGATAAGGGCGGCGATGAATTCACAAAAGTTTATCCGTCAATGGTTGAAAATGCCACGATCTTCATTCCTGTCCTCCCTGATGGCAGTTATGACATCATGACGCAACGAGCTATAGCCGAGAAATATAAAAAAATTGAAGAAATAAAAAATCTTTTGTTGCTCGAACTAAAGAAAATAGGGGATTTTCTTTGGTCGTAGAACGGGTGAGTATTTTCCCCGATCAAAAACAACCTCCAACTTCCATAAGTCTAAAGACAGTCGGGAGTGCTGGAAGTGAGCATGACCGGTTCCATTAACAGGAGCGAAATCTTTGCTGTGTCCGTTATACAGATTTGTGATTAGAAAGTTAATTAAATGAAAAGCAGTGAAATCCGCCAGAAGTTTTTAGATTATTTCGCCTCCAAAGGCCACACCGTAGTCGCCTCCAGTTCGCTGGTGCCGCACGAGGACCCGACGCTGCTGTTCACCAATGCGGGGATGAACCAGTTCAAAGATGTGTTCCTCGGTTTCGACAAGCGCCCCTATACGCGCGCCGCTTCTTCGCAGAAATGCGTGCGTGCCGGCGGCAAGCACAACGACCTGGAAAACGTCGGCTATACCGCGCGTCACCACACCTTCTTCGAGATGCTCGGCAACTTCAGCTTCGGCGATTACTTCAAGCGCGACGCGATCAAATATGCCTGGGAGCTGCTGACCGAGGTTTACAAATTACCCAGCGAGAAACTATGGGTGACGGTGTATGCCGAGGACGACGAGGCTTACGACATCTGGACGAAGGAAATCGGCGTGCCAGCCGCGCGGGTAATCCGCATCGGCGACAACAAGGGCGCGCGCTACGCTTCGGACAACTTCTGGATGATGGGCGATACCGGCCCGTGCGGCCCCTGCACGGAAATCTTTTACGACCACGGCGCGGACATCTGGGGCGGCCCGCCCGGTTCGCCGGAAGAGCACGGCGACCGCTACATCGAAATCTGGAACAACGTGTTCATGCAGTTCAACCGCGACGAGCACGGTGTGATGCACCCGCTGCCCAAGCCGTCGGTCGACACCGGCATGGGCTTGGAGCGCATCTCGGCGGTGTTGCAGCATGTGCATTCCAATTACGAGATCGACCTGTTCCAGAATCTGGTTTGCGCGGCGGCGCGGGTAACCGACACCAGCGACCTCACCAACAATTCGCTCAAGGTGCTGGCCGACCACATCCGCGCCTGCTCATTCCTGATCGCCGACGGCGTGATTCCCGGCAACGAAGGGCGCGGCTATGTGCTGCGCCGCATCATCCGCCGCGCGATCCGCCACGGCTACAAGCTCGGCGCGCGCGACGCGTTTTTCCACAAGATGGTGCCGGATCTGGTGGAGCAGATGGGCGCGGCCTATCCGGAACTGGCGGCGGAGCAGGTGCGTGTGTGGGATATTTTGAACCAGGAAGAGGTGCGTTTCTTTGCCACGATTGAGCACGGCATGGCGATCCTCGAAGCGGAATTGGAAACTTTGGGGGCAGCCCCTCACCCTCAGTCCCTCTCCCAGGGGGAGAGGGAAGCGAAACCCTCTCCCCTTGGGAGAGGGCAGGGTGAGGGAACGCGCGTTGTTCTGAGCGGTGACTTGGCATTCAAACTGCACGATACCTACGGCTTTCCGCTCGATCTCACCGCCGACATCTGCCGCGAACATGGCGTGATTGTCGACGTTGTAGCGTTTGACAAGGCCATGGCACACCAGAAAGAACAGGCGCGCGCGGCAGGCAAGTTCAGGGTGGCGGCGAACCTCGAATACGCCGGCCCGGCGACCTTCTTCCGTGGCTACGACACGCTGGAGCACAAGGGCAACATCCTCGCGCTGTACAAGGACGGCGCATCGGTGAACGAACTGAACGAGGGCGACCTCGGCGTGGTAGTGCTGGACGATACGCCGTTCTATGCCGAGTCAGGCGGCCAGGTCGGCGACTGCGGCAAGCTGCATAGCATGCACGGCATCTTCGCGGTGGAGGATACGCAGAAGATCCAGGCGACGGTGTTCGGACATCACGGTGTGGTGAAAACCGGCAAGCTGACCGTCGGCAACGGCGTGACGGCGATAGTGGATGCCGCGGCGCGCAGCCGCACGATACGCAACCACTCGGCGACGCATCTGATGCACAAGGCGTTGCGCGAAGTTTTGGGCGCTCACGTGCAGCAGAAGGGTTCGCAGGTCGATGCGGACAAGACACGCTTCGACTTCGTGCACTCACAACCGATGATGGATATCGAGATACGTAAGGTCGAGCGTATCGTGAATGCCGAGATACTCGCCAACGCGGAGTGTCAGGCGCGCGTGATGTCCATCGAGGATGCGCAGAAGACCGGCGCGATGATGCTGTTCGGCGAGAAGTACGGCGACGAGGTGCGCGTGCTGGACATCGGCTCCAGCCGCGAGCTGTGCGGCGGCACCCATGTCAAGCGCACCGGCGACATCGGGCTGTTCAAGATACTTGCCGAGAGCGGCGTCGCGGCGGGGGTGCGGCGCGTCGAGGCGGTGACCGGCGAGGGCGCGCTGGCGCTGGTGCAGCAGCAGGAGATGCAGTTGCGCCAGGTGGCGGACGCGGTGAAGGCGCAGCCGCAGGAAGCGGCGTCGCGCGTCGCGCAAATCCTCGATAACGTGAAGACGCTGGAAAAAGAACTGGCGCGGCTGAAATCGAAACTGGCCGGCGCGCAAGGCGATGATCTCGTCAATCAGGCGCTGGAGATTAACGGCATCAAGGTGCTGGCCGCGCAACTGGAGGGCGCCGATGCCACGGGGTTGCGCGAGACGCTCGACAAGCTCAAGGACAAGCTCAAGAATGCCGCCATTGTGCTGGCTGCGGTGGACGGTGATAGAATTAATCTGATTGCCGGTGTGACTCCCGGCCTGACTGCAAAAATCAAGGCAGGGGAGCTGGTGAATATGGTCGCGCAACAGGTCGGCGGCAAAGGCGGCGGCAGGCCGGATATGGCGATGGCAGGCGGCACTCAGCCCGAACATCTGGATAATGCGCTGGCTTCGGTTTCTGATTGGATAAAAACTCGCATATAAGGAGCGATGTAGGTGAACACAACCCGTTATAGCGTATTGCTGGTCGAGGACGATTTACCGGCAACGGATTTGGCGCATCACGCCGCTGTTGAGTTTGGCCCCGAGATTAATCTGACCGTGGTGGGGGGCGGCGATGCTGTGCTGGATTGGCTGGGCGAGAGCATCGCGAAAAAAGAGCAATTGCCGCATATCATCCTGATAGACCTGAAGCTGCCGAAACTGGACGGCTTGGCAGTGTTGCGCAAACTGCGCATGCATGCCGCCACGCGCGATATTCCGATCGTGGCGTTTTCGGCGGAATATACGCAGGCTGATGTGCTGATGAGTTACCAGGTCGGGGCGAACAGTTTCGTGGCCAAGCCGGTTGACCTTGAACAGTTCGCCGGATTTTTCCGCGAGCAATTGGCATACTGGATGCAACCGCGCCAACGCGAGTTGGCTTTTGCTGCGGGGCAGGGTGCGGCAGGACGGCTTTAACGTTGCTGTTGTCTATGTAGGGGGCGCGATTAACCAGCCACTTACCCATTGTTTTTTGATGGGTTAGTGGAATGGCTATGCAAAGCTATCGCGCCCTTCTTCTGGTGCATGAATAGATCAGGGCGCGATAAATCGCGCCCCTACCGAGAGTTGTTCGGCCATTGAAATAGAATCAGAACGGCAGCCGCAAATGCGGCGCAGCCCGTTGGAATATTGCGCGAAAGTCGTTCTGGATGCGCTGCAATGCATCCGCAGTATCCGCCTCGAAGCGCAACACGATCACCGGCGTGGTGTTGCTGGGGCGCGCCAGGCCGAAGCCGTCGGCATATTCCACGCGCAGCCCGTCCAGCGTGATGATTTCCCTTGCATCAGTAAACATGGGTGCGTCGGCAAACTTTGCGGTTTGTTGCAGTTGCGCCAGCAGCGCATGGTTCTCGCCTTCGGCGGTGTGAATATGCAGCTCCGGGGTGCAGAACGCATCCGGCAGGGCGTTCAGCGTGGCGCTCGGATTCGCCACCTTGCTCAGGATTTCCAGCAGGCGCGCGCCGGCATACAACCCGTCGTCGAAGCCGTACCAGCGTTCCTTGAAAAATATATGCCCGCTCATCTCGCCGGCCAGCAGCGCGCCGGTTTCCTTCATCTTGGCCTTGACCAGCGAATGGCCGGTCTTCCACAGCGTCGGTTTGCCGCCGCGCTCGCGTATCCAGCCGAACAGATTGCGCGTGGATTTCACGTCAAAAATGATTTCCGCGCCGGGGTTGCGGCTCAGCACATCGGCGGCGAACAGCATCAACTGGCGATCAGGGTAAATGATCTTGCCGTCTTTGGTGACCACGCCGAGGCGGTCGCCGTCGCCGTCGAACGCCAGCCCCAGCTCGCTGTCGTTACTGCGCAATGCGGCGACCAGGTCTTCGAGGTTGTGCGGATCGGACGGGTCGGGGTGGTGGTTGGGGAAATGACCATCCACCTCGCAGTACATTTCCTCTACTTCACAACCGACCTGGCGGTACAGCTTGGCAACGTAAGCTCCGGCCACGCCGTTGCCGCAATCCACGGTGATCTTCATCGGGCGCGCCAGCCTGATGTCGGAGACGATGCGCGCGATGTAATCCGCGCTGATGTCTTGTTGCGTGTAGCTGCCGCAACCGTGCGCGAGGTCGTTCTGTTCGATGCGCGCGCGCAGCTTCTGTATCGTTTCGCCGGACAGCGTCTCTCCGGCCAGCACCATCTTCAGGCCGTTGTAATCCGGCGGGTTATGGCTGCCGGTGAGCATCACCGCGCAGTGGGTCTGCAACTGGTAAGCGGCGAAATACACCATCGGCGTGGGAACGCAACCGACATCGATCACGTCGATGCCGCTCTTCCGGATGCCGCGCGCCAGCGCGGCGATCAGTTCCGGGCCGGACAATCTGCCGTCGCGGCCAATCGCAATCTTGTGTTGCCCGCGCGCTGCCGCTTCCGAGCCGAGCGCATGGCCGATGGCCTCCACCACTTCAGGCGTCAGCGTCTTACCGACGATGCCGCGAATGTCATAGGCCTTGAAGATTTCCTTGGGCAGGTTTTGCATTGTGTTGTCCTTGGTTTCAATGAAGATCAGTGATCTTGAAAAAATAGTTAGCCACATAACCAGCGACTTGGCTGGTGTTTTTTGCCAGCTTAGTCGAATGGCTAGTAGTTACATCAGAGAACACAGAGATCACAGAGGAAAACAACCGGTTGTAACAAGAGAACGGCTCATCTTTTGGGTGGGTCACTAAGGAAAGAATCAAAGTGATGGCCTCTCTGTGTTCTCTGTGAACTCTGTGGCTCGAATTTTAGTTTTTTAAAGTGATGGTTTGCGTTAATTTTTCCCAGACCATGTCCGGGGTAAGTTGCATCATGCAGTTGAAGTATACCAATGGGCATTCGCGCTTGAAGCATGGACTGCACTCGATATCGAGTTTGATGACCTGCGCCTGTGCGGACAGCGGCGGGGTGAACTGCGGGCTGCTGGAGCCGAACAGCGCCAGCATCGGCCGATCCAGCGCGGCAGCCAGGTGCATCAGGCCGGAGTCGTTGCTGATGACCAGCCGCGCGCATGCCAGCAGCGCGAGGGCATCGCCCAGATCGGTGCTGCCGCACAGGTTGATGCATTGGCCTTCGGCGAGCTGGTTGATCTCTTCGGCGGCATGCCTATCCTTGCCGGAACCGATCAGCCATACCGCATAGCCGTGTTGCCGCAGACGTTGGGCGATGTTCGCATAATAGGCTGCCGGCCAGCGCTTGGCGGGGCCGTACTCGGCGCC
>Ga0209211_10008250_pt1 | contig 14301 bp, 15 predicted proteins | sample RifGroA2_FD_183992 | JGI IMG/M metagenome (GOLD analysis project Ga0209211, IMG submission 183992) | Groundwater microbial communities from Rifle, Colorado, USA - Groundwater A2 (SPAdes) (version 2) | ecosystem: Environmental > Aquatic > Deep subsurface > Groundwater | place: Rifle, Colorado...
ACCCTCTTTCAAATATTTTCCTTCGTCACCGACTAAGTCGCCGTTCATTTCCACCTGTTCATAGGTGGTCATATTCATGAAAGCATAATTATCGCCTTTCGACTGTTGCTCAAGGCGACCGTGAGCATCGTCGAATCGGTCGCCGGTCTTATAAAGATACTGCATAGTCTGAAACGCGACGCTCACAATATCTACCGCTTCGCCGGATTTGTAGGTGATTTCAATCACTTTGCCGGAAGCCAAATCTTTCATGCGAGTGCGCGTAAAAGCCGCGCCTTTGCCCGGGTTCACATGCTGAAATTCCACCACCACATAGAGATTGCCGTTGTGGCGAATAACGGCTCCTTTGCGAATATCGCTCGTTGTTACGGCCATAGAAATTAGTTAGTTAGCTGATCACTGACTGATTGAAAAATAACCTCATTAATATCTTTTGCGCCGGTAAACAATAGTACCATACGATCCACCCCCAAGGCAACCCCCCCCGCCCGCAACGCCAGCAAGCTGGCTTGCGTGGCGGGCGGGGCCGCCTGTTCCATGATGACCGAACTAGCCGGTATTCCCGAGCGCAAGGCCGCGATAAAATCGGGGTCTACCCGCCAAGTTTCTTTACCCAGTTTCCGGCGCAGGGCCCGGTCGGCCTCTAAACGGCTTTTTTGTTCGTCGGCGTCAAGCAATTCGCCAAATCCGTTGCACAATTCCAAACCGCCAATATAGCACTCCGCGCGCTCGGCGTAACGCGGGTCCTCCGCGCACAACCGCGAAAGCGAGGCCATCTGGGCCGGGTAGTCATAAATAAACACCGGGCATTCTAACCCAAAATGCGGTTCAATTTCATTCAAAAATATTTTGAAAAACAGATCTTCATAGGTGTCGCTGGCGCCGGATTGAAAACCTCTAGTTTTAACTAACTCCTTTAATTTCTCACTATCCAAATAATCATTCAATTCTACGCCGACATATTTTTTCCATACCTCGCGCATGCTTAATCGCTCCCACGGTTGATCCACTTTTATTTCATTATTTTTATATTTCATCGTTTCTACGCCGATCGTTTCGGCCACAAATTTAAACAGCTCCTCCATATCATCCATAAAATCTTGATAGGCTCCCGGCGCGCGGTACCACTCAATCATGGTGAACTCTGGGTTGTGGGTGCCGCCAAAACTTTCATAGTCGCGAAAGCATTTGGTGATGGAAAAAATTTTGGCAAAACCGGCGGCAAGTAATTTTTTCAAACTAAACTCCGGCGAGGTGACGAGGTGAAACTGTTCGCTGCGGCCTTCGGGGTCGTGGAAGGTAACGGGTACGGGGTTGAGATACGGCTCCTGCCCGGGCAATTTCACCGCGAGCGGAGTATCCGTTTCCAAAAACCCCTTTTGCCAAAAAAATTCGCGGATAGCGCGAATAATGGCGGAACGGTCTTCGTAAATCTTTTTTATCCGCGGATTGTCGCGCAACTCCTGCCAGGTGGACATATTATTAAATTGCTAAACTGTTAAATTGTCAGTGAATTTTGCGCCTTCAAACAATTTAGCCATATAGCAATTTAACAATTTTATAAAAACGGCACCACAGAGTAGCGCCGTCTTTCTAAAAACCTTAGAACCAGAACTATCTTGCGATGTAACCCATCAAGCTGGCCTGGCGAGCTTTTTTAATTTCAGTCGCCACTTGGCGCTGATGGCTGGCGCAGAGGCCACTGCGGCGGCGCGGCGCGATTTTCATATACGAAGACACGAAACGGCGCAGAGTGCCGACATCTTTGTAGTCCACAATGAGTTTGTTGTTGATGCAGTAGTAGCAATCTTTCGCTATTTTTTTCGCGTTTCTATTTTGGAAGGAGGCGGGCATAAAAAATAATTTTAAAAAGGAATATCCTCAACTTTGATTTCTTCTTCAATCACCTCCGCCGGCTTGTCCGAAGCTCCGGCGAATGGCGCGCCAACCGGAGAAACTGGAGAATAGGCCGGTGTGGCGGGGCTGGAGTAGCCGCCATCACTTGGCCGGCCATCAAGCATAATAAAACTATCGCCGACAATCTCGGTGCGCGTGCGTTTTGCCCCGTCCTGGCCGGTCCATTCCCTGGTTTGCAGGCGGCCTTCCACATATACGCGCGAACCTTTGCGAAGATACTGGCTGGCGGTTTCCGCGAGCCTGGCCCAAACTACGATATTGTGATACTCCACCTGTTTCTGTTTCTGGCCATTCGGATCGGTCCACTGGCGATTGGTGGCCACGGAAAACGAAGCGACGGAGCGACCGCTCGGCAGGCTCCGGAGCTCCGGATCGCGAGTTAACCGGCCGATAATAGTTGCGCGATTGAGATCCATAGAGCAGTATTATTAAGATTGAGGAATAATAAAGTCTCCGCTGATCAGATCATCAAGCTTTTTGCTAATTTCCTCAATATTGAGCTCCTTGTCGGGGCTCTTCGCCGCCGCTACCGCTTCCGCCTCGGCGACTAACGGCGCTTTTTGCTCGCTCCATTCGGCGCTTTTCTCCGTCATGGTGGTTACGCCGGAGCTGTCGGTGGAGTAGGCGATTTTTTGGGTAGCAGTCAAACCGGTGTTAAAGTGCGTTATCATGGCGCGCAAGAGATCGCGCATTAGCGCTAAACGGTCTTCCAATTTTTTTACCGCCGGCGCAGGAGCCTTGAAAACGACGATAAAAAAATAGCCGTACCGGATCTGTTTGATCGGATAGGCGAGACGATTCTTGCCGATTGGCTGAAGCTCCACATCACTGCCAAATTCTTTCACGAGAGAAACCACTTCTTCCGAGCGAGCGGCGACTTCTTTGTCGTCAAGCGTGCCCGGGAGGATAAACAATAGTTCGTAGGTATGCATAAAATTACTTATCCCGCACTTTTTACGGCGGTCGTAAAACGCCGTAAAATGGATTTGGCCGGGCAACCGTTAGATACTGCCGGTAGCGGCCAAAAAGTGCGCGGAGTTCAAGTTTTATTAAAGGTGAGCCTATTGTAGCAGAAAACCGAAGGAAGTCAAGAGGCTCGCGCGTCGTCCTTTTTTATGCTATACTATGGACATACTTTGTCTATATCTCGCCTATGATACGACTTGATACTCTTAAAAAAATCATTAAAAAATACGGCTTCAAAATCACTGCGGCGCAACTGCGCGCGGCGCAAGCCACGGCTGTAAAATTGAATAAAGACCCGGAAGAAATTTTAATCAATGACGGCCTCGTCGGCGAAAGCGAGCTATACCAAAAAATGGGAGCGTATCTCAATGTTCCTTTTGTCGCTCTGAAAGGGCGGGAGATAAAAAAAGACGCTCTTAACTTAATCCCGGGGCCGGTGGCCGGCACACACCAGGTGGTGGCCTTTGAAAAGAACGCCAACGAAATAAAACTGGCTATGATTGACCCGACCGATATCCAAACGATTGAATTTCTTCGCCGCAAAACCGGCCTTGAGCCCAAGGTATACATCACCGCCTTGTCCGACCTGAAAGAAGCCCTGCGCCGCTACCACTCCGAGCTGGAAGGCGAACAGCTTCGCGTTATCCAAGAAAGAGAGGGCGAGGCTGGCGGAAACGAACTGAAAAAAGCGGCCGAAACCATCTCGGTCATCAACATCATCAACAACATTCTGGAAAATGCCGTCTTTGAGGGGGCATCGGATATTCATATTGAGCCGGAAGAAAAAGACGTCATCATCCGCTATCGCATTGACGGCGTTTTGAAGCAAGTAATGACCCTGCCGAAAAGCCTCCAAAGCGGAGTTACGGCGAGGATAAAAATTCTCTCTAACGTGAAACTGGACGAACATATGATACCGCAGGACGGCCGTTTCAAAATTCAGGTGCAGGATGACAAGGTGGCGTTGCGCGTGTCTATTCTGCCGGTCTATGACGGAGAAAAAATCGTCATGCGTATTTTACACGAAGGCGCCAAACCGCTTACCCTTGATCAGCTGGGTTTTCTTGACCAACCGAGAAAGATTGTGGACGCGGCCATTGCCAAACCGCACGGCATGATACTGGTTACCGGACCGACTGGTTCCGGCAAAACGACCACGCTCTACTCCATTTTGGGTATTTTAAACCAGCCCGGCGTGAACATTTCAACCATTGAAGACCCGATTGAATACCGCCTGGCGGGAGTAAACCAAAGTCAAATCAACCCTAAAGTAGGCTTTACTTTCGCTACGGGCCTGCGCGCGCTTCTGCGTCAAGACCCGAATATCATCATGGTCGGCGAGATCCGCGACCAGGAAACCGCCGAGATCGCCATCAATTCCGCCATGACCGGCCACTTGGTGCTATCCACGCTCCACACTAACGACGCGGCCACCACATTGCCACGCTTGGTGGATATGGGCGTGCCGCCATTTCTGGTAGCCTACACCGCGAACATCATCATCGCCCAGCGGCTGGTGCGCAAAATATGCCAATTTTGTAAAAAAGAATACCGCCTTGACCAAGCCGCGCTTCACGAACTCGCCAAAGTTTTTGACACTAAAAAATTAACGCCTTTGTTCAAAAAATACATCCGCGATTGGCGCGAAGGGAACAGCCCGGAAGAGCTGGCGTTCTACCAAGGAGCGGGTTGCCGGCGGTGCGGCGAAACCGGCTACCGCGGGCGGCTCGGCATCTATGAAGTGCTGGAGATCAACCCTGAAATAATTAAAATGATCAACCAGCATGCGAGTGCCAATGAAATAAAAGCCTACGCCCACGGCCACGGCATGCTCACTATTTTTGAAGATGGTTTAATCAAGGCGAAAATGGGCATCACAAGCATCAGCGAGGTGCTCCGCGTAACCCGCGAATAACCTATGCCACCGACAAAACCGGCCACATTGATAGAAAAAATGAATGAATGGGCGACCGACCACCTGCCAATTTCGTTCGTCCAGAAAATTTTGTTTGTCCACAACCTTTATATCATGGTGAAATCCGGCCTTTCCCTGGTGGAGGGTCTGCGCATTCTCTCCGAACAGATGGACAACAAGCGGCTAAAAAAAATCTTAAGCGAGATCAAACGGCAGGTGGAAAAGGGGCGGCAATTGAGCGAGGTGCTTTCCGAGTATCAAAAAATTTTCCCTTCCATCTATGTCAGTATGATCGCGGCGGGAGAAACAGCCGGTAAAATGGAAGCAGCTCTGCTCCAAGTAAATAACCAAATGAAAAAAAGCCATGAACTGGCCGCTCGCATTAAAGGAGCGCTTATTTATCCGGCAGTGATTCTCGTTGCTATGGCCGGCATCGGCATTGAAATGGTGGCCTTTGTCCTGCCCAAAATTATTGTAATGTTCAACGATTTTCACGCCGAACTGCCTCTGCCAACCCGAATGCTTATCTGGACGGTAACAACGGCCGAGCATTACGGCCTATTCATAGCCATTGGTTTGGGGGCGTTCATCGCTTTCTTGGTTTGGCTGGAACGAAAACCGCGCATAAGGCGGACGGTGCATGCCTTCAACTTGCGTCTGCCTATTTTCGGAGCGATTATTAAAAAAATCAACTTGGCCAGTTTTACCCTAACACTTTCCTCATTACTCCAAAGCGCCATTCCGATTGTTGAAGCGGTAAAAATTACCGCCAGCGTGCTCGGCAACATTAAATATCAAGAAGATTTGCTCGCGGCGGCCGAAGCCTTAAAAAAGGGCGAGCCGCTCTCCGCGGCGCTTAATCGTTCGCCGGAACGGTTCCCCCCGATGGCGGCGCAGATGATAATGGTCGGCGAACAAACGGGCGAACTGGAACAAATGCTCGGCGAGCTCTCCGAATATTACGGAGACGAAGTGGACAATACCATGAGAAATTTCTCAACAATCATTGAACCGGTGATCATTTTGGCCCTGGGCGCGGCAGTCGCCGGCATCGCGGTGGCCGTCATTATGCCCATGTATTCGCTTGCCCAAAGTTTTTAAACAGCTATGTTTCTAAACAACCCATTCCCCGGCGCTTTCGGACTAGATATCGGCGATCTGTCTATAAAGCTTATGCAAATGAACCGCCATCACCCGATAGGCCGGCCGCCTTTCTTCACGGTTGAAACCGCGCGCGCGGCCGCGCTTCCGCCGGGAGCAATCGTGAATGGAGAAATTCAATTGCCGGAGATAGTGCGCAAAAAAATTCTACATTTGCTTGGAGCGGATAATAATTTTCCGCGGCTGAAATCGCCCTGGGTGGTGGCCAATCTGCCTGAACCAAAGACATTTTTAAAACTCATTGAAATTGAAACGCCGGCGGAAGAATTGACTGATGACGAGGTCATCTACCAGGCGGCAAAGCACCTGCCTTTTGGCGAGGATGAGGCATACCTTGATTGGCAAGTGATTCCCTCCGCTGAAGCAACGGACAAAACCACGTCTGCGCTCATCGCCGCGGCGCCAAAAACCACAGCCGATTCCTACACACGCCTCTTGGAAGAGGCCGGGCTCAACCCTATAGCTCTAGAGGTGGAGGCGGCGGCTATCGCCCGCGCGCTCATTACCGCCGCCAAAGATTATGGCGGTATGGCGCGGGCCATTCTTGATCTGGGAGGAACGCGCTCCGGCCTGATTATTTACGATAAAAATACCATTCAATTTTCCACGAGCATCAATTTTTCCGGCGAGCTGGTCACCACCGCGCTCGCGCAAGGGCTCGGCATTGACCACGCGACGGCGGAAAAATTAAAAATCTCCGCCGGTGCGCGCGTTAACAAAGACTACCCCAAATACCTCAAAATCATTGACGAACTTATTGACCGATTGGTCGGGGAAATAAAACAAGCGCTAAAATTCTACCGCGAGCACTTTGCCGGCGCCAACCCGATTACCCATATTACGATGTGCGGCGGGTCGTCGCGCCTGGAAAATCTTGGTGCCATTCTTTCGCACGCGCTTCGCATTTCCGCGCATCCAGGCAATGTCTGGAAAAACGTATCAGCCGCCGCGCCGCCTTCCGCCAAACAAACCGCCGACGGGTTAGAACTGGCCGCCGTAATCGGGCTGGCTCTACGCGCGGCGCAAAATCCGCTTCGCCATTCCCTATGATGACTCTTCGCCTCAATTTATTGCCGCCGCCTAAAAAAAACGGCCTCGCCAGCATGATACGCTATTTATTCGCCAAAGAAATGCTTGAGTTTACCATCTTTACCTGCGCTCTTTTGGCGACTGCTCATCTGTTAAGCTGGTTTGTTCTCGCTCAAACACTCAATGATCTAGCGGCCACCTCTCTTCTGGTAAACCGCGAACTGCCCACGGTGAACCAAGAAATTCGGGCGATTAACGCCTTAACCAGAGAAATTGGCCTGGCCGGAGCCGGTTTCGCCCCCCTTACCCCCAGAATCGTTGACATCGCCTCCGCGTTGCCGCCGGAAATCCGCCTCACCGCCCTAACCATTGACAACAATACCGGAGCTATCAGCCTCGCTGGAATAGCGACAACGCGCGCCGCCTTTCTTGACTATCAAAAAATCATCAGTGTTCTCCCCTGGCTGGAGGGAGTGAATACGCCGGCATCGCAGTTATTCCAAAAAGAAAACATCAGTTTTGAAATTAGAGCCCATTTGAAAAAATAACCGTCGTTTTTTGTATGCGTTTCACCCCGCAGAAAAAAATTATCGCCGTCATTATCGCCCTGACCGCGACGGTCGTCATTATCACCGCCGCCGTTATACTGCCTACTATCCATTACACCAGGGAGCTGGACCGCGAAACTTATGAATTGCGCGTTTATTTGGAAAAAAAATATGAACGCAGTTTAAGCGTGCGTTCCACTCTAAAACAAACCGATGCTATTAAAGCTGAATTGGCGCGCGTGCCCGATCGCCTTTTCCGAGAAGGCGACGAACTTGAACTAATAACGAAGCTTGAAGCTATCGCGGCTAAAAATGCCATTACCCAAAAAATCACCAATTCCAATTTGGACAACATCGCCAACCGGCGCATCACGATATCTCTGGCCATCGCCGGCAGTTACCTCGGCGTGCTCAACTACTTGGCCGACATAGAAAACGAGCGTTACTTCATCATTCCCGCCCGCATATTGCTTATCCCGACCACCGGACAAAACAAGTCGGCGAACGCGAATATCAATATGAATCTTGATATCAGCTTGCATGTCAGCCCTAAATAAAAACTGGTCATTCAAAAAAATAGAGCCCTACGCCAAATGGCGGCTGGCGAGTTTGGCGTTATTCGGCGTTCTTTTGGGGAGCGTCATCGGCAGTTTCTATTTTATTTATTTAAACATTTATCGAACGCTTGATGACGCGCACAATATCATCATCTTAAACTCCAACCTATCAATAAATAAAATCAATATGGAAAGCTACCGGCAAGCCGCTCTAGCCATCAAACTCAAGGAAAAACCAAGTTCCATCCCAAAAAATATTCGTGATATATTTTCTTATGGCCAAACTGCCTCCTCCACGCCAACAACCCCTGCCAAAAAATAACCCCGCCTCCGGCCAGCCAACAGAGCGGCGGCGCTGGTTTGTTTTGGGACGCGAACCTCTGCTCTCGGCGGCGGAAATTGCCGCGGTTTTGCCGGCGGCCAAAACAACTTACGCCCCGCCGATTTTTTTGGTGACGGCTGATTTTGATCCCAAAGAAATAATCAGGCGGCTGGGCGGCACAATAAAAATCGCCGAGGAAATGGCCCCGACACTGACCGAAAAAGAAATGCTCTCCGCCATAGAAGCGGAATTAAAAAGGGTTGACGGTAAAATCCATTTTGGCTTGAGCGGCTACCCCCACGCCGGAAAAATGACAGAGGTGAAACAACTGGCGACCTGGGGTTTAACCATAAAAAAAGCGCTCAAGACAGCCGGTCGTTCAGCGCGCTATGTTGACAACCGCGGCACAGAGGCGCTCTCCTCGGCCGCCGTTTTACACAATGGCCTGGCGGAACGGGGCCGCGAGTTTATTATTATTCCCGTGTCCGACAACCAGTACGCTTTAGGGAAGACGGCCGCCATACAGCCGTTGGAGGAATTCAGCAAACGTGATTTCGGCCGCCCCGGGCGCGACGACACGAGCGGCATGTTGCCGCCCAAGCTCGCCATGATGATGATCAATCTGGCGAGCGCGGATAAAAACGGAATATTGCTAGACCCTTTCTGCGGTTCGGGGACAATTCTCACCGAAGCGGCTCTGCTCGGTTACAAAAATATTATCGGCAGTGATATTACGGAAAAAGCGATTGCTGACACCAAAAAAAATTGGGATTGGCTAAAAATGCAAGATTCGCCGCTACCAAAAATTTTCCAAGCGGACATAAAAAATATTACAGATAAGATAGAGGGGAAAAGCGTTGACGCGATAGTGACCGAGTCTTATATGGGCAAACCCCTGCGCGGTGGAGAAAAACTTGAACAATTACAATCTCAAGCGGAGGAGTTAGCCAATTTGTATGTAACGGCGTTTGAAAATTTCGCTAAAATTTTAAAACCTAAAGGCACAGTAATTTTCATCATTCCAGAATTTCAAGCAGGGAGCAATTTGGTGAAAATAAATTGTCTAGATAAAATAATTAAACTCGGATTTAAACAAGAGAAATTTTTAGACAAGGAAAACAGCCTCGCCTACCAGCGCCCCGGGCAATATGTGCGCCGGGTGATATATAAGTTTACTATTGAAGTATAAATAAATCCCGCACCACGGGCGTAAGCCCGCGGTATTGGGCTTATTACACTGCGGGGTAAATTGACATTCATCCCACGCGCTGACGCGCGGGGTCTTCTGTGGTGCGGGATAAAAGGCTAATTTTTACCCCGCAACTTTTTCACCGCTTTTTTTACTTCTTTGATATTTTTTTCTACCGGCAAATGTTCCGGCATCGTGCCACCTATTTTCCGAATCGTGTCGCGTACGTTTTCACCTATTGCGCGATGTGTGTCTGTCGCCGCGTTTTCGTCTTCAACTCGATCAATTTTTAACTTCTCATCAGTCTGTGTTATTCGGAATAAATTAGCGGCTAGCTCCGTTGCGCCAGTGCGATCGAGCAATTCTCCTTTTCTGACATTTTTATGTTCTTCTAACTCAGTAATGCCCATGCCATATAAACCAATATAACCAGCGTTGTTAAATTTTCCAAAATTACTAACACCGGATGCGCGAGCGGTTTTGAACAATCTTTTATTTTGAGTGGCTACTTCATTGCGAATAAACAGGCGTTTATCCGCCGCCGCTAATTGCTCCGCGATTTCCTGGTGTCTAGATTGCACGGCAAAATATGTTTGTGCGAGAGCGATCTCTTGTTTACGAGGGTCGCCATTTTGGGCGATTAAATAACAAGCGTAGCGCGAAAGCCAAAAATCATTAATTTTGCGCTTTGCTTCTTTTGCCGTATTTTTAGCCAAAATTATCATTTTGCCGGCGTCAGGAAAATGATCCTGAACGTTCTGATTACTTAAATCACAAGCGGCTTTAGCTTTATCAATAACTTTTTCAAAATTTTCCCATTTATTATATCCCAACAGAGACATCAACTCGCGCGCTTCCCAATATTCCACACCCTCTGGCGTTACTTTTTTTATACTTTCAAAATCCTTGACTGGCCCCCGTAGCGTTAGTTCTTGAGTCATATAAAAACAACTAAATTAGTTTAACACCTTGTTTACGCATTTATATGAAAGTAAACCAAATCCCCGTCTTTGATAATATAATCTTTGCCTTCCAGCCGCATTTTGCCGGTTTCGCGAATCTTTAACCAGCCGCCGGCGGCAACAAAATCTTCCCAGTTCACTACATCGGCTTTAATAAAACCCTTTACAAAGTCGGTATGAATAACCCCGGCGGCGTCCGGCGCTTTAGTGTTCGCCTTCACCGTCCAGGCGCGCGTTTCCGGCTCGCCGGAAGTGAGAAAAGTCACTAAATTCAATAGTTTATAACTGGACACAATCAATTTGTCCAAACCGGTCTGTTCAATACCCAAATCTTTTAAATATTGTTTAGCTTCAGCCGGGCTTAAATCCGCCAGCTCGGCTTCCAACTTCGCCGAAACTTCAATTTGTTCCGCGGCCGAGCTGATTTTTTCTACATTTTTCACGCCTTCATCCGTGTTTACTACATAGAGCATCGGCTTCATCGTCAGCAGATGTAAATTACGCATAATTTCCAGCTCGGTTTCAGTGTATTCCAATTCACGAGCCGGCTCCGCCGCCTCTAGCTTTTTATAAACATGTTCAAACAGTGCCGCTTGCGGCGCATATTCTTTGGCGCCGGGGCCTTTCATCATCCGTTTGGCGTTTTCTAATTTTTTTTCTACAGTTTGTAAATCAGCCAGTGCCAACTCGGTGTTGATAATAGCCGCGTCGTCTTTGGGGTCTACCCGATTGTGCACGTGAACAACATCATTGTCGGTGAAGGCGCGCACCACCTGCGCGATGGCACTTACTTCGCGGATATGCGACAAAAATTTATTGCCCAAACCTTCGCCTTCGGCGGCGCCTTTTACCAAACCGGCAATATCCACAAACTCAATCACCGTGGGAATGATTTTTTTTGATTTAGAGACTTCGGACAATTTGACCAAACGTTCGTCAGGTACTTCCACCACGCCGACATTGGGGTCTATGGTACAAAATGGATAATTGGCTACGTTGGCTTGTTTACTTCTAGTTAAAGCATTAAACAGCGTGGATTTACCGACGTTAGGCAAACCGACTATTCCGATGGAAAATGACATAACAAAAAAATTATAAACTATTTTTTTTAACTCAACTAAAAAACTATACCTTATATTTATTAAAAAAACAACTATTTGTATGACATAAATTATTAAATTTCGGCTTCCTATTGTACATAGAATAGTTCTGTGATACAATCTCCTTATGACGCTCACACTAAAACAAAGAGCCCAACATTTGCGACAAACCGGGAAAACCTATTTAGAAATTCAACAGAAATTAAACGTACGCTTACCAGCTAGCACTCTTTCTTTTTGGTGTAAGAAAATATCTTTATCCCAAAAACAGCGCCACCGCATCCAAACTATTATAACTCGGAACAGAGAACGCGCGCGCCGAGCGGCGGTGACGGCAAACAAAAATAAACGGCTGGAGTATCTGAATGATTTGTTCAAAAATAACAGACACCTTGCCCGGATTGCCAACAATAAAGATGTGTCAAAAATTATTGCGGCGATGCTCTACCTGGCCGAAGGAACCAAGGGAAGCCGCGGCTGCTTGACATTTGGTAATTCAGATCCGGCCATCATTTCTTTATTTATTTATCTTTTGACAAAAATCTATACTATTGACATACGCAAATTTAGATGCACAGTACAATGCCGGGCGGACGCTAATATCCCAGAACTTGAAAAATTTTGGTCGAGAATTACCAGCATACCTCTGGCACAATTCTACAAAACTAGAGTTGACCCTCGCACGGTTGGTAAAATTTCGCTCAAACCAAACTACAAAGGAGTTTGTAAACTTGACTATTTTTCCGCTCACCTATATAATGATCTGACAATTATAAGCGAAATTGTTTGTTCAATAGCCAAAAAGGGCCGTTAGCTCAGCTGGCTAGAGCGTCTGGCTGGCAGTCAGAAGGTCGTGGGTTCAAACCCCACACGGTCCACTACAAAAATCGCCCCGACTTAATTGGGACGATTTTTTGTATACTACTATTTTTGTTAAAGCGCGGCGGCCGGACTGGCGGGCGCTAAAATGGGAGTTACATCAATTGGAACAGCCGCCGACTCTAAAATACTTAGAATATCAGAAGATACTGGCGTCGGGTCTGGCGCCGGGCTGGGAATGACGGGAACAACCTCCGCTGGAACCGAAACGGGTGCTGAACCGGTTGACGCCGAAGCCGGAGCTAGTTCAGTTGAGGCTGGCGGAGTTGGAGTTGGCACTGTAGGAATTGGGGTTAAGGCAGAATCAGCCGGCGGCTCAACCGGCGAGCTCGGCGCGGGAGGCGTGGTGGTCGCGGTTTCTGCCGGCGTAGCCGGCGCCGCGTCTGCCGGAGGAATAGTGGATACGCTGGAGGACGCGTTGCCTTCTGTCTGGCCGATTGCCTCCGCCGGAGTAGCGGAAGGGGTGGCGACAGCGTCAGCAGGAGGGGTGGCCGGGGTGGCGGGGCTTTCAATTTTTATCCCGGCAACGTCGGTTATCCCGGCCGTCAGCGGATCAACGCGCTTGGCCACCACGATCCAGTCAAAAGTGGCATTGCTAATACCGCCGCTTAATTCTTTAGCCGTAAATCCAACGGCATCTTTTTTACTCACATATATTCCTTTGGCTTCGCCGGAGGTGAGCGTAACCGTAACTTTGAGCGGCTGGGTTTTGTCAATAATTTCTTGGGTGGCGGCGTCAAAATCTACCCGCACCTCGCCGGCCATTAACTGCGAGGAGCTGGAGAATACGAACTCGGCCGTCGGCGATTGGAGACCATACATATTTTTTTCTCCAACCGATGTTGAGAGGTGGCTCACAAAGTAGCCATTGCTGTCAATCTCCCAAAGGCCGTTTTTACCAGTGACGGCCGCCACATTCAAAATAGAGTAGCCGCCTAGATTAACATCGTTTCCGTTCGGCGCGACCAGGCTGTTATTTTGAGCCGTTTGGACTGTCAGGTTGGCCGGCGCGGCGCCGGAAGAAATGGCGATGCCGGCCGCTCCGGCGATGGTTTGAACATCTTGCCTAAGCGTGGATATGGCCTGATCGCGGTTGTAAATCCAGCCGGTGCGGATGAGCGCCATAATTTTCCCGGAAGCTCCCTCCGGCAAATCATCCAGCGCCATGCCGATAACCGCCACCAGTTTGGAACTGCTGTCTTTGTCCGGGTCATATTTCATGGCATAGCCGGCCGCAGAAGCCGCCACCAATAGATCGCCGCGTTTAATCGGCCCGTTGTCCGCCGTTACCTTCACCGGCACGCGGCCAGCCAGGGCTCCGCCGCTTCTTCAGGCGCGATATCCACCCGCTCGGCCAAATCACCCGGGTTCGTGGAAGTGCCAAAGACAGCCGAAGCGGCATAGAGTTCGCCTCGGGTGCGAACATCGCCATTCGCCATCACCGAAAATACTGTCTGATTGTTCGCCCTAACCGAGAGCGCGTAAGCATCGGTTGAAGTGGTGGAAAAATTCGCCGCGTCAAAGATAAAAGCGCGCGCGCCCGGCGACGCGCCGACCGAAGAAGTGAATAGCGTGGTGGTGGCGAAGCTCAATTTGTCAAGCACAGAGCCGGCCATGCTGAAATTACCGCTAAGGTCAATATCGTACGCCGACTGGCCACTGCCTACTTTCAACACCCCGCTCGCGGTATCTACGGTTAGAGCCTTGGTAAGACCGGGTACCGATTCCGCGGCCAGCCCTTTCTGGAGCAGAACTT
>Ga0209211_10008251_pt1 | contig 14299 bp, 14 predicted proteins | sample RifGroA2_FD_183992 | JGI IMG/M metagenome (GOLD analysis project Ga0209211, IMG submission 183992) | Groundwater microbial communities from Rifle, Colorado, USA - Groundwater A2 (SPAdes) (version 2) | ecosystem: Environmental > Aquatic > Deep subsurface > Groundwater | place: Rifle, Colorado...
CCCGGGATAATGAAATTAAAACCGAGACTCTGCGTGAATGCTTGGTTCACAATTTAAAGTTTCACGAAGAAAATTCACAACGGCCCAATGAAACCCAACGCCATTTGGATTCGGGGCACACATATACAAAATGCTCGGGTTCGAGGGATGTTGATGGCAATGTTCCGCGTGTGAGCGGTAATTTTTTTTCTCGCAGGATATATGTGATTTGGGATGGTTCTAGTTTTCGCGATGCTGCTCATCGTGCCCGTTCCGTAGTTTCCTTGCCTGCGAAACTAAGTAAAGCGTAGAATGAAAGTCTTGATATTTAATAAAAAACTTGCTATAATTAAAAAGTAAGATGACTAAACTTATTTATCAAATAGTGAGCGCTATGATAGGGCTTTGGCTAGCAGTAATGTTTATTCCAGGAGTTTTTGTAAGCGCGTATCCTGATTCAAATTTTTTTGGGTTTAAGTTAACCGCTTTGTGGCAAGTTTATCTACTTTTGGGAGTTATTTTAGGATTATTAAACTTTTTTGTAAAACCCATCTTAGATGTAATCACCCTTCCATTAAGAATTATTACCCTTGGACTTTTTGGTTTTGCAATTAATATGGGCTTAATTTGGCTAATTGATATATTTTTTGAAGAATTAAACACCCCCTTATTATATCCGTTATTGTGGACAACTTTGATAATTTTTGTAATAAATATCATACTATCTCATTTAGCAAATAAAAATAATAACTAATATGAACCCCGTTAGAAGTTTGAATGGGGTGTTAAATTTTGAAAGGTTAAAATAGTAATAATATAAATTAAAAAGAGCAAGCAAAAAAATAATTTTGGTAAAAATTATTTTTTTGCCCATACTTCTAACGGGGTGAATACCTATTTATTTTACGGACAAATTGTAGTTTCAATAATTTTAGTTGTGCTAGTCGCACTGCAGCAAAGAGGTACTGCGCTAGGTTCAGCTTTTGGGGGCGGAGGAGAGTTTTACTCTTCAAGAAGAGGAATGCAGAAGAATTTATTTTACGCTACGGTAGTTGTAGCAGGGATCTTTATTGTTTTAAGCATATTGAATGTGTTATTGTAGCCATTTCTCTAATAATCAATAGTCTAAAATAATGAAAAAATTTCCAAGCTTTTCTCAGTGGAAACAAATTTTTAAAGTACTTACAAAAAAAGAAAAAAGCATATTTCTTATATTCTTTTTATTAGCTATTAGTTCTTTCGCTTTTTTAATAGCAAGTTTTTATATTAATAATACAAAAACTGTTCCATCTTTAGGCGGAAAATATATAGAAGGCGTAGTAGGCCAACCCAGATTCATAAATCCAATCTATGGTGAAACTAATGATGTTGATAGGACCCTCATTGATTTGATTTTTTCAGGCCTGATGACCTATGATGCCAATGGTAAAATAATAAATGACTTGGTGGATTCTTACACCATTTCTCCTGATGGAAAAATATATGAGTTCAGTTTAAAAGATAATATTTTTTGGCATGATGGTAAATTACTTACTTCTGACGATGTGATATTTACCATAAAAACAATCCAAAATTCAGATTATAAAAGCCCGCTAAGAGCAAATTGGATAGCCGTCAATGCAGAAAAAATTTCTGATAAATCATTTACCTTAACCATAAAAGCGCCCTACAATTCTTTCCTTGAAAATGCAACTTTTAAAATAATCCCTAAACATATTTGGGAAAATGTTTCTCCAGAAAACTTTACCCTCTCATTTTATAATTTACAACCCATTGGCTCTGGCCCATTTGAATTTTTAAACCTTAATCAAACAAACACAGGATTTATAAAAACGATACATTTAAAATCAAATCGTAAATATTATAATAACCCCTCATTTATTTCTAATCTGTCTTTCCAGTTTTTTGAAGAAAAAGAAGACTTAATAAAAGCGGCCAAATCGGGATCCATTAACGGATTTACTCTAGCATCACTAGAAAATAACCAATCAGAAGCAGAAAAAAAAATACTCCAAGGTTGGTTTAGAAAAATTTTCCCTCAATTAGATGAAAATTTTTCTGTTTATAGGTTTTCTTTGCCAAGATATTTTGCCGTGTTTTTTAATAATCAAAAATCATCTATTTTTGCAGATAGCAACATAAGAAAGGCCCTAGCATACTCAGTAAATAAAAATGAACTAATAGAAAAAATAAGCTCTGAAACAAAAAATAATCTTTCAGCGGTTGACTCACCTATTATTCCTGAATTTTTCAATTACCAAAAACCAACAAGTAGTTATAATTTCGAAATACAAACAGCCGAAGAACTTTTAGATAAATCTGGATTTAAAAACAACAGCCAGGGACAAAAAGAAAAAACTACCGTAAAAAAACCTGCGTTTCAATTTATAGGCTATCTTAGGGCGGGTTCAAAGGGAACAGAGGTAACACAACTTCAGGTGTGCCTCGCAAAATTAGATGAAAATTTCAAAAACATATTGATAGATGAAGTAGATGGAACCTATTCAAAAATAACTGAAAATGCGGTAACGGAATTTCAAAAAAAATACTTGCCGGACCTAGCACCAACCGGAGAAACCGGACAATCAACTCGCAAAAAATTAAACGAACTTTGCATATCTTCTTCCCAAAATTCCCAACTTTTAAAATTTACCTTGACCACTATCAATCAGCCGCAATTAGTACAATTAGCAAATATACTTAAAGAATATTGGGGAAATATCGGAATATCAGTTGATATCAATGCCCTTTCTATTATAGATATTAAACAAGTAATAAAAAACAGAAATTATGATGCTCTACTTTATGGAGAATCACTAGGAGGCCAACCCGATCTTTATCCATTTTGGCACTCATCCCAAAAATTAGATCCAGGACTAAATCTTTCGTCTTATGAAAACAAAGAAGTAGATCAATTATTAAAAGATGCGCGTGAAACACTTGATGAAAATATAAAAACCCAAAAATACGAGAAGCTTCAAAATATTGTAATGAATGATGCTCCTGCCCTATTTTTATACAATCCTGATTATATATATTGGGTATCGGAAAAGATAAAAGGAATAGATACAGAGCCCTTCGGCTCCACCCAGAGCATGAAAATAATTGATCCAGCAAAGAGATTTATCAATATCACAAGCTGGTACATTAAAACAAAAAGAGTATGGAAATGAACATTATGGAAGATATAAACCTTCAAAAATTAACACCAGATACACGCCACTTAAAAGAAATGGAACGCGTGGTGTATAATAAGGAATGGTTTAAAACTGCTCCAAACTTTGAACTGTATAAAATGTATCGGAAAGTTAAGATAGAAAATGGCTTGCGCTACGACATAACTATAATTCCACCACAAATGTTTGGAGAAGAATTTGTAAAAACTAAGGGGCATATTCATGCAGGTTTTTATGGTGAAGTATATATTGTTATAGAGGGAGAAGGATTTTATTTTGCCCAAAAGGGAGATGAAAATAAAATTGAAGATGTATTTGTAGTGCATGCAAAAAAGGATGATGTAATTGTTATTCCCGCAGGATACGGGCATGTTACTATAAACCCTTCTGATGCTTTACTAAAAACTGCTAATTGGGTAGCAGAAAATGATAAGGGTAATTTTGAGCCGTTTGAAAAAAATCAAGGAGCTTGCTATTACTATATTATCCAACCAGACTCAGGAAAAGCTGTTTGGGTAAAAAATGAACATTATAAACAAGTTCCTGAATTACGATTTGTAGAACCGCTAAAATCAGTTCCAGAAAACTTGGATTTTTTAAAAGCTAAATAATTTCCAATGAATAGTCTGCCAGAAGACAAAGAACTGGTAGATTCACCCCACGCCAATGCCGAGGTGATGAAATTGGCAAACATGTACGGTTCAGAGCCGTATGCCGCAAGGCTTGAGGGTTCAAGTCCCTCCCTTGGCACACCGATAATAATAAATTCAAAAATAAATATCTCAAATTACAAAACGCTTTCAAGGTATTTTGTAATGTAAAGTAAATACTATGTTAAAACAAATAAAAAAGAGCTTCGGGATAACTTCCCTCGGTTCTACTCAAGGTAAACAAATCAAGCATTTTACACCAACACAAAATTCAAAAAATATTTCTAAGACTCCATTTTGGCGGGGAGAAAATGCATTAAGAATAATTCCTCTTGGAGGATGCGAAGAAGTTGGCAGAAACATGACTGTTTTTGAATATGGTCAAGATATTGTGGTGCTGGATATGGGTTTGCAATTTCCCGAAGAAGACATGCCTGGGATAGATTATGTAATCCCTAATATAGAATATTTAAAGGGAAAAGAAAAAAATATAAAAGCAGTTATTTTTTCGCATGGACATTTAGATCATATTGGGGCAGCTCCAATTTTACTTAAAAAATTAAACAACCCGCAAGTTATCGCAAGGCCCCTTACGCTAGAAATGATAAAACACAGACTGGAAGATTTTGACAAGGGCAGTTCAAAAAAACTGAAAACAACTTATATAAAAACATTGCAAGATAAAATTGACTTGGGAATTTTCAAACTTTCATTTTTTCAAATTGACCATGCAATCATGGATGCAGTTGGAGTAATTTTAGAAACTCCAGTGGCCACCATAGTGCACCCTGGCGATTGGACTATAGAAAAAGACCCTATTGGCAGAGATGTAATACACTACAATCACCTGGCCAATTTAAAAAGGCCTACCATTTTAATGTTGGAAGCATTGGGAGCAATAAATTCTAAAACGCCTGTAACCGAACAAGAAATGTTGGGTAATATTAATAAATTAATAGGCCAAGCTCCAGGCAGAACTATTATTGCCACATTTTCTAGCCAAATAGAAAGAATAAAACAAATATTAGATTTTGCTTCTCATACTGGCAAAAAAGTAGCGCTAGACGGTTTTTCAATGAAATTAAATATTGAACTTGCCACAAAATTGGGCTACATAAAAACTCCAAAAGGAGTTATTATTCCCGTAGATAAAGCCCATGATTACCCCGACAATAAAATAGTGATTATTTGCACCGGGGCACAAGGAGAAGAAATGGCGGCTCTGCCAAGAATTATTGCGGGAAATCATAAGTATATTACTATAAAAAAAGAAGATACTATCATATTTTCTTCTTCAGTAATTCCGGGAAACGAAAGAACTGTACAAAGAGTAAAAGATAATATTTACCGCTTATCCGATAATGTATATCATAATGACATTATGAATGTGCATGCTTCGGGACACACTAATATAGACGGAATAAAACAAATGCTAAGCGAAGTAAAGCCTGATTATTTTATTCCGGTGTATGGAAACCACTTTATGTTGAAAGAATGCGCTAGAATAGCTTATGGAATGGGTATAAGAAAAGACAAGGTGTTTGTGCCTGATAACGGCTCTATTATAAAATTTACTAATCAAAAAGGAGAAGTACTAAAAGAGAAAGCTCCTTCAAACTATGTGTTTGTTGATGGACTTGGTGTTGGAGATGTTGGGGAAATAGTGTTACGAGACCGCCAAATGCTAGCAGAAGATGGAATGTTTGTAATTGTTGCAATCATAGATAGACAAACAGGAAAAGTAAAAGGCTCACCTGACATTATTTCTAGAGGATTTGTCTACTTAAGAGAATCAAAAGACTTGCTTTCACAAACCCGTAAAAAAGTGGTGGAAATTGTAGAAAAAACTACTGGACATGGAACCGCAGTAAACTGGTCTTATGTAAAAGATGAAATAAGAAATAAGGTGGGAGACTTCTTATTTGCCAAAACAGAAAGAAGGCCAATGATCTTACCAGTAGTTATTGAAGTGTAAAATTTTAAAGTATTAAGTATATAGTATTAAGTATCGTGTATACGAAATACTAAATACAAAATACTGAATACTCAACAATGCGAATCGTATCTGGCATTCAGCCAACAAGCCAACTTCATATTGGAAATTACCTTGGAGCAATAAAACAATGGATCCCTCTCCAAGAAAAAAATGAATGCGTATTTTTTATTGCTGATTTGCACGCATTAACGGTGCCCTATGACCCTAAGAAAATACAAAATTCAATTAAAGAAACTGTAGTTGCATATATTGCTGCTGGTTTAAATCCAGAAAAAGCAATTATTTTTGTACAATCTCAAGTAAAAGAACACACCGAACTATGTTGGCTTTTTAACACTATTTGCCCTATTGGTGAATTGCAAAGAATGACCCAATACAAAGATAAATCAAAAAAATTCAAAGAAAATATAAATGCCGGACTTTTAGATTACCCAGTATTACAAGCTGCTGATGTGTTAATTTACAAAGGAGAAGGAGTGCCCGTTGGCAAAGACCAAGAGCAACACATAGAATTAATGAGAAGTTTAGCCAAAAAGTTTAATCAAAAATTTGGACAAACCTTTAAAGAACCGGCATCATTGATACTTAAAGAAGGTTCAAAGATAATGAGCCTGCAAGATCCTAAAAGGAAAATGTCCAAATCCGATGAGCCAAAAAGCTGTATTTTTCTTTTTGACAGCCCCGAAGATATCCAAAAGAAAGTATCGTCTGCGCAAACCGATTCAGGCAAGGATATTATTTATAATATTACCAAAAAGCCCGGCATTTCTAACCTTCTTACTATTTATAGTTTATTAAACAACAAACCGATTAAAAAAATTGAAGAAGATTTTAAAGGAAAAAGTTATGCGGAATTTAAAAAATCTTTGGCAGAAATAATAATTAACTACCTTGAGCCATTCCGCAGAAAACAAAAAGAACTTTTAACAAGAGAAGTATATGTGCAAGAAATTTTAAAAAAGGGTCAATCAAGAGCCCAAACCATAGCCCAAGAAACCATGAAAGAAGTAAAAGATAAAATGGGCCTCACTGGCTAGTTTGTAGTTAGTAGTAGTGAGCAGAAAAAGAAATTAAAATAACAGCCTTTTGAGGGCTGTTATTTTTTGATTAAATAACCGCGACTTCTAATTTTCTGAGAGATAAACAGTTTGGTAGACATTATCTAAAAGATCGTTATATTCTTTCAGTTCCTCTTTTTCCCAACCCGGATATTCTTTATTTCTCTTTTTTTCTATCCTTTCTTTTAAGTCCGGAAATTTTTCTTTAACCATTGAACCGTAATCTTCATAATTACTGAAATCTTTACGACCACTGATAGGGATACCCACTATAATAGACCCGAATTCTTCTCTAGTATGAGCATCACCATTGCATTGATTAAGGCGAGGAATTATTTCTTTTATAATCTTCTCTTGAACCCTTGGACTAGCTTGATTGGCAGCGCTTATTAATGAATCTATTAAACCATCTTTACTTTTTTCTGCTTTGCTACTAATACCTTCCCTTGAATCTGGCATAGTTTTTTCCTTTTTACATTAATGAACTAAATAAAATCTAGTGCAAAAATTAAAAAGGTAATTAATTTAAAATTACAATTCAACTCCTAATTTTTCCCTAATAACTTTTTCATATTATAATTTTACTCTACCGAAAACCCCATATCAATTATGTTCCCTGACTGAAAAAATTACCCACTACTAAATTTCTATCCCATATTCCTCTTTATAACGTTTTTTAATTTCTTCTATCTTAGATTTTATTTTATTATCACACATAATCCTTATATTATTAATAACTTTATCCATTTGCATCTTAGCATTTCTACTAATTTTAAATGCTTCATCTTTTTTATCTTGTGTTATTTGATCGTTATCTTTAAAATCACTTAAAATGCCTAAAATTATTTTTCTAAAATCACCTTTTGTTTCTTCGATTTTTTCTTCAAATTCTTGCTTAATTTTTTTCTTTTGTATTTTTATTTCTTTTCTAATTTTCTCTCTGACCACCCTTTGTTTGAATTCTTTTTTTGTTTCTTCTGGCATTATTTTTGGCAGATCTTTGGGTTCAGATGTTTCTATCTCATAAATTTCATCTAAAAATTCTTGCAAAATTGGGCTTTTTGGTTTTTTATTTTCTTCATTTTCACTTGGTGGTATTTCCGATTTCATATTATTTTACCCTATTATTAAAATAAATTTTGTAATCCTTTTAAAATTAATTCAATCTTTCCTATGTCTAACTTTTCGTCATCGCCGCACTTTATTAATTCATCAATCTTTCCATCAAATTCTTCTATTAAATTACGCCCTATTTTTTTTATCTCTACCTCCATACTATCTTTTTTGTCACATAAAACCCACCCATTTTTCTTTCTAAATATATTGTGATTTTCTAATTTTTCCGTAAAATATTCTTCAAACTTTTTTGCATTTTTTAACATATCTTTCATTACTTCTCCTGTAATTGTTCCTTCTTGATAAAAATCAAAAAAATAACCATAAATACTAGCAAAAGCGTTGACCAAATCACCTGGCAACTTATTTTCTTTACCTTCAAGGGTAAAAATATTATTTTCAAATTTATTTTCAAAAACCCCAAACCTGACCCCTCTTTCATTCATAACTGTATTCTTTAATAATTTCTCTTAATTCTCGCTCTCTCAATTTTAATATGTCCATTGTATCTGCTTCAATGGTTAACTTCAATAATGGTTCGGTATTTGATGGTCTTACATTAAACCACCAATTATTATATTCAACTGTCACACCGTCTAAATAATCTTGTTTGCCATCAGTATATTTTTCTTTCACTTTTTGCAAGACTGCATTTTTGTCTTCTATTTGAAAACTAACTTGGATAGGCGGAGCATAAATAGATAACTCTTTTACCATTTCTGAAACAGGTTTACCCTCTTTTGAAATAATTGAAAGCAAAGTTAAAAATGCGATCATTCCAGAATCGCAATAAAAATAATCGGCAAAACAATAGTGCGCTGATAATTCTCCGCCCATAATTCCGTTATTTTTTATTAATCCTTCACGCACATTAACAAAACCAACCTGAGTGCGAATTGGCATGCCACCCCATTTTTTCACAAATTCCGGCACTGACCTTGAGCAAATTAAATTATAAGCAATTCCTTTCCCTGGATTTTTTTGTAAAAAATATTTTGCCAAAAGTAAAAGCGCAATATCAGCAGAAACCATTTGACCAAGCTCGTCTATTAAAAATATTCTATCTGCATCGCCGTCAAACATAAATCCCAAATCAGCCTTTTGGCTTTTTATAACATCTGCAATTTGTTTTGATGCGCCTTGCTCTAGGGGGTTTGGTGAGTGGTTTGGAAAATTCCCGTCTGGCTCAAAATTTAATGGGATAATATTGCAGGGTAACTTCTCGCTAATCATATTCATAACACTTCCCATAACTCCGTTTGATGCATCCACTACTACTTTCAATGGTTTTACTTCACCAGAAAAAGAAAAAATATGTTTTACATAATCAGGCCAGATATCAAGTTTTTTAATTTGACTGGATCCCGAAGAAAAACCGCCGTCTTCAACCACTTCTAATAAATCTTTACCTCGTATCCAAATAATATCATTGGCTTTTCTTTTTATCATTTTAAATCCGTTATATTCCTTTGGATTATGGCTAGCGGTAATCATAATGCCTCCATCAAAATCGTAGCTTGCTACTGCAAAATAAAGCCCCTCAGTAGGAGTTTGCCCAATACTAGTTACTTGCGCTCCCCCAGCTAAAAGTCCTTCTGTTAAGGCTCCAAATAACGCAGGCGATGATAAACGGGCATCATAACCAACTACTACTTTTTTAACACCGGTATGTTTTACAAAAGCTCTACCCACAGCAAAACTAGCCTCTTCATTGAGTTCTGAAGGATAAATTCCCCTCACATCGTAAGACTTAAAAATTGATGAATTTATCATATACTATGGATAATATATTAAAATCCTTGATTTTTCCATAGCTATTTGCTATTATTACCGCATGAACCCTGTTAGAAGTTTGGAAAAAATAATACAAACTTCCCGGGGTAAAAATGTAAGTAATTAATAGTAATAAAGTTAGAAGCAAAAAATAATTTTACCAAAATTATTTTTTGCCCATAACTTCTAACGGGGTGAAAACATACGAGCTCACCTACATTATTTCCTCATCAATCACTTTAGAAGAAGCTGATTCTTTAACAAAAGAATCAGAAGCTTTTATTAAAAGCAAGGAAGGAGTTGTGCTAAAGTCCCAAAAGGCTGTTGCCCAAACGCTTGCTTATGCTATTAAAAAACAACGCTCAGGATATATTACAGTGGTTGAATTTCAAATATCTGAAGATAAGATAAAAGACATAAAAGAATACTTGGCAAAAGAAGTAAGAATATTAAGGCACTTTATTGTGGTGAAAAAACCCGTAAAAGAAATGAAGCCAAGGAGAATAAGAAAGCCTTTAGGTGCTTTGGAAAATAAGCAAGGATTTACAAGTATTCAGAGTAACAAGAAAGCGGAAAAAGTAGATAATATTGACCTTGATAAAAAATTAGACGAAATACTTAGTGAATAAAGTATTAAGTATAAGGTATGAAGTATTAGGTATAAAACGAAAAACTCGTCGTATACTAAATACATAATACTGAATACTAAATACCCAAAAATGAACCTCAATAAAGTATTTATACTAGGAAATGTAACCCGCGATCCCGAAGTAAGAGCATTGCCATCTGGCCAACAGGTTACCTCTTTTGGGATAGCTACTAATAGATTTTATACAGACCAATCAGGACAGAAAAAACAGGATGTTGAATTTCATAATATTGTTTGTTTTGGAAAATTAGCTGATATTAGCTCAAGATATTTAACTAAAGGTTCTTTAGTGCTAATTGAAGGAAGAATAAAAACGAGAAATTGGCAAAATTCCGCAGGAGTAAAACAATATAGAACAGAAATAGTTGCCGATAGTCTGCAATTAGGCCCAAGAAGAACAGAAGGAACCACAAATTCAGGACAATATAATAAACCATATTCAACGCCAGAATCAAGCCCAACGAAAACTGAAGACATACCGATTATCGAGGAAAACGCCCCAGTAAATTTTAGCAGTGAAGAACCAAGAGGAGATGAGAAATCAGACGAGATAGATGTTAAAGATATACCATTTTAATCATAAAACCTGAAACATAAAACCTGAAACATAAAAACGATTCGTCGTAAAAATGCTTCATGTTTCATGCTTTAAGTTTCAAGAAATAATGTTTTGTCATTTTTGTCAAAAAAATATCAACGATGTAGATTATAAAAACACAGAATTACTGTCGCGTTTTATCTCTGGCTTTTATAAAATAAAACCAAGAAAAAAAACAGGTTTATGCAGTCATCATCAAAGAAAAATAGCAACTGCTATTAAAAGAGCACGCCAAATGGCAATGATACCCTATACGCCAAAATAAATTAAAAATTCAAATTTAAAAACTCAAAATTAAAGTATCAAAAACAGCCCATCGGGGCTGTTTTTTATTATTATTTTTAAGAAAAAGTTTTAAATATTTTCTGCTACTTTTTGTTTTATTTTTTCTATTGCTTCAGGGCGTTCTTTTAAAAATAATTTTGCAGTTTCAGTGCCCACGCCTATTTTCTCCCCATCAAGGGTAAAAGTATTTCCTGATTGTTTTATCATCCCATTTGCTAAACCAGCACGCAATGCATCTCCTGCCTTGGAAATACCCTCGTTATAATATATATCAAATTCAGCAACCCGAAACGGGGCTGCAACTTTATTTTTTACCACTTTTGCTTTTACTCTATTTCCAATGATCTCATCTCCTGATTTTATTTGAGCAGTTCTTGCTAAATTAACTCTTACAGAGGCGTAAAATTTTAGTGCTAATCCCCCAGGAGTGGTTTCTGGATTTCCAAATACCATTCCAATTTTCATTCTGGTTTGATTGATAAAAATAATCATCGTATTTGATTTTGCTGCAATGGCTGATAATTTTCTACAGGCCTGTGACATCATGCGTGCTTGAAGACCCATATGCTGGTCACCAATTTCACCTTCAATCTCTCTTTGAGGAGTCAGTGCTGCTACTGAGTCAACTACAATCACATCAACAGTTTTACTATTAACAAGGGTTTCAACAATTTGAAGCGCATTTTCACCCGAATCTGGCTGTGAAATTAAAAGCTCATCAGTATTTACTCCAAGCTTTTTAGCGTAATCCGGATCCATTGCATGCTCAGCATCAATGTAAGCACATACGCCTCCTTTTTTTTGCGCTTCTGCTACAATATGCAAACATAAAGTAGTTTTACCGGAAGACTCTGCCCCATAAATTTCAATGATTCTGCCCCGTGGCATTCCCCCAACGCCAAGTGCCTGATCCATAGCAATAGAACCAGTAGGAATTGTATCTACATTAACTTTATTGGCATCTGAAAGCTTCATAATCGCGCCTTCACCAAACCGTTCTTTTATTTGATTAATAGCGGAATCTAGGGCCTTATGCTGTTTAATTTCTACTTCTTTTTTCTCTGGTTTGTCTTTTTTAGCCATAATATTTTTTGTTACTCCAATGTTTTTGAGAACATTGAAGTAAGTTTTTAGTTAATATTATTTTTGAATTTTATTTCTTCCCTGATAGAAACTATTACCGCAGGAATTAAAAATAGGATTGAAAGAATACTACCAAACAAAACAAGTGGAATTAATAAAAAAATCCATTCCCCAGTAATATTATTAAAGTAATATTTAAGGAATAGATTGTCGATTATAAGATACGACAAAATAATACCTGGGATACCTGCAAAAAATAATGATGTATTTGAAAATTTATTTACCATTATCCTACCTAGACCATATAGTAAATATATAATTCCAACAATGCCAAGCAACCAATATGATAATACAAACATAGCCATAAAAGAACCAAATCCTTCGTGGCTAGGTACATAAAAAATCTTGGAAAAGAAACTAACATACGCGCCACCAGGTGCTTGATCAATCTGATAGATTAAGTTCACAATAAATATAGAACCTAATAGTAAATAAATTGGCTTGAATAAATTTTTCATAATTTTAAAAAATTAGGCTTTGATTAGAATAATTAGAAATTATAAATTATAAACTGCGATTTTTACCGCGGTAAAAATCGCCTATACTTTTTCCCATCCCGCCTCCTTCGGCACCTCTTCTGATTCATCAAGCCCTCCCCCCGAAATATCTGCCAACTGGGATTCTGATTTATCGCCGTAAATTTCTCTTGGCTTTGCCCCATCAGCAGGCCCCACAATACCCTTGTCTTCTAACATATCAATTAATCTTGCTGCCCTTGAATAACCTATTCTCAAGCGTCTTTGCAAAAAAGAAGCCGAAGCCTTTTTAGTTTCTAATATTATTCTTTTTACATCGTCAAATAATGGATCGTCATCACCAAAAAATACCTCTCCTCCCTTTTCCTCACCGTGTTGCGACTGTTCTAAGGTATTTTTTAAACTCTCAATTAACATAGACTGAGGCTCTTGGACTTTTTTACCTTGTTCTGAAACCCAATCGGTAACTTTTTTTACCTCATTTTCAGAAATATAAGGGCCTTGGATTCTGGTTATCTTAGAACTCTTAGATGATAAAAATAACATATCTCCTGCTCCAATAAGCTTTTCGGCGCCAGCGGTATCCAGCACGGTTCTTGAGTCAATTTGCGAAGCAACCTGAAAAGTAATTCTAGAAGTGATATTAGCTTTAATTAATCCCGTAATAACTTCTACTGAAGGCCTTTGTGTGGCTAATACAAGGTGTATGCCCGTAGCTCTAGCCATCTGGGCCAGTCTTACAATTCCTGCTTCCAATTCTCTGCCTTTCGCAGCCATTAGGTCAGCTAATTCATCTATAACCAATACAATATACGGCAACTGCGAATCAGAAGCTATCACAGATTTATTTTGATTATAGGTCTTAATGTTTCGAGTTGGAATTTCAGAAAAAACTTCAAATCGCCTTTCCATTTCTTTTGCCAACCATTGCAATGCATTCATTGTTTTTGTAGCATCATAAATTACCGGGCACAATAAATGCGGAATATCATTGTAATTTTGAAACTCCACCCTTTTTGGATCAACCATGATCATTCTTAAATTATCCGGAGTGCTTTTATATAATAAACTTAAAATCAAAGAATTTAAAAATATCGTTTTTCCAGTACCCGTAGCTCCTGCCACCAAAATGTGAGGCATTTCTTCTAATGCAGTATATATTGGAGCACCAGAAACATCTTTTCCTAAAGCAACCAATAAAGGAGATTCTGAATTTTGGTAATTTGCATCGGTAATTAAATTTCTTAATACCACTGTAGCCCTGACTTTATTTGGCACTTCAATACCCACTAATGATTTTCCAGGAATAGGAGCTTCAATTCTAATAGGGTGAGCCGCCAAAGCTAGTGCTAAATTATTTGATAGTGTGGTAATTTTAGAAAGCTTAACTCCTTCTGCGG
>Ga0209211_10008254_pt1 | contig 14297 bp, 11 predicted proteins | sample RifGroA2_FD_183992 | JGI IMG/M metagenome (GOLD analysis project Ga0209211, IMG submission 183992) | Groundwater microbial communities from Rifle, Colorado, USA - Groundwater A2 (SPAdes) (version 2) | ecosystem: Environmental > Aquatic > Deep subsurface > Groundwater | place: Rifle, Colorado...
CGCGGCGGAGGATGCCCACCTCCGGCGGCCGCGCGGAAGTTCTGGGCGGTGAATAGAAAAGCGAAGAGCTAAGAGCTTCGCGGCTGAAGCCGCTCCTACAGGTGGGTGAGAAGGGGAACAGTGGCGGTCAGGGGGCGAGGAGGTCGGCCAGGCGGAAGCGGTGTGGGTCGCGGTAGAGCAGCGAGCGCCAGGCGCCGGTGCGCTGGAAGGGCTTCCACTCGCCTTCCGCTTGCGCCAGGCGATCCGCGATTGCCCACAGCACCGCCGGGTTCGTGCCCATGCCCATGTGCGTCGCGCTGACTTCTATGTTCTCGGCGATCATCGATTCCTGGGCCAGGCTCATGCGCCAGTTGACGATGCCGTCGGTCTTGCTCATGAACGACGTGGTCGGCACCGTCGGTTCGCCATTGACCAGCGCCATCAGGCGCTCGTCGTCCGAGCGAAAGCCACTGACCAGTTCGAACAGGCGCCAGGCATTGGTGCCCTTCGGGTGCCCGGTCAATGGCGAGCCCAGCGTGATCACCTGGCGAACGCGCTCGGGCATCTGTATCGCCAGCGCATTCGCCATCGCGCCGCCAAGCGACCAGCCGATGATGCTGACCTTGCGCTTGTGCTTCTTCTGCAGCGCGCGTACCTGGTCGACCATGACCTTGATCACATGGTCGCGAGGCCCGAAGTTGAGGCCCTGCTGCCACGGGTAGGTTTCATAACCCAGATGGGTGAGGAACCGGCGCAGCGGATAAGTGCTGTTGTCGCCGGCGCACAGGCCCGGCAGAACCAACACGGGGTGGCCGTCGCCGCGTGGCGCGGTCCGCAGCCAGGGCCAGGTCAGTGCGTACGACGCCCACTCGAACATCGCCCGGCCCTCCATCGCCAGCAGCAGGGCCGACGGCGATTTGAGCGGCTCATGGGTTTTCGGACGACGCGATGCGGAAACGGATTGCTTCATGGAAGCCTTTCGGCGAGTTCGCTGAGTGCCGTCGCCATGGCCCGGGCGACGAGTTCGGGACGAGCCACGATGTCCTTGCACGCAGTCAATCCGAATTCGAGATTGCCCGCATAGCTTTGCACAGTGATATTGAACCCCAGCCCGTGGGTGACGATGGACACCGGATAGTAATGGCGAAGCCGGGCGCCGGCCAGATAGAGCGGCACCGGCGGGCCGGGCACGTTGGAGATGGCCACATTGGCCAGGGCCGGCAACCGTTCGGCGAGCCGGCCGCTGGCCCACAACCGCGACAATCCGGCCGCCCAGATCGGTGCGGCGAATCCAGGAAAATCGGTCGGAATCAGGTTCTTGAAGGCGGCCACCCGGCGCTTGATCTGCGCCGTGGAAGCGTGGATGGCGCGCAGCCGTTGCACGGGATCGGCGATATCCGTGGCCAACGCGCACTGCACCATCGAGACCTGATTGTTGACGTCGGTATTGCCGGTTTCGCGCAGGGAAACCGGCATCGCCGCAACCAGCGATTTTTTCGGCAGCGCGTCCACCTTCAGCAATAGTTCGCGCAGGGCACCCGAACAGATCGCCATCACCACGTCGTTGAGGCTGACGCCGAAGCCGCGAGCGACGCGCTTGGCCTCGTCGAGCGACAACGAGATTGCACCGAAGCTGCGCCCCGGTCCGATCTTCCGGTTGAACACGGTGCTCGGCGCCAGCAGCAGGTTGTCGCGCAAGTTGCCGATCAGGCTGGTCGGCTGACCGATGCCGCTGGCGAGCCTCAGTGTCGCCGGCAGCGCGCGCAACAGATTGGCGAATTGCCGCACGCTCGCTCGCGTCGCCATGCCTGCCAGATCGCGCCTGCGCAAGCGTGCGGGAGGCGCAACGGACTCGATTCTCGACTTGCCGCGCCTGGTTGCCGTGGGCTTGATATCCAGTATGGCCTGGGCGAGCGCGACGCCGCCCTGGCCGTCGAGCAAGGCATGGTGGAACTTCGAGTACAAGGCAACGATTCCGGGCTCGACATTCTCGATGACCACGAATTGCCACATCGGCCGGTCGCGGGCCAGTGGCTCGGAATGCAGCTTGCCGACCAGCGTCATCAGCCTGGTGTGCCCGCCGTTGCCCGGCAGACGTCGCCTGCGAATATGTTGCTTGAGGTCGAGGCTCGGCGCGTCTGCCCACATCGGGTGGCCGAGATCGAGCGGGGCTTCGTGCAGAACACGCCGCAACGCCGGAGCACGCGGCAAGCGCTCGGCGAGATGCGCGAGCAGCGCCTGGTAGAAATCAAAGCCGCGTTTGGCTGGCAGTTCGATCAGCATCACGCTGCCCACGTGCATGGGCGTCCCGGCTGATTCCAGGTACAGGAACGCAGCGTCGAGTCCGGTCAGCGGCTTGAGGGAGTTGCCCATTCGTTCGGACGATACGCTCAATCAACGCCGCTTGAACACCGCCCGGCGGAGTTCCGTGAAGCCGCGCACGATTGTGGGAGCGGCTTTAGCCGCGATGCTCCTTTTGAGAAAAGCATCGCGGCTAAAGCCGCTCCTACAGGGGGTCAGAAGTAGTCTGGGTTGAATTCCAGGGTGGTGTTGTCGAGGTTGGACAGCAGTTGGGCGTGTGCATTCGCCAGGGGCAATTCGTAGCGGAAGAAGTACTGGCAGGCCGCCAGTTTGCCTTGATAGAAGTCGCGGTCGCCCGCCGTGGCGGCATCGATGGCGCGCGCTGCGATCACCGCTTGTTTCAACCATACCCAGGCGATCAGGCCGTGTCCGACCAGCGTCAGGTACAACGAGGCGTTGGCCAGACCCAGCCGAACGCGACCATCGGACATACAGTCTGTCAGCGCCCGCGTGGTGTCGTGGATCGTGTTTGCGGTGAGCTGCAATGCCGCGGCGAATTCCGCGAGCCCGGCCAGTGGCGCGGCCTCGGCCGCCGTGGCGCGAAGCTCCGCCAACATCGCCTGCAAGGCGGCGCCGTTTTCCATCAGCACCTTGCGGCCAAGCAGGTCGATGCCCTGGATGCCGTTGCTGCCCTCATGGATGGGATTGAGCCGGTTGTCGCGAAAATACTGTTCGACCGGATAGTCGCGCGTGTAGCCGTAACCGCCGAGCACCTGGATGGCCAGGTCGTTGGCTTTCGTGCACCACTCGCCGGACCAGGCCTTGATCACCGGCGTGAGCAGTTCGAGTTTGAGCATGGCGTCCCGGCGTGCGCGGGCATCGGCGTCCTGCGCCTGCGTGTCGACCAGATTGCCGGCATAGATCGCCAGTGCGAAGGCGCCTTCGCAATAGCATTTCTGCTGAAGCAACATGCGCTTGACGTCAGCGTGCTCGATCAGCGCCACTGGTTTCGACGCCGGATCCTTCTGCTCCGGATGCCGGCCCTGGCGGCGCTCCCTGGCGTACTGCAGCGCGTAAAGGTAGCCCGCCATGCCTTGCATGATCGCGCCCATGCCGACGCCAATGCGCGCCTCGTTCATCATGTGGAACATCTGGGTCAGTCCCTGGTGCGCCTGGCCGACCAGAAAACCAACGCAGTGTTCGCGCTCGCCGAATTTCAGGAACGTATTGACGATGCCGCGCTGGCCCAGCTTGTGATTTACTCCGGCCAGTTGCACGTCGTTGCGCGCGCCCAGGCTGCCGTCGTCGTTGACCAGGAACTTCGGCACGACGAACAGACTGATGCCCCGGACGCCGGCCGGGCCGCCGGGAATCCTGGCCAGGACCATGTGTACGATGTTTTCGGCCAGCTCGTGGTCGCCGCCGGAGATCCACATCTTCTGGCCGACGATGCGGTAGCTGCCGTCGTCCGCGGGTTCGGCGCGCGTGGCTATGTCGGAAAGAGACGAACCCGCCTGCGGTTCGCTCAGGCACATGGTGCCGAGAAAACGGCCTTCGATGATCGGCTGCCGGTATCGGTGCTGCTGTTCGGGCGAACCGCAGGTCTTGAGCAGATTGGCCACGCCACGGGCAAGCAGCGCGTAGCCGCTGGTGGAGACATTGGCTGCGAGGAACATCGCGTCGCTGAGCAACGCCAGCGTATAGGGCAGTTGCAGTCCGCCTTCGTCTTCGTCGGCGAGCAGCGCGCTGAATCCGGCTTCGGCATAGGCGTCAAGCGCGAGCTTCACTTCGGGAATGATGTGCACGCGGCCGTCGCGCAAGCGCGGCTCGTTCAAGTCCGACGCGCGGTTGTGCGGCGCGAATTTTTCCAGCGCCAGCTTGTGCGACAAGTCGAGCACGCTGCGAAACGTATCCAGGCTGTGCGCGGCAAACCGCGGATGCGGCAGCAGCGCGGAAAGCGGCCACAGTTCTTCGGTAACGAAGCGAAGCTGACGGGGGTCGATCAGGGGAGAGGTCATCGCTCGCGCCGGAGGGAGGGCAAGCGGAAAGATTACACGGCAGACCGCCGTGTGTAGGAGCGGCTTCAGCCGCGATGGGTCCGGGCGGGGTTGGGAATCGCGGCTGAAGCTGCTCCTACAGACGCGCGCGCGGGGTTAGAGGTCTTGCTGGTAGCGCACGTAGGGGACGCGGCCTTCGTCGCCGTTGTTGTCGGGACGCGCGTCGGGCAAGCCGAATGGGTTCTTGCCGCGGGTGATCAGGTTATCGGCGCCGACGGAAAGTTTTGCCTTCCAGGGAGTGCGCCAGGTAACGCCTGCGCCGAGCGTGCTGTAGCGGCTGGTTTGCCCGGGCACTTCGATCATCTGGCCGGTGATTTCACCGCCGAAATTGCCGACGCCGCCGCTCAGGCTCAGGCTTCCCGAGTCCCATTCCGGCGGCAGGCCGCCACGAATCTGATCGGTGGGAATCAAACGCACGCGCGCCAGCGTACCGCCGATGCTGACCCAGCTTTGCGTGCCCAGCGAAACCTGTCCGATCAGGCTGGCGTTGCGCGAATCAATCGCTGCGCTGCCCGGACCGAGCAAGCTGTTGAGCAAACGACGGTCGGCCGCACTGCTGGCAATCGGACTGGCGTTGCCGCCGAGCAGCTCGCGACTCATGCCCAGGCTGCCGGTGACCGACGTCCGGGAACGCTGCAGCTGCAGCAGTCCGTTGACTGCAGTCTTGCCGGAATTCTGGCTGATGCCCTGGTCGCCCAGGTTGACCAGCATGCAATGGCCGGCCATGGAGCCGACGCTGGTGATGACGCTGCCGCTGTTGCACAGCACGCCCATGCCCGGATTTGCTTCCAGCGATAGTCCGGCGCGCAACTGCAAACCGTTGCCTCCGCGATTATTGCTGGCGGGCCGGATGATGCGTTGCGATGGCAGTTGCGGCATCACCGACGGTTCGATCAGCAGCAATGCATCGACCTGGCCGTTCTGCGTGTTCCACAGAGGCAGGACGGTGGTGTTGCTGGTGGAGTCCGACGTCGGCGTCAGCGGAGCCGACTGGCCAAACGCCGTCGTCGCCGCGAGGGCGAGCATCAGGCATGTGATCAATCGAATTCTCACGTCGTTCGTCCTCGGTGGGGCCGATGATCAGAGCTCGGGCCGGGGGAAAAAGTTCCTTGGGCCTTACCGCATATTTACGCTAATTTAACTAAAATGGGGACAAATGACCAGCGCTTCACTGGAGCCGCTCGGACCCGGGGGCGTTGGCCCCGGCAGTCCGGAACAGGCTCTGCAGCTGCTCTTCGTCGAATTGGTAACCTTGGCCGCAGAAGTCGCAATGAACCTCGGCTAACCCGCCCCGCGCGGCCGCCATGGCCTCTTCCAGGCCCAGGCTACGCAGCGTCTCCTCGACCCGGGCGCGGGAACATGAACATGCAAACCGCAGAGGCCGCTGCCCGATCAGTCGCACGCTGTCTTCATGGAACAGCCGGAAGAGCAGTGTCTCACTGGACAGTGAGAGCAGCTCGGGCGTACTTAGCGTGTCGAAAATGGCCGAGCAGCGGGTCCAGCCGTCCGCGTCACCATGCCCCTCGGGCAACTGCTGGATCATCAGCGCAGCCGCCCTTCGTCCGTCGGCGGCCAGCAGGGCGCGGGTCGGCAGTTGCTCGGACTGGGCAAAGTAGGACTCGAATGCTTCGGCCAGGTGGTCGGCATCCAGCCCCACCAGGCCCTGGTAACGCATCATTTCCTGGCCGCCCGGCGGCAGGTTTTCGATGGTGATCGCCATGACCGAGCCTTCGCCGAACGCGCGCGGCGTCAGCGGCGTGGGCAGCGGCTCGGAGAAATGGGCGATGCCGCGCAAGGTGCCTTCAGCCGTGCATTCGGCGAACAGCGTGCGCAATGCGCCGGTGCCGCGCAGCTGCACGCTGAGCCGGCCATCGAGCTTGGCATGGCCGGTGAACAGCGCTGCCGCCGCGCAAGTTTCGCCCAGGCGTTCGGCGACCGGCGCCGGATACGGCGCACGCGCCTGGATCGCCTGCCAGGTGTCGTCCAGGTGGACGAGCACGCCGCGCATGCCGGAAGCCTCGAGCAGGAACAGGGACAGGACATCGTGATCGGAATTGGGCATGGGCAGTCGGCAGGGAATTGGAAGCGGCAACCAGATATGCTGCGCATCTTCACGGGAGGCAAGAACATGGTACCGCGCTGCTCATTCCTCAAGGCCTTGCCGATTCTGGCGATCGCTCTGGCGATGCCGGCGGCGGCCAGCGATTTCGATGACATGGTGAATGCGGAAAAGGCCTTCGCCGCCGATGCCGGTGCGCGCAGCACGCGCGCAGCGTTCCTGACCGCGCTGGCGGACGACGGGCGGCTCTTCGCCCCAGGTCCAACCAACGGCAAGCATCTTTGGGAAGCCAGGGCAGAGAACCAGAATCGGCTGGAATGGACGCCCGCGGTGGCCGAGATTGCGAGCAGCGGCGACCTTGGGTATACCAGCGGGCCGTGGCGCCTCACCAACGCCGGGGACGACAAGCCTTCCGCCTTCGGCCATTTCTTCACGGTCTGGAAAAAGCAGGCCGACGGCAAGTGGAAAGTTCTGGTCGATCACGGCATCAGCCATGCGCAAGTCGCGTTCCCGGACAAGGTTCTGCGCCGAGGTGGCGTGGGCGTCGGCCCGGTGCCAACCTGGCCGGTCGGTGTGGCCGAACTGCGCACGGCCGACCTGGCCCCTGTCGGTGCGCTGAACACGCGCATGGTGTCCGCTGATTTCCTGCGTCTGCGCGATGGCATGGTTCCCGACGGCCGCGCCGAAGGGCAGGCGTTTGCTTTCCGGACGACGCGGATGGATACCGGCCTGGTGATTTCTGCAGCGGGCGATCTGGCGGCGACGTGGGGTGGCGGGCCGGACAGTCCGGGTTGGATGCGGATCTGGCGCCGGCCTTCCGCCGAAGACGCGCCGGGACAGGGCTGGCAGCTGGCGGTGGACATGAGCGTGGCTGCTCCCGGGCTCGCCCAGTAAATGGCCGTTGCCCGCGGTAAACGCCCGCGCGGCGCGCGGCGCCTGTTGCGCTGGTTGTTCTTGTGGTTGCCCCTGTGGTTCGTGCTGATCACCTGCACCCAGGTGCTGCTACTGCGTTGGATTCCGCCGGTCAGCAGCGCCTTCATGATCAGCCGCCAGGTCGATGCGGTCCTCGAGGGCGACTGGAGTTTTCGCCTGCACTACAGCTGGCGCGACAGCAGCCAGATCTCGCGCGCCTTGCCAATCTCGCTGGTCGCCGCCGAAGACCAGACTTTTCCTGCGCACCATGGCTTCGACTTCAAAGCCATCGACAAAGCGCTGGCCAGCAATAAACGCGGCAAGCGGGTGCGCGGCGGCAGCACCATCAGTCAGCAGGTGGCAAAGAACCTGTTCCTGTGGAGCGGTCGCAGCTATCTGCGCAAGGGGCTGGAAGCCTGGTACACCGTGCTGATCGAATTCATGTGGCCCAAGCAGCGCATCCTCGAGGTGTACGCCAACATCGCCGAGTTCGGCGATGGCGTTTATGGTGCCGAAGCGGCGGCACAGCGCTTTTTCAAGAAGCCGGCTGCGCGCCTGACTGCCTCGGAAAGCGCGCGCCTGGCCGCGGTGTTGCCGAATCCAAAGCGTTACAGTGCGAAGAATCCGGGTCCGTTCGTGCAGCGGCGGGCGCGCTGGATCGAGCGCCAGGTGCGGCACCTGGGCGGGGCATCCTATTTGGCGGGGAATACGCAATGATCGGGCAGCACGCGTCGCTCACCGTTGTTATCGCCGCATTCAACGAGCAGGCCGCATTGCCGGCGATGCACGCCAGACTGTCCAAGGTGCTGGATGCCTTGAGCCTGGAATCGCGAGTGCTGTACGTCGACGATGGCAGTCGGGACCGCACCTGGGCTGTATTGGAAGGGCTCGCGGCGCAGGACCCGCGGGTTTCCCTGCTGCGCTTGTCGCGCAATTTCGGCAAAGAGCTGGCGCTGACGGCCGGCTTGGACCTGGTCGACAGCGATGCGGCGGTGGTGCTGGATGCCGATGGGCAGGATCCGCCGGAACTGCTGCCGACATTCGTCGCCAGGTGGCGCGAGGGTTTCGATGTCGTCTATGGCACGCGCGTCAGCCGCGCCGGCGAAAGCTGGCTGAAAAGAACGACCGCGAAGGCCTTTTACCGGGTGATCCAGCGGCTCTCCAACACCGAGATCCCGGCCGATGCCGGCGATTTCCGGCTGATGTCCCGGCGAGTTCTGGACGCGCTCAAGGGACTGCGCGAGCGGCAACGGTTCATGAAGGGCCTGTTTGCCTGGGTGGGCTACCCGCAGGTTTCGATCCCGTACCAGCGCGAGGCGCGCCTTGCCGGCGTGAGCAAGTTCAACTACTGGCGTTTGTGGAATTTCGCCCTGGAAGGCATCACCAGCTTTTCCACGGCGCCGTTGCGCGCGGCCACCTATGTCGGCCTGACTACCGCCGCGCTGGCTTTCGCCTACGGCGCCTGGATCATCGCCAAAACCCTGCTCTGGGGCGATCCGGTGCAAGGTTGGCCCACCATGATGGCGGTGGTGCTGTTCCTGGGCGGGGTCCAGCTGATGGCCCTGGGCGTCATTGGCGAGTACCTGGGCCGCCTCTACGTCGAGACCAAGCAGCGACCCCTGTACTTGGTCCAGGAATGGCGGCCCGCCTTGTCCCCCGAGGACAGCGCACGCGTTCGTCAACAGGAATAAGATGGGCGCATCGCATCTGCAGGGAGCAGGCCATGCGCAACGTTAGCCAGATAATCGACCGCAAGGGCAGTCGGGTCGTTTCCGTGAGCAAGGAAGCGCCGGTGCTGGAGGCGATCCGCTTGATGGCCGAATATCACATCGGCGCCGTATTGGTGATGCAGGGCGATGACCTGGTCGGCATCGCCAGCGAGCGTGACTACGCACGCAAAGTCATCCTGCAGGGGCGCTCATCCGGCGACACACCGATCGGTACGATCATGACCTCGCCGGTAATTTGCGTCAGCCCGGCCGATTCAGTGAATGACTGCATGTCGATCATGACCGAACGGCACATCCGTCATTTGCCGGTGCTTGAGGCCAACCGCGTGGTCGGCGTGATATCGATCGGCGACCTGGTCAAGGAAATGATCGAGGAACAGAAGCAGGAAATCAGCTACCTGCAGCAGTACATCGCCGGCTAGACCGATCGACCCGCGCGGCGCGGGCTCAGCTCGCGGCCGGCAGTGTGCCGTAACCGAGCACTTGCATCGACACCGCCACGAAATGGCAGGCGCTGCCCAGCAGCACAAAGGCATGCCAGATCGCATGCGCGTGGCTGCGTTTGCTCATGTAGAACAGGGTGCCGAAGGTATAGGCCAATCCGCCCGCGAGCAGCCAGAGCAGCGTGCTCATTGGCACCAGTTCCAGGAACGGTTTGATCGTCAACACCACCATCCAGCCCATGCCGATGTAGATCAGCGTCGATATGCCCTTGAACCGGCCGGTGTAGAACAATTTGAACACCACGCCGACGACGGCCAGCGTCCATGCCGCGGTGAACAGCCACCAGCCGCCACGTTCGCGCAGCGCGATCAGGGTGAACGGCGTGTAGGTGCCGGCAATGAGCACGAAGATGGCGCAGTGATCGAACACCTTCAACGCCCGCTTGGTCGCCAGGTGCGGGATCGAGTGGTACAGGGTCGAGGACGTGTACACGGTGACCAGCGACAGGCAGAACACCAGCGCGCCGGCCAGTTGCCAGCGATCGCCATCAATGGCTACCAGGGTGACCAGGACGGCGCTTGCGGTCAGACTCAGCAGGAAACCGAAGCCATGGGTCAGCGCGTTCCAGATTTCCTCGCGCCAGTCGTGGTGGGTCTCGCTCATTCGAACGGCGTCGTTGTTCATGGGTCCGTGGAAGGATGGCAGAGGGGGAGAGGAGCGGCAAGGCGGCCGCGGCTGAGCGACGGATGCATTTGTGTGACGGACGGCGGCCAACCGCCCGCGCGGCGTGGCAAAATGCCTGAACTTTTCCGCCTGCGCCATGGTCGGAACCAACACCACCGCATCAAGGATTCTGAATGAAACGCTCGATTGCCCTCGTCGCCTCCGTCGCATTGGGGCTCGCCGTCGCGGCTGCCATGGCGCAGCCCAAGCCAGGCCCGGCACCGGCGCAGACGGCCGCCCCGGGTGACGCGGCTCTGCGAGCCGCCGTGCTCAAGGCGGTTCCTGGCGCGGTCATCGATAGCGTCAAGCCGTCGCTGATCCCCGGCTATCGGGAAGTTGCCATCGGCGGTCGCGTCGTCTACGTCAGCGGCGACGGCAAGTACCTGATCCAGGGCACTCTGATCGAGCTGGCCAGCCGCGACAACCTCACTGCGGCCAGCGAGGGCGTGTTGCGGCGCGGCGTGCTAGATGCTGTTCCGCGCGATCGCCGAATCATCTTTTCGCCGCCCAAGCCCAAGTACCGGGTCACGGTGTTCACCGATATCGATTGCGGATACTGCCGCAAGATGCACACCCAGATCGCCGACTACATGAAGGCCGGCATTTCGGTGGAATACCTGTTCTTCCCGCGCGCCGGCATCGGCTCGGAATCGTTCACCAAGGCGGTCAACGTCTGGTGCGCGCCCGACCGGCGCAAGGCGCTGACCGACGCCAAGGCCGATCGCAAGGTGGCCAAGCGGACCTGCACCAATCCGATCACCATGGATTTCGCGCTGGGCCAGAAAATCGGTGTCGATGGCACGCCCGCCATCTACGCGGCCGACGGCACCCAGTTGGGCGGCTATCTGGCTCCCGCCGAGATGGTGGCCCGGCTCGATCGGCAGGCAACCAAGGCTATCGCCGCCAAATAGGCTCCGGACTACGCCATCAGCCCATCTAGGGGCCCGCCGACATTGCCGGCGGGCCTTTCGTTTAGAATAGGGCACTCGTTTTCCACGGAAATCCGCGGACATGATCGTCCTCGAGGGCCTACCGGCCCTGTCGCCCTTTCGGAGCGACCGTCTTCAAGCCCGCCTGCGCCAGATAGTTCCCGACCTTCGCGTCACCGGCACTTGGCACATCTATTTCGTCCAGCCGGAAGCCGGCGCCTCACCCGACCTGACCGGCCTGGGCCGGATTCTGGAGGGGTGCGCGGCCGCGGCCGCCGCCTCGGCCGGCGCCAGCAGTCGATTCGTGACGCCCCGCCTGGGCACGGTTTCGCCGTGGGCAAGCAAGGCCACCGAAATCCTGCGCGGTTCCGGCCACTCGGTAAAACGCGTGGAGCGGGGCATGCGCCTGGATCTGCTCGGCTTGCCGGCGGCGGACGATCCGCGCTGGCCCGGGCTGGAACGCGAACTGTTCGATCCAATGACGCAATCGCTGCTCAGCAGTCGCGAGCAGGCCACGGCGCTGTTCGTCGAAGCGCCGGCCGGCAAGCTGCAGCGAATTCCGCTGGCGCAACTGGCCGACGCCAATAGCCGCCTGGGTCTGGCCATGTCCGAGGACGAGCTCGCGTATCTGCTGCAGCGCTACGGCGAATTGGGCCGCGATCCCTCCGATGCCGAACTGATGATGTTCGCGCAGGCGAACTCCGAACACTGCCGGCACAAGATTTTCAACGCCCGTTACAGCATCGACGGCGATGACATGCCGCATTCGCTGTTCGGCATGATTCGTCACACCCATGCCGAATCGCCGCAGCTGACCTTGAGCGCCTACAAGGACAACGCGGCGGTGGTCGAAGGGTTTCCCGGCCGTCGCTTCCGCGCCGATCGCGATAGCGGTGAATACCGGATCGAGCCTGCGCGCGACAGCGCTTTCTGCATCAAGGTCGAAACGCACAATCATCCGACCGCAATCTCGCCCTTTCCCGGTGCCAGCACCGGCGCTGGCGGCGAAATCCGCGACGAGGGCGCGACTGGTCGCGGCGGCAAACCAAAGGCCGGTCTCACCGGTTTTTCCGTCTCGCACCTGCGCATACCGACCTTGCCGCAAGCCTGGGAACGTCCGCGCGAACTCAATCCGCGCATGGCCTCGGCCTTCGAGATCATGCTCGACGGCCCGCTCGGCGGCGCGGCGTTCAACAATGAATTCGGGCGGCCCAACCTGACCGGGTATTTCCGCAGCTTCGAGCTGTCGACGGAGCAGGCCGGGGTAACTCGCGCCTACGACAAGCCGATCATGCTCGCTGGCGGCCTCGGCGCGATGGATCGCATCCAGGTGAAGAAGTTGCCGTTGCGTCCCGGCGACGCGGTCATCGTGCTGGGCGGGCCGGCCATGTTGATCGGACTCGGCGGTGGCGCCGCGTCCTCGGTCGCTTCCGGACAAAGTTCGGAGGCGCTGGATTTTGCCTCGGTGCAACGCGACAACCCGGAGATGGAACGGCGTTGCCAGGAAGTGATCGATCGTTGCGTGGCGCTTGGCGACGGCAACCCGATCCGCTTCATGCACGATGTCGGCGCCGGCGGCCTGTCCAATGCCATTCCGGAGCTGCTGCACGACTCCGATGTCGGTGGCGTGATCGACTTGGCGAAGGTCCCGAGCGTCGATCCCTCGCTGTCGCCGATGCAGTTGTGGAGCAACGAATCGCAGGAACGCTACGTGCTCGGCGTGGCGCCCGAGCAGCTGGCGGAGTTCGAAGCCGTGTGCGCGCGCGAGCGCTGCCCGTACGCCGTGGTCGGCGTGGCCACCGCAGAACAGCGCCTGGTCGTCGGTTACGGCGCCGGATCGGCGTCGGCTGAAGATCCCGCCATAGACATGCCCATGGACTTGTTGTTCGGCAAGGCGCCGAAGACGCATCGCGACACCACGCGTCCCACGGCAATCCGTTGGCCGAAGCTCGACACCAATGCCATCGACCTGCGTGAAGCCGGATTGCGCGTCCTGTCGCATCCGACGGTGGCGTCGAAGAACTTCCTGGTCACGATCGGCGACCGCAGTGTCGGTGGACTGACTGCGCGCGACCAGATGGTCGGCCCCTGGCAATTGCCGTTGGCCGATTGCGCGATCAGCCTCACTGATTTTCATGGCGTGGCCGGCGAAGCCATGGCGGTCGGTGAACGAACTCCGCTGGCGCTGATCGATGCGGCCGCCGCCGCGCGCATGGCGGTAGGCGAGGCGATCACCAATCTTGCCGCCGCGCCGGTGGCCTCGCTTTCCGAGGTCAAGTTGTCGGCCAACTGGATGGCCGCCGCGTCGCACCCGGGTGAGGATGCATTGCTGTTCGATGCGGTCAAGGCAATCGGGCTGGAGCTATGCCCCGAGCTGGATATCAGCATTCCTGTCGGCAAGGATTCCTTGTCGATGCAGGCGCAATGGCCGGGCAGCGCCGGCGCACAAAAATCGATCTCGCCGGTGTCCTTGATCATCAGCGCATTTGCCCGTGTCGCCGATGTTCGTGCGCAACTCACGCCGGTGATGCAGCGCGACGTGGATTCGGAATTGTGGCTGATCGGCCTGGGCGCCGGTCTGCAGCGCCTGGGCGGGAGCGTGCTGGGTCAGTGCTACGGCGCATTCGGCAACCTGTGCCCCGACATCGACGAGCCCGAGCGCCTGAAATCCTTCTTCGACCTGATCCAGGCCGCACGCGCCGACAACTTGCTGCTTGCCTATCACGATCGTTCCGATGGCGGCGCGTTCGCCGCCTTGTGCGAAATGGCCTTCGCTTCGCGCCTGGGCCTGGAACTCAATCTCGATGCCTGGGGCGAAAATGCGGTCTCGTGCTTGTTCAATGAGGAGCTCGGCGCCATCGTGCAGATCGCGGCCGAAGATCGCGTGGCCTTCGCCGACCTGGTCAATCGCCATGACCTGACGCACTGCGCGCAGCGGATCGGCAAGCCGGTCGCCGCGCCGGTCGTGCGCGTGATGGGCGAGCGCGAAGTCGTGGTCGAATGGCTCTGGCAGGAACTGTTCGACGCCTGGTGGTCGGTGACCCACGCCATGCAGCGCCTTCGCGACCACCCCGACTGCGCCGACGAAGAACGCAGCGCCCGCCGCGATTTCACCGACCCCGGCCTAACCCCGCTTCTTGTGGTAGGAGCGGCTTCAGCCGCG
>Ga0209211_10008256_pt1 | contig 14294 bp, 12 predicted proteins | sample RifGroA2_FD_183992 | JGI IMG/M metagenome (GOLD analysis project Ga0209211, IMG submission 183992) | Groundwater microbial communities from Rifle, Colorado, USA - Groundwater A2 (SPAdes) (version 2) | ecosystem: Environmental > Aquatic > Deep subsurface > Groundwater | place: Rifle, Colorado...
CAAGGCTTCTGCAAAGTACCGCAGCCAATGGGAAGCCGTATTGGGGCTTTTTAAAGCCGAGTTGGAAATGTTGCTGAACCTGGGCCGTGCGGCGGGTTCCGCCGTTGTCAAAACGGTGTCCGAACCGGCGCCCAAAAAAAAGAGGAGAGAAAGGAGCCGCCTATGCAGCGCAAAATGATCCTGATGAGTCCAAAAGGTTTTTACCGGAAATTAAAAATTTTACTCAGCCCGCAGGAATGGCGCCTGCACCTGCTGGGGCTCCGGGTTACGGATGTGAACCCTGGGGAAAAGGGGCTTGTGCTGGTTCAGATCGACGGGCTTTCGTTTCCCGATCTTCAAAGGGCCGTGCAAAAAGGGCACATGCCTTTTTTGCGCGGCCTCCTGCGGCGGAAGTCCTGCCGTCTTTACCCCCTGTATTCAGGCGTTCCCTCCAATACGCCGGCTTTTCAGGGAGAGTTTTTCTTTGGGAAGCCGCAGTGTGTTCCTGCCTTTCAGTTTCGAGATAAAAAAACCGGCAGGGTTTTTACCATGTTCGATAAAAACAGCGCGGCTGAAATCGAGCAGCGCCTGCTGAAGGAGCAGGACGGCTTGCTGGCCGGAGGAAGTTCCTATGCGAATATCTTTTCAGGAGGAGCGGCAGAATCGCATTTATGCGCCGCCACGGCAGATTGGGTGACTGCGCTGAAAGCCTGGAATCCCTATTCGATTCTGGTGACATGCCTGTTGAACCCCTGGGCCCTGCAGCGCGGAGCGCTTTTATGTCTGGCGGAATGTTTCCTGGCGCTGTTTGATTTTTTTCGCGGCCTTATTTCCGGAGAGGATATTCTTGAAGAGTTTAAATTTATTTTCATGCGGGTCTTTGTCTCGATTTTAATGCGGGAGATGATCACCGCGCATGCCCGGGCGGATATGTCCAGGGGCCTGCCGGTGATTCATGTGAACTATTTTGGCTACGACGAACAGGCGCACCGCCGCGGACCTTCGACACGCTTTGCCTATTGGAGCCTGAGCGGGATTGATGCGGCAGTCCGGCGGTTATGGGTGACCGCGAGACGGACGAAACGGCGTCATTATCGCGTTTGGATTTACTCGGATCACGGCCAGGAGAAGGTCCATTCTTTTGCGAAAGAAAATGGTAAAAGCATTCAGCGCGCCGCCAAAGAGCTTTATGCCGAAATTCGTGCGGCCGAGCCATGCCCAGGCCCTTGGTGCCGTCCGCGCAGCGAGGGCGTTTGGGGGGATACAATTCTGAGCAAACGCCGTCACCCCGCGGAAAATAAAAATGAAGATACGTCGCAGCCGCTTGTAACGACTTTGGGGCCCATTAGCCAGATTTATTTCCCGGAGCCGCTCAGCGACGATGAAAAAAGATTATTCGCGCAGCAATTGATTAGAAAAAATCCTGCCATTCCACTCGTGGCGATTCCGCTCACCGTAGGGGGTGCCGACTATGCCGCCGGAGACAAAATATACCGGCTGCCCCGGGACGCACAAAAAATTTTAGGCGCGGATCATCCCTACCTTTCGGCCGTTGTGGAGGACCTGGAAGTTTTTTTTCAGCATGAAAGCCGCGGAGACCTTGTTTTATTCGGCTGGCGATCTGGGGCGCCGCCTGTTTCTTTTTCCAATGAAAATGGGTCGCATGCCGGGTTGGGGCCTCGTGAAACGCAGGCCTTTGCGCTTTTGCCGCAAGATGTCGTACTGCCGGACATGCCGTTTTTCGGGATGAGAGCCGCCGATTTAAGAAGGGCAGTGCTTACTTTTTTAGGAGAATCAAAGCAGTCCGCGAACCAGGCATTTCAGGGCAAAAAAGAACCCGTATATTCCGGAGGAGCCTTTCTGACGCTCCTTTAAGACTTCTTCAAATGGCATCCGCCCGCCTTTTCCTTGATGAGAAATAGTTTGACAGCATGACTGTTTGCGGATAAGATTCCGTCTAACTAAGATTAAGTCTTAATAGGACGGTGTATGTACACGGCCGCAGACTCGATTCTTAACAGAACAAAAACCAGCCAGGGAAAAACGGATATTTTTTGAGTACCCAGCCAAAGAAAATAGCGATCAAAAGTAACGAAAGGACAAGAAGCTATGTATGCAAGAAAGTATTCGTGCCTTTGGCTGGCACTCGCGATTGTGTTTACCTCCGTGACCTCGAGTCCCCAGGCGTTTGCAGAAACGGCAAAAACAAAGAATAATGGGAGTTCTTCTGTGCGTCCACAGACTGGCTCATACGATTCGACTCTCGGAGAAGTGGCTGTTCAAGCGCTGAAAGAGGCTGCCCTCAGCCCCTTTCTGCCTGATATCCAGGGTACAAAAATTAATGCGGGCAAAAAAACATCCCAGGTCAATCTCGATCAGGAGTTGCCGCAGATTTCGAACAATAATTTCCGGCAGGCCCTCGCCAAAGTTCCCGGTGTGCTTTTAAGTGAAGAATCGACCCCTCTTTTCAGTCTGGGGTACCGCGGACTGGAGCCTCATCGCGCACAATTCATTCAGCTATTGAAGGACGGAGTGCCGATTCACGCGGATATGTTTGGCTATCCGGAAGCCTATTATGTTCCGCCCCTTCAAACGGTTGAGAAAATTGAGCTTGTTCGCGGCGGTGCGGGACTCATGTATGGCCCCCAGCCCGGCGGAGCGCTCAATTTCGTGACCCATAAACCGGTTTTGGACAAAAAATTCAGAATTCATTCCGAAAATGTTTTCGGAAGCGATGGTTTTTTCTCAACTTACGAGGCTTTGACGGGTACGGTTGGGCCGCTGGGCTATCATGGTTATTTTCATGAAAGGCAGGGAGATGGTTTTCGCAATGTGAATAGCGATTTTGAAGTCATCAGCGGAGGTCTCAAAACAGTCATTAACCAGACCGGCGATTCACGGCTGACCATGAATTATGATGAATATCATGAAGAACATGGCGAGCCGGGGGGGCTTACCCGCGCCCAGTTTGATGCAAATCCCGGTGCCAGCACGCGCGAATTTGACCGGTTTCGTCTAGAGCGTTATTACGGCAGCCTCAAATATGAAAAAGAATTTTCAGAGGATACACAGTTTGATTTCTTAACTTACGGAGGACATTACCGGCGTTACAGCAAGCGTCAGCGGGGCGGTGGTTTTGGAACGGCGCCTACAGGCGCTAATGCCAGTTCCAATGACATTGAAGAGCAGGATTTTTATAATCTTGGTTTCGAACCTCGTTTTCGCCACAACTACGAACTCTTTGGCAATGAGCACACGGTGACCTTCGGAACCCATACCTTCATGTCGCACTCGCCCCGTCAGGATCAGCGTGGCGCCGGTCCAGGGTCGGATAGTGGAACGCTCAGGAAAGATGCTGTTCGTGACAGCTGGTATCTTTCGGTTTTTTTAGAGAATCTTTTTCGCATAGGCAAACTTTCCATTACTCCAGGTGTCCGGCTTGAGAATTTTTGGCAAAGAATCGATGAGCGCTTGAATGCAGACAAAACAACCGTTCCGCTGGTCAATAGCAGCGAGTTCGATTTTGCGCCGCTTTTTGGGTTAGGAATTGCTTACGAAGTCGTGAGGGGAATCGAGGCGTATACAAATATCTCCCAATCCTATCGCCCGAAAATTTTTACGCAAGCGGTGCCTACCGGCACTAACCAGGTGATCAATGAGGATCTGGAAGAGGGAAAGGGCGTTCAATACGATTTCGGATTGCGCGGCCGGCCGCTTCCTTTTCTGGCGTGGGATATTGATTACTTTTTAATGAGCTTTACGAATCAAATCGGCACTTCGGGAAATACAGTGACCAACGCCGGGAGATCGCAGCACCAAGGAATGGAGTTTTTTACAGAGATCGATTTGGTGGGAGCTTATGATTATTTGAATAAAACAGAGCATGTTCAATCAATAGGCTCTCTGGCGCCTTTCGTATCGCTGACTGTTTTGGATGCTGCGTTCACGGCAGGACCATTTGACGGCCGCAGACCCCAGTATGCGCCGCAATATAATTTTCGCTTTGGCACGGTGTATAGCTGGCGTGACCGGGTCAAAGTGAGTCTCCTCAGCACCTTTGTGGACGATCATTTTGCGGATGACTCCAACACGACAGGGGCAAGCAGCCGTTTTATCCCGTCCTACAAAGTGTGGGATTTGACCGGAGAAGTGAATCTCGTTAAAAATGCGTTTGATAAATTCGACGTGAGCATTTTTGGCGGAATCAATAATCTTTTTGATGAACATTACTATGCGCGCATCCGCGGGGATGGAATCGACCCGGCGAATGGGCGAAACATTTATGGCGGAGTCAAAATTAATCTGGGGTGATCTATGTTTTGGGATCAGACATTGATAGGACTTTTTCTAAAGGGCGGTTTTGCAATGTGGCCCCTGCTTGCGTGCTCGATTGCAGGTTTTGCCATTATGACAGAACGGACCTTGTACTTTTTGAGGCTGCGGTACAATCACAACCGGTTTGGCCGCGAGCTTAAAGAACTGCTTGCAAAACGGAAAATCAAAGACGCCTTGGTTTTATGCCGCCGGCATGCCAATCCGGTTCCTCGAATCGCAGAACAGTACCTGAAAAACCTTCAGCATGACCACTTGCGCAGTGAAATCCTTAAAAGGGAAGGTTCCCTTGCGCTTGAGAAAGTCGAGACCCGGCTCCGCGCGCTTGCGGCGATTACCCACATCGCGCCTTTGCTGGGTCTTTTGGGAACCGTCACGGGGCTCGTTGCCGCCTTCCACCGAATCGAAGTTTTGGGCGGGCAGGTGCAGCCTGGGGATCTTGCAGCCGGTATTTGGGAGGCGCTGATCACGACAGTCTTTGGCTTGATGATCGCAATTCCTTGCATGGCGGCCTATCACAGTTTTGAAAGCGCCGCAGACAGGATCGCCCGGCGGATGCAGTTTATTATCTCTGAACTGGATGAGTTTTTTGGCAAAGCGTCAGCGGGAGATTTTAAGGCGGAAGACGTTGAAGCCACTGACCAAACCATGAGAGTGATGCGCTGATGGAATTTATTCGACCCCGAAAACCCAGCCTTGCTCTTGATATGACTCCGATGATCGATATTGTCTTTCAGCTTCTCATTTTTTTTATGTTGTCCTCCTCTTTTTTAAATCCTTCACTGAAACTTACGCTGCCTAAAGCGATTCAGCAAGACGCTCAAGAACCGGAGAGGATTGTTGTGAGTGTGGATAAGACTGGCAATACTTTCATCAACACTCAGAAATTTCTCAAAGAAGAACTGAAGGGGCAGCTTGAGCGCCGGTTCCTTGGAGATTCAAAAAAAGCCGTCCATTTAAGGGGTGATGCGGAAATGCCTTATAAGCTTTTTGTGGAAGTCATGGATATTGCGCGTCAGGCAGGGGCCCAGCAAATCAATATTGTGCATGAGGATACCCCGTCATGAAAATCCATTATTCCTACCGGCAGCAATTTTTTACGCCGGTATTTTTATTTTCATTTTTGGGTCATGCTCTTGTTTTCACCGCCGGAACAGGTCTTCTATCCTTATCCCCGGAATTTGGCGTGGAGCAGGCGCCAAGCAGCATGGAAGTTGTGATTTCAAAAGTTGAAACCAAACCCGCTCCGGAGGTCAATCCGGCACGAGTCCTCACCACATTAGGATCTTCGGAACGGACAGTTGCGGTCAAAAAAATCGAAAAGCCGAAGGAAATACAAAAAACATCCAAACCGGTTTATATCCCGCCTGCAAAGGGTGCGGCTGAGCGTAAGGCCAGCCCTTATTTTAAAAATCCGGCACCCATTTATCCCCAACTGGCCCGTGAAAATGGCTGGGAAGGAATGGTCATGCTGCATGTTTTTGTGCAAAGCGACGGAAAACCGGGGCAAGTGAATATTGAGAGGAGTTCCGGGCGGAAAATTCTGGATCATGCGGCCGTGAAAGCCGTGAAGAAATGGCGCTTCAAACCTGCCGGAATCGGAAACGTATCTTTTGCAACGTGGGTCCGCATCCCGGTCCGGTTTACTCTGGTTGATAAAAACGATATAGATTAATGGAATCACAGGTAATTGTCTCGATTTGACGATCCGCATAATTAAAGGCTATGACCAGTCCTCCGGCAGCTAATCGCACTTGATATAAATCAGATTAAGAGTAAAATGTTCGAAAGCAAATGCAAAGGGGTCCAGGCAGGCTTGCCTGGAGGGTGAAATGTTCGATGGTCGGGCCGCCATCTGATTCTAAAATCAGGGGTGGCCTTTTTTATTTTCAAAATGGTGTGAGCTATGAAAATTACTCTTCGATTAATCGTTTCGCTTGTAATCGGGACAGCCCTCGTGGTCTCGAGTTTTTCCTATTTCCAGGCTAAGGGCGAAGAAAAACGGCTGAACGAGGAGTTGCGGCTTCGGGCCTCGGTACTGGCAAAGACCTTTAAAGAGGCGGTGGAATCATTTCTGGAAAGGACCGACCAGCCTGACCGGGTCCAGAAATTTATTGAAAAATTTCAAGGCCACAAACGTTTGATTGGTGTCATCGTGGACATGAAAGAAGGCTCTCGGCTTGCTTTTCCTGCTGAGCTTACTGAATCCGAACTATTCAGAATTGAATCTGAAAAGGTCCTCGAAACCGGCGAAGCCGTGGATGTGAATGGAAAGTGGAACGATCGCAAGGTCAATTACTACGTCGTTCCAATTCTAAAGGATGGTCAAACCTCCGGAGCCTTGGGGCTTATCCATGATAGAACCTTTATTATCCGCCAGATCAGGGAGTTTTGGAAAAACTCGGCCATCACCTTCTCTATTCTCGCGTTTATTCTTTCAATCGCTACGCTGGTTATCATTCGCTGGAGTGTGACAGGGCCTATTGCCCGTATCGCGGAACTCGTGCGAAAAGTAACCCAGGAGGATGCCCCGGTCAAGGATCCCATGGAAGATAAGGGGGAAATTGAAAAACTATTGTCTGCGGTCACCCATATGGCCGGCAGCCTCAAGGCCGCGCGATTTAACTTGGTCGAACAATCGCGTCTCGCGAACACTCACGGAACAATCTGGACAAAGGAAAGGCTCCGGGACTATTTGAAAGTGAAATTAGAAGGAAAGCAGCTTTATGTCGTCGCGAACCGTGAACCGTATATCCACCGCAAGAAGGGGGACACGGTGGAATGCATTACTCCCGCAAGCGGTGTCGTGACAGCTATGGATCCGGTGCTGCGTGCTACGGACGGCATGTGGCTGGCGCATGGAGCGGGCAACGCTGACCGTGAGGTCGTGGATAAAAAAAATCAGGTGCGCGTTCCTCCCTGGAAACCTTCCTATACCCTCAAGCGGGTATGGCTTAGCGAAGAGGAAGAAAAAGGTTATTACTACGGCTTTTCTAACGAAGGACTATGGCCGCTTTGCCATATCAGCCATGTGCGGCCTATCTTCCGGATCGAGGATTGGAAACAGTACCAGGCCGTGAACCTCAAATTCGCGGATGCCCTTTTGGAGGAATTAGATGATTCCCCGTCCATGATACTCATTCAAGATTATCACTTTGCCCTGCTCCCCAAATTGATCAAGGACAAAAGGCCCGATGTAAAAGTGGCGATCTTCTGGCATATCCCCTGGCCCAATCCGGAGGCCTTCGGAATTTGCCCATGGCAGGAAGAAATCCTGGAAGGAATGCTCGGAAGCGACCTCATTGGATTTCACACGCAGTATCATTGTAATAATTTTCTCGATACCGTAGACCGCGCGCTTGAATCCAGGATTGACTGGACAAATTTCAGCGTCATCCGCGGCGGCGAAACAAGTCATGTTCGGCCTTTTCCAATCAGCGTGGAACCCATCACGAATGACGCGGCTTTACAGACCGCGCCAGATGTGGACTGGGTGAAAATTAAAAAGGAACTCGGCTTGGAGGATAAAAAAATCGGGGTGGGTGTGGATCGTATCGATTACACGAAGGGACTGCTGGAACGGTTCCGGGGCATTGAGCGGACTCTTGAAAAATACCCGCAGTATCAAGGGAAGCTGGTCTTTGTGGAACTTGGGGCACCCTCCAGAACCCTAATACCAGGTTATCAGAGCCATTTGCGGGAAGTCGACGAATTGGTCGAAAAAATCAACGCGAGGTTTCATACTGAAAATTACCGCCCCATCCTTTTTCTCAAAGACCATCACAGCCATGAAAAGATCCGCAAATTTTACAAAATGGCTGATTTCTGTCTCGTAAGTTCCTTGCATGACGGCATGAATCTTGTGGCCAAGGAATTTGTCGCGGCTCGCGACGACGAGAGCGGCGTCCTGATATTAAGCCGGTTCGCCGGTGCCAGCCATGAATTCACAAGTTCATTGCTTATCAATCCCTACGATATTGAAGGGACTTCTGAGGCGATTCACCAAGCTTTAACCATGCTTCCCGGGGAAAAACAGGAGCGGATGAAAAAACTTCGGAGCATTGTGCAGGAATACAATGTGTACCGCTGGGCCGCCGACATGATTACGGGATTGATAAAATCATTTTAGAGGCTGCTTGAAACACTTTCTTACCGCCTGGCAGGATATTCTGCTTTTAATTAAAGACCGGAATATTGTACTTTTTTTGGATTACGACGGCACATTAACTCCAATCGTAGAACGCCCTGAAATGGCAAATCTGCTTCCCTCGAGCAGGAAAAGGCTTGAAGCTTTATCCAAACTGAAAAACGTCAAAATTGTGATTGTAAGCGGCAGAGCTCTGAAGGATGTGAAAAAACGCGTGGCAGTTCCTGGACTTACCTACGCGGGCAATCACGGTCTGGAGGTCGAAGGGCCAAAAATATATCGCATCCATTCGGCAGCGAAGGCGTTCCGGCGGCTAGCAAAGAGCCTCGAGTCCCGGCTTCAACGAGCGTATGCTTTTATGCCGGAAATGCGGGTCGAAAACAAGATCTATACCTTAAGCATCCACTATCGCCAGGTTTCTGAAGGTAAAATCGCGGCGGCAAAAATGATTTTGCTCAAAGAAATCGGGACGTATCTGGAAAAATCCAAAGCGGCTCTGACCGAAGGAAAGAAAGTGTGGGAGATCCGGCCGCCAACCCCATGGAATAAAGGGGAAACCGTCCTTTTTATCTTAAAAAAAATGCGTGCGGCTATCCAAAAACCTCTTGTGCCCATTTATATCGGGGATGACAGGACTGATGAGAGCGCGTTCAGAGTTTTACGGCAGCACGGAATCACAGTTAGGGTCACCGAAAATACCAAGGAGAATTCGGCGGCCAATCATTTCGTGCGAACGCCCAAAGATGTTTCTGAATTTCTCAAGAAATTGTGCGATCTGAAAATGCCTGTGCGGCCCGGAAGGACCTAAGATGGACAATGAAAGCACGTGGTATAAAGATGCGATCATCTACGAACTGCATGTTAAAACTTTTTTTGACAGCAATCAAAATGGGTACGGCGATTTTCCAGGATTAACCCAAAAACTGGATTATCTGCAAGAACTTGGTATTAATTGCATCTGGCTTCTTCCGTTTTATAAAACCCCGATGAAAGATGACGGGTACGACATTTCTGACTATCGTGAAATATCGCCTGAATACGGGACGATGGATGACTTTAAACATTTTGTCAAAGAAGCTCATCGCCGTGATATTCGAGTGTTGATCGAACTTGTTTTAAATCATACCTCCGATCAGCACCCGTGGTTTCTGGAAGCAAGATCGTCAAAGACCTCGGAGAAGAGGGAGTACTACGTTTGGGGTGATGACCCGCAAAAATATAATAAGGCCAGAATTATTTTCTCTGATGCCGAGAAATCCAATTGGACCTATGATCCTCAATCAGGCCAATACTATTGGCACCGATTCTTCAGCCATCAACCGGACCTCAATTTTGATAACCTTGAAGTGCAAAATGAGATGATGGATGTTTTGTCTTTTTGGCTGGAAACGGGGGTGGATGGATTCCGCTTAGATGCCGTGCCGTATTTATTTGAACGTGAAGAGACCCATTGCGAAAACCTTCCGGAGTCGCATGCCTACCTCAAAAAATTAAGAGTCGAACTTGACAAAAAGTTTAAAGGCAGGATTTTTCTCGCAGAGGCCAATCAGTGGCCCGCGGATGTAAGGCCGTACTTTGCCAATGGAGATGAATGCCACATGGCTTTTCACTTCCCGTTGATGCCCCGTATTTTTATGGCGATCCGCAAGGAAGACAATGCCCCTATCCTTGAAATTATGCGTCAGACACCAGACATTCCTGACAATTGTCAGTGGGCTCTTTTTTTGCGTAATCACGATGAACTGACGCTTGAAATGGTGACACAGGAGGAACGGGATTATATGCATAAGGAGTACGCGCAAGATCCAAAAGCGATATTGAATCTCGGGATTCGACGGAGACTCGCGCCTCTTATGAATAATGGCAGAAGGCAAATGGAGCTTCTTAATAGTCTTTTGTTCAGCCTTCCGGGAACTCCCGTGATTTATTACGGGGATGAAATCGGGATGGGGGACAATATTCATCTTGGAGACCGCAACGGTGTTAGAACTCCCATGCAATGGGACGGAAACCGGAACGCGGGCTTCTCGACTGTGGACGCTGACAAACTGTATGCGCCTTTAATTATTGATCCTGTTTATGGCTATCAAGCCATCAATGTGGAAGCTCAGAGCATGACGCAGTCCTCATTCCTGAACTGGACAAAGAGAATGATAAGGGTGCGCAAAAATCTTAAAGCTTTTGGGCGGGGCACAGTCGAATTTCTTCAGCATCAAAATCCCAGGATTCTAGCTTACATCCGCGCTTATGAAGATGAGACGCTTCTGATCGTGAACAATCTTTCGCGTTATGTGCAGGCTGTTGAATTGGATCTTAAAAAATACAATGAGTGGCAGCCTTTGGAACTTTGGGGCAATGGAAAACTCCCTAAAATCGGCGAATTGCCCTATTTCTTAACTTTGGGGCCGCATAGTTTTTATTGGTTTCGCCTGGTTTGCCAGACCTGATAAATAAACTGAGGGAGGTGTATCGTGAGGCAGGTTCTGTTTTATAGCTTTCTTCTAATCCTTGGGATTGTGTGCTCCCAGGCGTTTGAACTTGTTTCTGTTCGCTACCTTCTACATACCGCGACGATGATTTGTCTTGCCTATATTATGATCGAGGTGGGGCTAGCGGGAATCACTATCGAACCCGCAGGGCGGGGAGGTCGTGTTATCTCTCCGCCTTTCCGTTCGGAATCCTTCTGGTAATGCCCACCGTTTTCAGTAAAATATGAGTTTGTAAACACTTACAGACCTATGAAGACAAAAATATTTATTAGCAGTGTCCAGAAAGAGTTTGAGGAAGAGAGGAAAGCGCTTAAGGCGTATATCCAGGGCGATGCGCTGCTTAGCCGTTTCTTCGAAGCCTTCCTCTTTGAGGATCTTCCGGCATCTGACCGGCGCGCCAAAGCTTTTTTTCTTGACGCGGTGCGCCGCTCTGGGTTGTATCTAGCCCTTCTTGGCAATCAATACGGTGTGAAGGATTCTTCGGGGCTTTCACCCACGCATCATGAATTTAACGAGGCTACACGGCTCGGAAAGCCGCGTTTAATTTTTGTCAAAGGGGCTGACGATAAAGTCCGTGATTCGAAAATGCGGGCTTTGGTTTCTGCGGTTGGCAAGCAGCTCATTCGCCGCAGGTTTACCAGTTCTGCTGATTTGAACCCTGCGGTTTATGCAAGTTTGGTGGATTATCTGGAATCTTCCGGACTGCTTCGGTTTGGTCCTTTTGATGCGGCCATTTGCAAAGATGCCGCAATCAAGGATTTATCTGTTTCTAAAATCCGGCGCTTTGTGGCCACCGCGCGTGAAACCCGGGGTTTTCCTTTACCGGCCAACGCTTCGACCAAGCAGATCTTAACGCACCTGAATCTTCTTCATAACAACATGCCAACCCATGCAGCTATTCTTCTTTTTGGCCATAAGCCTCAGCGTTTTTTAATTTCCTCTGAAATCAAGTGTGCTCATTTTCACGGAACCGAAGTTCAAAAACCAATTCCTTCTTATCAAGTTTACAAAGGAACGACTTTCGAGCTGGTGGATCAGGCCGTGAATTTTGTTTTATCCAAAATTAATCTTGCGGTGGGAACACGCGAACATAGCACACAAGCCCCGGTGGAATATGAAATGCCGCCTGAAGTAGTTAGAGAAGCCATTGTGAATGCCGTGGCTCATCGTGATTACACAAGCAACGGCAGTGTGCAGGTGATGCTTTTCTCAGACCGCCTTGAAGTCTGGAATCCGGGAACCTTACCGCCTTCACTCACGCTTGAAAAACTTCGCCATCCGCATGGCTCAGTGCCGGGAAATCCTTTGTTGGCTGAACCGCTTTATTTAACCAAATACATTGAGCGCATGGGCACAGGAACAGGGGATATGATTGCCCGTTGCCGCAAGGCAGGCTTAAAAGAGCCTCAGTTCACGCTTACTGATGGCTTTGTCATTACCCTTCGTCGTAAGCCCGCGCGTGCTTTTGAGGCCGTAGGCGGCAAGCGACAGCTAGAGTCACGGCTAGAGTCGCGGCTAGAGTTGCTAGATGACCGGGTGTTGGTCATTTTAAACGGGAAAACTTTTGGAAAAAATGAGTTAGCAAAAAGTTTAGGGCAAAAGCAAGCATCAGGCACACTCCACGCGAGTATTCGAACACTTCTAAAGAAGGGATGGATTACTCGCACGATTCCCGGCAAACCCAACAGCCGGCTTCAAAAATACAAGCTTACTGCCAAAGGCCGTGTGTGGCTGGATAGAAAAAAATAGGGTCAGGCTCTTTTAGGGCCCAAAATGAAAACCCCCCTTGGGCGGGAAGCCCAAAGGGGTCTTTGAAAATGCGGTGGCCAACGGGAATTGGCGCCTCTGCACTGCGAACCCGAATTTTGCTGCGCAAAATTCGATCAGTGCGCCGGTCGCCCTGCCCGCAGCGTTGCAAGGAAGTCGACGCAGCGCGTCTCCTTTTGAAAAGGGCCAACGCTGCTCCCTTCAATTCCCGTCTGACAACCAAACGAAAACACCCTTTCGGACACAAGGCCCAAAAGGGTGTTTATGGGGTCCATTCTCCTACCTGGAATGAACGCATCATCTGAAAATGCGTTCATCCGAGGGTTGCATAAAGGGCCCGTTCTCCTACCTGGAATGAATTCGCCTGACCTGCGTATTTTCCATTACGAACAGCCTTTTTATAACATTGTTAAGCAACGCCGCCTCCAGTTTTGTTTTGGTCAGAGGCCGGATGATATGGTTGCTGTTCCAACTATCAACCAAAGAATCTTCGAAAAACATCAAACCCATCTTAAAAGATTAGAAGCTTTCCCTCTCAAAAAAGCCGCCTATTACCAGAGCTTGCAGGAATCAAGGGGGGCCAAAAGTGTTCGAGCGCTCTCTGAAATAACTGGCGAAGACTGGTCCTATATCGCCCGTTTACTTAAGACGTTGGAATTACCTGAATCGATTCAAAATTTTCTCAAAGATAACAAACAACCAGAAATCGTAAAGCATTTCCATTTGCGGCGCCTATTAGAAATCGTCCGTTTGAGCGATGAAACCAGCCAGTTAGCTCGGTTTCGAGAGATATTTAGCGAACTTGAGAATCAGGATAGGACAAGGCCGACTTCTTTAGAGGAGGTACACCTCCACCACCTGGGGCAAACAGTACGATTACCTATAACATAGAGATCTATCTCTATGTGAAAGGCAAGTTAGTCCGGATTAATGCCCCAATCGATCCGAAAAGCGGAGGCTCCAAAGGCCTCCGCTTTTGCTTTTTACCACCCCCCGTCTATAAAATTTTACTAGATAATAGTTGTAGTCATATAATGGCCCCATGGCGCTCAGCACGAGTTGATTAATTCCATCCAATATCAGGTTGTAAGGACACAGACAGGTTAGAACTATGAGAAAAGTGAAAGAAACATACAATTGCGTTCCGATGGGGGAAAAGCTTACCATTGCTATAGATATAGACGGCACCATTGCAGATGCGTCAGAAGTGGATTTTTACAAGGCTGATATCGACCCAAATGAGTTTATGAAGGCCACCCCGATTAAAGGGGCGCTTGAGGCTGTAAAAAAGCTCCATGCCGAGGGGCACATTATAGTTTTCCACAGCTCAAGAAAAAAACAAACTCGGAGAGTCACGGAAGAATGGCTTGAAAATCATGGTTTTCCTTTTCACCACTTAGAAATGAGAAAGTTTCTCGCGCATGTTTATATTGATGATCGAGCTGTCAGTGGTTATAACTGGAAGCACGTGATGCAAGAACTGCAAAAACCCGATTTGCCGGGTAATCTCGCCAGACAAAGAGGCCATGTATGAATGTGAGGTATGATCGAAAGTTGTGGGCTGGGATTTGAGATAAGAT
>Ga0209211_10008258_pt1 | contig 14292 bp, 19 predicted proteins | sample RifGroA2_FD_183992 | JGI IMG/M metagenome (GOLD analysis project Ga0209211, IMG submission 183992) | Groundwater microbial communities from Rifle, Colorado, USA - Groundwater A2 (SPAdes) (version 2) | ecosystem: Environmental > Aquatic > Deep subsurface > Groundwater | place: Rifle, Colorado...
GAGTCCTTTGTCGGGAAATAGGCCATTTGGACCGATCTTTTAAACCAGTTAGTCATCGGTTAATCACCCCCAAACTAAACAGACTATTTTAGCTTAGAAGTGTAACCGATGTATCTCAGCCTACTCAGCCTGCGCCAATTTAAAACCCCGCACCCAAAACAGAAAGTGCGGGGTTTATCAAACCGAATATTATTACGGAGTAACCGTTGTATTGTTATTTACCGTATTTGTGCTTGTTGCCGTAGCCGTAGCATTACCGGAACTTACCGAGTTATCGTCGTCGACATGGTGCTGAGTGTTAAAACCGGAAATTGCCACAGCCGTTGTTCGACTTCTTACCCTGGTTCTATTTCTAACCCTAATCGTCGTTGTATTGCTGTCGGTTGCAATAGCGGTACAGCTTCCGTCATCGCCCACCGAACAAGTTGCGGTTGCGTCAGCAGAAACTGAAACCGGCAATACAAACATCATAACGGCAAAAACAACTGTCGCTAGAAAAAAAGCCAACTTTTTCACTTTTATCACCTCCTTTCCGCGTTTATCTTTAATCAATGGGGATATCTTCAACCACAAAAAAACCACCCTCTAATTTGGGGCAGAAAGGGTGGAATAAATATAGAATTATTTTCATCTCACCTCCGATTGCGGTCGGTAAAGAAAAACTATATTTTATAGATTATGGAGAATTGGCAAACCTGTCAATAACACAAAAGATGTCAAAGTCGGTCACTGGTGCTAGTTAACCAAAACGGAGATTTCGGTATGAGAACTTTGCGCTTGCCTTTTTATCTGAACTTCTACCTCTTTTTTCGAATCCGCCGCTACTAAATTATTAAAGACATTCCCATTTGCGGTTGTTTTTGAAAAACTTTTTGCATTAAATCCTAACGAATTTATCTTCTCTTTATACCAGGTTGTTACTTTATCTGCATCATCGTCGGTTTGAAGAACCAACGAGCCGACCTTGGAATTTAGGACATCTGCTCCAGGGTAGTAAAAGTCGGAAAGGTTGGCCCCTGCGAATGGCGGTGCTGTCGGCGTGGGAGTGGCGGTTTCACTATCTTTTAATTCCTCGTCTCTTTCTCTACCCGACAATAGACCTCCCAGACCGAATAAAACTAATGCAACAATAATTCGAAAAATTCTCACGAAAACATTCTAACACGGCCTATCAAGAGTAACTATTTACGGAGCAATGGGAAGACCAAATCCTGCATCGGGGTCGTCTCCGGCTCTTCCTATATCCGCGTAGTTATACCTGGCTCTATCTTGAAGATATGTCCTGGTGGCTCCGGCCGAGCCTTGCCAGACCTTAGCCGAAAGACCCGAAACATGCGGTGTAGCCATTGAAGTCCCCGAGATAACTTTGTAGCATCCGTCCTTCCAGGTCGACTCAACCGAAAGACCGGGTGCGGCGAATTCAATGTCTCTCTCTTCGACTGAGTAAGCGGCGGTGGCGTAGTTATTTCCTCTTGAAGACCAGCTGGTAATTGCATCCAACGAATCGGTTGCCCCCACCGCCACCACTTTATAATATGCCCCCGGATAATTAATCGTGTTGTCATTTGGTCCCGAATTTCCGGCGGCGGCGACAATGAGCACTCCTTTGTTAACCGCGTAGTCGAGTGCGTTCTTTTCGTCGGTTGCCAAAGAAGAACCACCAAGTGAGAGGTTGACAATGTTGGCGCCGTTATCAGCTGCATACCTAATCCCTCTGGCCACATCGTCACTCCAACAAAGCCCCCCGTTTGAACAAACCTTAATGGCCATAATCTTGGCATCCGGGGCAACTCCTTTAATTTTCCCGTTGGCGGCAATCGTTCCGGCAACGTGGGTGCCGTGGCCGTTGCCGTCGGCACACCTTTTTCTCAAAAAGGGTGATTGGGCATCCACACAGTCAACGATATTGGCTTTTAAGTCCGGATGGTTGGTGTAAACTCCGGTATCGGTAACAGCGACTTTAAGACCGCTCCCACCACTGCCCCCATTGATTTTAGTCACTCCCCAAGGAATCGGATTCGCAGGCGAACAAGCCGCTGCTGGTTTTGTAAAGGTAGACCAGTAGGAGTAAAGCTCTTCAAGGTTGGGAATTTCCGTTATCTGCCAAAGGCTCGGCTCGCCTCTGAATTCCAAGAATTTGCTTTTTGCCAGATTCTGAATGACAGAACGCGGGGCCTCAATAGAGAAAATTCCATCGCCAAACTCGTGGCGCAGATAGGGACGAATTTGGGTTAATGCGGAAGGAGCTTTAATCCTGAAGTAGGCGCGCGTGGTCTCATTTGCTGAAGCGGCGGTTCGACCGAAGAAGAAAGCCAAAATTGCCAAGAATACTCCTAATACCAAAAGCTTTCGCATTCTCAGTAATATATCATCCCGAAAAAATCAAGTCAAGTTATGTAAAGTATCAGAGTTTCGTTGACATCGGGTAAGTTGGAGGTACTTTAAACTAAATTGCTGATACTTTAAGATGTTGAAACAAAATCGATATCAGAAGGAGGAGTCACCTTGTCTTTAGCAAGACTACCAAGATACGATTCAATTGCTTCTTTGGCAGCTTGCGACGCTTTTTCGATTGTCTCTCCATAAGTAACGCAGCCTTTGAGAGCAGGAACAACAACGGTATAACCCCCCTCGGGTTCTTTCTGGAAAATTGCAGTATAATGATGAATCTTCATAACCAGATTATATCCCGAACGGTCAAGAGAAGCAAAACGTGTACTTTAAGCTAGATTGCTGATATTTTAAGAAGACTTGTCAAAATGCTTCTTATTCATATTTAATATCTACTACTTCGCCTTTTTTCAAGTCTTTTCCATTAACCGGTATTCCCAAAGCCCAACCTAGGGCATTGGCAACGGAGACACCGACTCGAAGTCCGGTAAAAGACCCGGGGCCGGTATCGACTTCTATCTCTTTTATGTCCTCTAACTTCTTTTCTTCTTTCTCTAAAAGTTCAACGATAAATGGCAAAAGCCTTTGAGAGGCACCTTTTTTTGATAGGGTCTCAAATTTTTTCCCGTCTAAACCTACGATTATTTTCTCCGAACTGGAAGTATTGATATAGAGCTTCATTCTTCGTAACCATTCGGGTGGTTTTTATGCCATAGATATGCACTCTCGATTATCTCTTTTAGACCATACTTCGGCTTCCAGTCAAAATCTCTTTTTATTTTATCGATTGAAGCGACCAGGGCGGCCGTATCTCCCGCTCTTTTTGGGCCAATCTCCACTTTAAAATCTAGACCGGTGACTTTTTTAATCATTTCAACTATTTGCTTGTTTGAATAGCCTTGACCATAGCCGGCATTATAGAAATTGCTTTCAGCCCCATCCATGAGGGCTTTGAGAGCCAAAACGTGGATGTCAGCCAAATCCAAAACATGGATGTAGTCCCTGACACAGGTACCGTCGACGGTTTTGTAATCGCCGCCAAAGATGGCGAATTTTTCCCTTTTCAGGGCCGCCACCAGTGCCCTTGGAATAAGGTGGCTCTCATTTGGCTGGTCAACGCCAATGCTCCCATCCAGGGCCGCCCCGGCCGCATTAAAATATCTGATACTGATGAATTTGACCCCGTGGGCCTCGTCAAACCAAGGCAGCATCCTTTCAACCATCAATTTTGTCTCCCCGTAAGGATTAGCCGGCTCTTTGGGATCGTCCTCGGCAATCGGCAAGCTTTCGGGTTCACCATAAACACCGGCCGAGGAAGAGAAAACAAAATTGGAAACGCCGTGTTTGACCATGGCTTCAAGCAAATTGAGGGAGCCGACGACGTTGTTCCTAAAATACATGCCCGGCTTTTCGTAAGACTCGCCCATTTGGATGAAGGCAGCCATGTGGATGACACCGGCAAATTTTTCTTTACCTAAAAGCTCATCGAGTTTCTCCTTTTCGGTCACCAAATCGATTTTTACCAGTTCAAAATCGGCAACCGCTTCTTGATGGCCACTCGATAGGTTGTCAAGGATAAGGGTGGCAAAACCAGCCTCTTTCAGCTTTCGGACAATAAAACTGCCGATGTAACCCGCTCCGCCGGTGACCAAAATTTTTCCGTTCATTGAATAATTATTTTTCGCCTGTCTCCCCCCAAATTTTCAAATTTAATCCATCGGGCACTTTTGGGAACCATTTTTTTAATTTTTTCGGCCCATTCGATAACGACAATATTTTCGGGCTTGGCCCAAACATCAGCAAGTCCCAAGTTTATCACTTCGTTCTTAATATTTCCTTCCAATCGATAAAGGTCGATGTGATAAAAGTCTTTGTCATCCACCCCATACTTCCTCATTAAAATAAAGGTAGGAGAAATTATTCTGCCGGAAACTCCCAGTCCCTCGGCAAAACCCTGAACAAAAGTCGTCTTCCCGCTTCCCAATTCCCCACTGAGGGCAAAGATTTCTCCTCCCGTTAGGCTAGATGCAACTTCCTTGCCCAAGTCTTTAGTCTCTTCGGCGCTTTTGGTAACCAGTTCCATAGCCAGTAAATCGCTAAAACGCTTCCAATTGTATCAAAAAATACGTCCCGAACCCTGGGTTCTCTCCCGGGAGTAAAAGATTGGTGCAGTTCATCAGTAGCGCCGTAGATAACAGCAATCAGAATGGCTAGAAGTCCGGCGTTATATTTCTTAACGCCCGACTCCTTGAGTGCCCGATATAAAAGAACCGCCAATATGCCGTATTCGATGACATGGGCGCTTTTTTTAACTATAAAGTCTTTCCAATAAATTTGAGAGGCGGGAGTAACGGCTCTTGCCGAAAATAAAAATATGACGACGGCCCAAATGACCGGCGGCACCCAAAGTTTAATTATTCTCTTCACTTTGATTATTATAACCTTCCGACTTCATTTTTTTAAATAATGTGTACCCGGCAAAGCCCATCAGTCCCGCACCAACAATGATTAAAATTACAGGAAAAACTGGAAACTTCTTTTTGGGAGTCTTTTCTTCTTCCGGCTCCGGAGTTTTGAGCTGCTCTCTTAATCCCAATATTTGGCTATTGTCGGGTGTCTCACTTTCCACAATAGGTTCTTCCCTTGGGCTAGGTTTAGAAGTTGGAGTTTTTGTCGGAGTGGGCGTGGGCGTTTTAGTGGGTGTTGGCGTAGGTGTCGGGGTTGGGGTCGCTGTAGAGGTGGGAGTAGGTGTGGGGGTAGGTGTTGGACAAGGATTCAAGGTGCTACTATTGTTAGAAGAATCTCTGGTAGGACCTGAAAACCTTTCTATAGTACTATTTCCATCCGGATACCTACCGATTGATTCCCCGCTTCCTGCGGGACAAACCTGATCATTGCCACCGTACCCAATCAAGTCTACTAAGAAATCCTCTTTAAAAAGCCTGACCGAGTCCCCGTCATTATTGAGCCAGTTGCTAAAACTAAAAGACACAAAACCTCCTGACGCAATTTCGCCAGATAAGATTTTATCGTTTGATCCTGAATCCATAAGTTTGTAAGCGGAAAGGTTGGCAGATTGAGTTGATATATTGTAGAGTTCAATCCAGTCCGAAGTTGTTCCTGAACTAAACTCATTTATAACTATCTGGGCTTTCGCAATTGGGGGGAAAATGAAAAACAAAAGGGGAAGAAAGAAAAGGAGCAGTTTATTTTTGGGCATGCAAAAATTTTTCTAGTAGTTTACGTGCAAATAGAGGGTGTCAAGGTCCGAGTTATCGTGGTCAACTCGAACATATCTAAGTAAGCAACCAACGTTATAGCTTCCTTGATATAAAGTACCCGACTGGACAGCCTTAACCTCGCTTGATGATTGGCTGTTTATATCAATTCCATTATGAAATCTATAAATTTGCCCTACCCAGGTATTTTGCACTGCCCAAGTATAGCCATACCCTTGAGTAAACTTTATTTTTGGATTAATGGGCCAGGGCCAAGATCCACCTGGACTAAAGGCGTCTCCATCCGAACTCCCACAAGACGAACCTGAGCAGTTCTCGTAGTCAATTCCCCCTAAATGGGTAAAAGGATTATCCGTTATCCCTCCTGGTTTCCGGACAATAAAATGCACATGACTTCCACCCGAATTACAAGAGGATCCTTGTATGATATTCGCAATTCTTTGGCCCCCACTAACATGGCCAGCTTCTGTCTCTGTACCCTTTCCCGCTATAATAGCCTGGATAGCTTCATATTCAGCCCTTGCCTGTGCCAACAATTGTTGATATTTTTTTTCATCATTTCTAGTTGCGGCCAAGAGATAAGCCTTTGCTGCTTTCTGGCTGTCAAGCGTCTTTTTTTGCTCTCCAAGTTGTTTCTGAAGTGTTTCTTGGTCGGTTTTTTCTCCTTGATATGTTGTTTGGGCTGCTTGAAGCCGGGAAAGTAAATCTCTATCCGCTTCCTGAATCTTTTGTAAATAATGAAATCTGGAAACCGCACCCGTTAAGTCCGGGGCGGAAATTAAAATTAAGAATGCATCTCCTACCCTCACCATTTTGTAGGTTTCCACGGCCCTTGAAGAGAATGCCGTCGAAAGGGCGTCGAGAGAGCCCTCCAATTGGTCTATTCTTCCTCCCAAAAGAGTTATTTTTTCTTCGGTCTGGGAAATTTTTAAAGTGGTCAGTCTAATCTGCGCGTCAAACTGGGCGATTTGATTGGATAAAGTCTTTGATTGGGCTGAAAGGCGACCGAGTTCATTTTCATAGCAGCTTATCCTTTCTGTAAGATTGGATTTATCCTGACACGCTTGAGCAAAAACCTTATTGGTGAAGAGGGTGGCAACTATTAAGGTTAGAAAAAGAAGAGCAAGAAAAACGATTCTTTTCATCGGTTTCGGCGAGCACGGGACACGGCCAGATAGCTGCCCGAAAGGGCCAGGCCAACTCCCAGCAAAAGCTCGCCGACAAGGATTATCGCAAAAAGGCCAAAGAGGTTTAGGGTTCCTTTGGGAAGAATGGGAATATCGCCGAAATAGCTAATCAGTGATGGAGTTGCGTAAAGCCAGATAAGAAAGGCCAGAAGCCAGCCGACAAAGGCTCCCACCGCAGAATAAATTAAGGCTTCTAAAATAATCGGGCTTCTGATAAAAGCCGGGGTGGCTCCGATTAAGTCTAAGATTTCTATTTCACCCCTTCGGGTGGTGATTCTCATTCCGGTAATAACCAGAATGACCAGCAGGGAAGTTCCGGCTAAGACTCCGACAAAAACGCCGCCGCCGATTCTTAGATACAAGGTCAGCGTTCTTAATCTGCCGACGACATCCTCTAAGGTTTTTTCTCCGCCCAGGCTGGCCGTAAAGCCGACGGAGTCAACAATTCCTTCTTTTTTAACTTCATTGATTACTTCTTGGGCGAAGGAAAGGTCCATTACCGAAAACTCGAGAGAGGCCGGGAAAATGGTCGGGCTGACAAGCTCGGAGAGAAGGGGGTTATCGCTGGTTGCCTGTTTATAGATTTCCAGAGCTTCTTCTTTGGAAACATAGCGAACGTCTTTGACTCGGACGTCCCCCGTCAACCTATTCTGAAGAGCCGAAACCTGCTCCGGGGTAATCTCGTCCTTTAAGAAAGCGATGATTTGGGGCCTGGTTTCAAAATACTTCAGGAGATTGGCCGAGGAATAGACCAGAACCGCCAGCATGGTGCCGACAAAAAAAGTTAGAGTCAAGACAAAAAGAGCGGCGAGCGCCTGAAAGGGAGACCTCTTGATATAATCTAGGGCGGTTTTTACATGAATGTTCATTTAGACTTCCTCGACCTTGACTTTGATTTTAGGCTTCTCTTCTGATTTTACTCTAGTCTGTCCAACCAGTTTTCCATCTTTAAGTTCAATGACTCTTTTTTTGAGTCTTTCCACAACGTGTTTGTTGTGGGTCGCCATAATTACCGTTTTTCCCTCTTTATTAATTTTTTCGAACAGTTCCATTATCGCATCGCCCGTCTCCCAATCCAAATTCCCGGTCGGCTCATCGGCCATAATTAATTTCGGATTAATCACCAGAGCCCTGGCCAGAGAAACTCTCTGAAGTTCCCCTCCTGATAGTTGGGCCGGGAAAAGCTCGCTCCGCTCGTCTAGCCCCACCAATTTTAAAACTTGATTAACCCTGGCTTCCCATTCGTCCGGGCTAACCCCGGTAACGGCCAGGGGCACTTCAACATTTTCTCTGACGGTCCGTTCGGAAAGAACCTTATAATCCTGGAAAACAACACCGATTTTTTGGCGTAAATAGGGGACTTTTTCTTGAGATAAGCCGACAATGTCTTCTCCGTCAAAAACTACTTGACCGGTATCGGGTAGGATTTCTCTTAAGATGAGTTTTAGAAGGGTGGTTTTACCGGCGCCCGAGGGGCCGGTGATGAAGACGAATTCGCCTTTTTTTACCTCAAAAGAGACATCGACCAAAGCTTTTATCTCGCCAAAGCTTTTGGAAACGTGGGCAAATTTAACCATACTTTACCAGGGTAGCAGATGAAGAAGTTTTACTCAACCACTTTGATTTTACCGACGTCCATGAGCCAACCCGCTTCTCTGGCGGTTATGGTTTGTCCCCAGACTTGAACTTTTTTGCCGGCGAAGCTTTGAAGGTCGATAACGGTTGAGGTCAAATAAACGTTTTGGGAATCTCCTCCAGTTCTTACCAAATGATGGGTCCCTTCGCCGTCGACCCCGCCCTCTTCCAAGACACCCTCGGCCGTATCTTTAAAGGTGGCTTCATCGGCGAGCCCCGCCTCTTTCGGTCCGGTTTCTGCTCCCGGGACGCTCGGCGCTGCGCCTCCCAAGCTTCTGCCCGAAAGAAGCCAGCCTGTCCCGACTCCCGCCATTACCACCAAAACGGTGCCGACGATTAACGGCAGGTTGGATTTGAAATCAAACTTGGGGAACTTCTTTAAAACCGATGTCGGGATGCTTACTGGAGGTTTTGGTGTTGGTATTTGGGGTGTTCCTTGTTGTTCCATGCCTTCCAATATAACACTATTTCTTTACCGTTTTCAATTCCGATTCTATAAACTCTTCGATCTCCCCATCCAAGACCCCTTCCGTATTTGATGTTTCTATATTTGTCCTTAAATCCTTGACCATCTTATAAGGATGGAGAACGTAGGAACGGATTTGGGTCCCCCATGAGGCGGGCCGATATTCCCCCTTAAGCTCTTTTTTGGTTTTTTGCTGCACCTCTTTCTCGCGAATCCAAAGCTTGCCTCTTAGAAGATTGAGCGCGTTTTTCCGGTTTTGTTCCTGAAATCTCTCGGCTTGGGCGGTTACTACAATTCCTGTGGGTTTGTGGGTGAGCCGCACCGCGGTTGAAACCTTCTGGACATTTTGTCCGCCTTGGGAAGAGGCCCTAAAAAACTGCCAATCCAAATCTTCCTCTTTTATTTCGATATCGGGCAAGTCTATGTCAGAAAGTTCCGGCAAGACTTCGACCAGGGCAAAAGAAGTCTGTCTAAGTTTATCCGCGTTAAACGGAGATTGCCTAACGAGCCTATGGGTTCCAGCCTCGCCTTTTAGATATCCATAAGCATAATTTCCTTCTACTTTAAAAGTCGCGCTTTTTATTCCGGCCTCTTCTCCTTCGCTGTAGTCAATAGTCGTCGTCTTCCAGCCGCGCCTTTCGCAATACCTTAAATACATTCTAAGGAGCATGTTTGCCCAATCCATGGCCTCGGTTCCTCCCTGGCCGGCGTGGATGCCCACAATGGCATTTTTTCCGTCGTACTGCTCGGCGAGAAAAGAAACCAACTCGAGTCTCTCAATGTCCTTTTCGGCTTGGGCAACTTCGGCCAGATTTTTAATTGCCGAGACGGTTGCCGTTAGCTGGTCAACCTCTTTGAGTTCTTTTGTGACAGAGGAAAGTTCCTGGAGGGTTTTTTTGGCTTTTTCCGGGTCTTTCCACAGATTGACATCCCCGGCTTCGGCCGATAGAATCGTCAACCTCTCCTTTTTTTGGGGAAGATTGAGGCCATCTTTAAGCTTAGTCAGACGCGAGGACAATTCTTCGACTTTAGACCGAATGTCTTGCATGATTGAAGTATAACGTAGGTGAACCTGAAATTTAAGGCTTACAAATCATTTGGCGGACTTTGGCGGATTCGGAAGGGTCAAGACTCTGAAAAAGATTAATCGCATCCTCAATGGTCGGGTCTTCCTTGGCAACGGATTGTGGAACCTCTTCGGTTACTCCCAGAACCTGGACCAATTTTGCTCTGCCCGCATCGAGGGCGGCTTGGATTGGCTGGGGAGCGTTTTTCCAGCCGGCGAGTTCGGTAAGGACGGTTCGACCGCCAACGACCAAGAAACCCTCAAAAATAAGCGCCAAGAGAAAGCCGAAAAATAGTCCGAAAAGACCACCCTTTATCGACCAGCCGAGAAGGTGCCTTCTAAATGAAGCCAGGGATAAAACCAAAAGGAATAAAAGGACGATGATGGCGCCGGCTTGGAGATAGGAAGTGGAAAGATTAAGATTGCCAACGTTAAATTGGAAGGAACGACCAAGGATTTGGGCAAAATCCATATCCTAATAATGATATCACAAGGAGGAGGCTGAGGTCTCTAAATTGTTTAGGTCGTTATCGACCGAATCCAAACTGGTAGCGTCGAGTTCACCCTCAATGACCGAAGGATCGTCCGAATCCGATACTCCGGCCGGCGTTGGCGTCGGCGTAAAGTAGCTGACCGGAACTATCCCCGTCGTGGGAGCTCTCCCCCCATTTTTAAGAATATAATAAGAAGCGGCCGAGGCCGCTATCACTAAAAGGATTAGGGCGACAAGAACCGTGATTTGGGCTATTCCTTTTTGTCTCATGGCGTTGGGCTGGGTGAGGCCTCCTCCTCTTCCGGCTTAATTATAACCTTCAGGGCTTTAAAAGCATTGTGTACGGCCTTTCTTGCCGCTTGAACCTTCTCAACAACAGCCTTGACATCACTTTTGAATGTCCTAACCGCCCCGCTTACGTTTTCGCCCAAGTGCTCTTCATCCGTAATTTCTATAACGTAGGTTTTCCCGGCTTGGGTATCAATCGCCGATTGGGCGGCGGCAATGGCGGCGTCGGCAGCGGCAATGGCGGCACTGGCGGCCGTGACGTCTTGACCTTCGGCGGCGGCTTTATCGGTTCTCGTCTTAATCTTGGCCAGAATTTCGCTCAGCCTTGAGAGAACCTTATTCCAGTGCTCAACCCATTTTTCGTTATGTTTTTCCATATTTTGGTCAATTCTCGCAACAACCTCTCTTTTCTTTTCGTCCCTTAGCTCTTGAAGCCTTTCTTTAAATTGCTCTCTTTCTGTTTTGGCTGCCTCCAAAGACCTTTTTCTCTCCTCCTCTATCCTCTGCAGGGCCTCTTTATTCACCCGCCTGGCTTCCTCTAATGCGTTTCTCCCGGTCTCCTTTAGCGAAGCCGAGTCGGTGCTGGTTTCTTCGGAAAGAACGCCGGTCTGAAGAGTAACTCCTAGCCGTTTCGGAAGATTTGAATCGGGGGCAATATTATTAGCAATAAGAACGAGGGTCACAAAAAGTGTCGCTAGACTTTCCACTATTAATCATTAAAGGGTTTGCCAAGCCCGATGTCAAGTTAAGGGGAAGGAGAAGGAGCTGGGGAAGTGGTTGGACTGGCTGAAGGCGAAGCGGTCGGGCTTGAGGTTGGCTTGGGTGTGGCGGTCGGCGAGGGTTTGGCCGTTGCCCCTTTTCTCAGGCCGGTGACGATAAGGACGTCGACGCTCTGGGTCGAAGAGGTTTTGACGTCCACGTCTTTATAAACTTCTTCGAGCTTCTTGGTTATTTCATCTTTGATGGCTTGGGAGACGCTTTTCCCAAAAGTAACGGTTGTCTTGGTAGCGTCCTGACTCGAGGCATTTCCCGCTTTAATATCGGAGTATCCCAAAGTCTTCAAAACCCCTTGGAGGTAGGCCGCTTCTCCGGGAATTCCGGTGCCGTTTTGAACTTCGATAGAAATGTCTTTTTTATTTGCCGGAGTTGCGGTCGGAGTTGATTCGGGCGTTGAGGTTTCGACGCCGCCAACGGTCGGCGAAGGCAAAGTTTCCTCTTCTTTTGCTCCTCGGCTAAAGAAATAGATTCCTCCCCCGCCAAGAATAAGGAGTCCGATAACAACGAAAAGCCATTTATTCGATTTTCCTTTGGGCTTAGGCTGGGACAGAGGAAAACCGACTTCAGGGGCGGCGGGAGGAGTATTTTCTTCTTGAGCCTTGACGGCCTCTTCCTGATTTGTCTCTTCCATAATGGTGGCGAGAGTATAAAGTAGGAAATATAGGGTTGTCAAGAGGGGCTAGTCTTCTGGGTCTTCTTCCTTTTCTCCTTGTCACCCAAGTCGAAAAATTCAAGCAGAAAGGAATCCTTGAGGTCGGGGTCATGGTTAAAGGGGTTATTTACAACTAGTCACCCAATTCCTGCAGCAAGTCCTCGCCTACCTCCAGGGACTTCTTTAGGATAATCTGTAAATTTCCTTTCTGTGTCCGATTCTTAAAATTACAATGTTTTTCCCGTCCAGGTCGAAGATAACGCGATAATTTCCTACCCTCCATCTATAAGTTCCAATTCGAGGATCAATTAATTTTTTCGCGTAAGAAAGGGGTTTTTGGGAGTAAGTCTCAATCTTCTTTTTAATTTTCTTTTTGGCAACGGGGTCCAGTTTTTTGACGTCGCGAACGGCGGATCTTGTATAAAGGAGCCTAAACGGCATTAGACCTCCCCGAAGGCTTGCTCGTGGGTAAACACGTCTTTCTTTTTATATTCGGAGCGTGCCCTCTTTATACTGGCAACGTACTTTTTGTTGGTAAGAGCAAGTAAATCCTCAAACAAGTCTATATTGACAAGGGCCGATGTAATTTTCCCTTTTCTGGCAACTAAAAAGTAGTCCTTCTTTTTAGAGACCTCATTAACTACATCAGCCAAATTGTTACGAAGTACTGTAGAGTTTACAATATTCATGTCAATTTCAATTGTACATCAGGGATGTACTTTGTCAAGCGGAGGGTAGCTGCGGATAATGGCATTTTTCCACTTTTTGCCAACAGAATATTTATTTAGTCCCAAAAATCTTTTTCGCCTTTTCGTAGTACTTCATAGCAGGAATTTCTTCCAGCCAATCAGGCACCGGTCCTAAACTTTTCAAATATAAATACAGGGCAACCTCATCCGCAAATTTCTCACTTAGACTAGCCCTTAACTCAAGGGGTACCCTGCTAATCCATTCCCTATAAGTATTTTCTGGTATGTAATTTTTCACTTCTCCTTTTTGAATTAAATCTTGGGCGATTATTAAGCGGAAATTTAGATACCAAAAATCTGACCACCAATTGGAAACAGACTGTCCTGAAAGATAATCTTCCGAAAAATCGGAAGGGTTTTCTCTTATTTTGTCCGTTATAAACTCAACTAAATGTTCTCCCTCTTTTTGTGCTTTGATAAGTTCTCCAAAAATCTGCTGCTCACTTCTAAAAAATTCTTCCCAACTATTGTAATAACCTTGTTCTTCAGGAGGAAAAGATATATTTCTTTGAATCTCCGATAATCTATACACAGGTTCAGACAAAAACATCATTCCCGAAAAAGACCATCTATTGTTGCCGTAAAGATGGGCAAGAATTTCCCATTCTTCTTTGCTTAATTGACTAGAATCGTGGATATTGGAAAATATCCAATACCGATAATAAGTATTGTCAATACTTCTACCATCAACTCGTTGACTACGAAGAAGCCTCCTTTCACCCACTTTTGTCGCCTCTGGTATATAAGTATCTAGAAATGCATTTAGCCGAAATATGTATAAATCTAAAAGTTCTGTTGGCGAAAGAAACTGAACCAATCCTAATCTATTATCAACGTCCATTGCATGTACAGATTCGTGTACTGTGATATCCCCAGCCAACTCATCATAAAATTCCGGTTTGCGGCCTTGCGTCAAGACTCCCAATTCTAGCTTGGCAGTAGCGGTAACTTCTTCAAAAACTGCGTGTCCCCAAAAGGGAATTTGTGCCTCATCATTTGCGGGCAAAAGATAAACCTTTGTTTGCGGCGGAGGTCCAACTTGAGTTAGTGCTTTTTGGACCAGAAGGGACAATCTTTGTACATCCTCTAGATCGGTATCTTCAGGAAAAAGGACGGAGAAAGTAGAGGAACACTCTCTCTTGCCGGCTTGGGAATATATTCTTGAAAGATTCTCCGGGGTTGTTGGCCATTTATCTGGACTTATAACCTCATCGCTAAGCGACCTACATTCTAGGTTGAATCGCAACCCCTGAGCAATTTAGCTCTCTCAAGAATACTTCATTGGGAGTGAAATATCCAAGACATTTTCTGGGTCTTGAGTTTATCTCCTCCACACATTCATCAATCTC
>Ga0209211_10008259_pt1 | contig 14292 bp, 17 predicted proteins | sample RifGroA2_FD_183992 | JGI IMG/M metagenome (GOLD analysis project Ga0209211, IMG submission 183992) | Groundwater microbial communities from Rifle, Colorado, USA - Groundwater A2 (SPAdes) (version 2) | ecosystem: Environmental > Aquatic > Deep subsurface > Groundwater | place: Rifle, Colorado...
CTAACAGCCGTCAACAATCAGGAAAACGCAAGCCGCTTCGGGAGATGATCTGCCCGTGAGCGGCTTTTTTTGTGCGTCGTCCTTATTGCGTCAAGAGGATTTTTTGCAACTCGCACAACAACGTCCCCTTCGATCACGAAAGGTGCTAGAAAAAAGCAGTAAAGCATAGAAAAAATTGTATAACAATCGGGTCAACCTGACTGCGGGAAGCTCGGCGGCGCTGCGCGGGAAGATCATTGGCGCGGTCAGGTTACCCGTAGCGTTACACAAGGAGAATATAAGGGAGGCAACATGGACGAAAACGGATTCGAATCACAACATGCTGGCGGGAGATCGCCGTCAGTGGACGAAATATTTAAGCTCCTTACGGAGGAAATCAAGGATATTAATGATAAAGAGAGACTAAAGGGCTGGACTCCATGGGTAATCCTCGCCAGTATGATCAGCGCCTCCTGGATAATTGTCCAAGATGTCTGGACTGGTGGACACTCATGGCCCCGGGTGGTAGCCGTCTTCATTCTTACAACTGCTGTATTAAAAATAATATGCATGGCGGCCAAAACATTGGACGATTTGGCTACCCGACGAAACAAAAATACCTTCCAACTACTACACTCTCAAGCATCAGCTGTCAGCATTCTGGCCTCTTCATTGTGGTCCAGTGCGATTGCTTGGTCATGTTATTTGTTTCAATCACATGCAAGTAAAGCAATTTTTGTCGCTGCAATGGCCTTTTATGTCATAAAGACAATTTTTGAGTTTGCGATTACAATAGTCGTATCTCTTAGGCTGCCACTACCTCTGTCTAAACCAAATCGTCCAATTATGTTCGCAGCCATTTTGGGCGTCTTTATCGCCACACATGTTCTAATGGTTTTTGGCGTAATTACCAGTGACGTTCAGTCTTCAATCATCTTGATCGACATAAGGATTGGATCTTTGTTGGCGCTTACAGCTTATGGAATCACCCTACTCGCTCGTTTACCAGATCATTCAACACTCCGGGAGTCCTTGACTGAGATTAGAAGAAATCTCGTGCTTGGAGAGACGTCAATTGATGAGACTTTGCACGGCGCCCGTGTTGCACTACAGGGCATGTGGCTCTCAGACATTGTCAGGGATGAAACGCGTATTCTCCTCGGATATATTAGTAGCGTACGTGGCGAGTATGACGATTGCTTACGCCAAATGAAGGCTATACGCGAAGCAGGTGCCTTAGACGCCAACAAAAGGCCCTCCAGCGACGATCTTATTGCACTAGCACTTCCGAACATACTAGATGTGTTAAAGGGCTATGAATCACGAGTCATGGCTATTGCGGGGGAATATCACGAGCTTTTTAGCAAAGTCCGTAATCGGCTAACAATTTTGACAAAGAGTTGCAAAATTGCTTCCAATGATCTTGACAGATTAGTGGATGAGATTAAGCGGGCACAGACACCGGTGGATCAGCTTCAAAAACAATATATTGAAGAATATTATAAGCTGCAGAATGTCTGGAACGCTTGGTTTCCTGAAAAGAAACGGGATCACAAACCGTTTAGGAAACACCAAGAGGTAGAGTAGAGAAACCATTGGGGTCTTGACTTTCTGACATCTGGGTTGTCCCGATTTCTTCGCAGAGGGAAACCATTGGGGTCTATCATGGGATTATTGCAGATGACAGCCACCCCTGAAAAAGTTAATATCTAGCTCGACGGGGGTGTGGCTCTTGGGGCCAGTGGCCTGTTTATTCAGACTCACTTCGACCTGAAATGCCGCCCCCGTCATTTGCATCATCCGGCGGGTCTACCGGGATGGTGCCGAAACCGTGGCTCTGTAAATAGACGAGACCCGAGGATGATTCTTTTCATCTTGTCTAAGGAGCCATCATGTCAAAGAATGTTTCCCCTCTTGAGCTTCGCGTAGGTGTCGATGTCGGCTGTTATAGCCACAATGTTGCCATTGGCCTGTCCTCTGGCGAGATCCTTGACGAATTCGAAGTTTCGCACAATCCGGAAGGTTTTCATCTTTTATTCTCACGGATTGAAAAACAACAGCTCAAATACGATTGCCCCGTGTCGGTTGCAATGGAAGGGTTCAATGGCTATGCTCGTCCATTGGATACTCTGGTAAGAGGCCGCGATTACCGGCTTTTCAATGTCAACAACATGAAACTGGCACGTTTCAAGGAAGTATTTCCCGGTGCCGCCAAAACTGATAGAATCGATGCCCGTAAGTGCCTGGAACTATTTCAACTTCGCGACATTTTGCCACTTGCCAAAGATGCTCTCCAGGAAGTGGCGGCAACCCCAGTGGAAAATGAGATCCTCAAGCGTCTCACCCGACGCCGTCGTCGTTTGGTAAAAGAGAGGGCTCGTGTTCTCAGCAACATGCAGGGTGACCTGCAGGCTGTTTGCCCTGGGCTTTTAGAGATAACCGGAGAAGCCGGCAACCTCTGGTTTCTTCGCCTTCTGACCAGTACAGACAGCCTGATAAAATTGGCCAAACTGCGTCGTGTTACGCTTTTGAAGATTGCCGGCGTCGGGGCCAAATATGCTACGACCATTCAGTCGTGGCAGAAGCGCGCTCATTTTAGCCATGAAGCTGAATTGGTTGGCGAAATGATCCAGGAAGACGCCTTCCGAATCCTTGAACTCACCGACAAGATCAACGTCATTGAGGCGAAGATTGAAGATGTTACCAGCCGCTCAATGATCGCTCAAAAAATCTCTACTATTCCTGGTTTTGGTCCCGTGTCAAAGTCAGAACTCGCTGGAGAAGTAGGCACGATAGATCGCTTTAAAAATGAGGCCGGGTTGGCGCTTTATCTTGGCATGGCCGCGCTTGACAATAGTTCCGGCAAACAAAAAGGCACTAAAACCCCCAAGCATGTCAACATTAGGGCGAAAGCAGCGATGATGGTTGCTGTAGATCGGCACCGCAAATGCGTACCCGAGTCACAACACTACTATGAGAAAAAGCGAGCAGAAGGCAAAAAACATAATCAGGCAGTGCGAGCTTTGGGGCGACACCTGTGCCGGGTAATCTTCAAAATGCTTACACAGGAAAAAGATTACGAAATCAGAAAATAGGCTCTTTTTTTCTTGAAAATTCCGGCGGGATGTTCAGGTCTTGAAAAGAGAGTTTTTTTTTGCGTCTTGATATTCTTATTTTTTTTGCAAAAAAATCAACAAACCTCAGTGGGCGTGCGCGGTGGTTTCGTCCAGACGCTCGGCGACCCAGGCGTTGAGGCTTTTACCCGCGGCCCGTGCTGCAATATAAGCCCTGCGGTGCAGGTCCGGGGAGAGACGCAAGACGAACTTGCCGGTAAACGGTTTTTCCGGGGCCTGCCCAAGCTGGGCGCAGAAGTCCAGGTAATCGTCCACCGAGTCATGAAACGCCTGCCGGACTTCCTCAACCGTGGTTCCCTGAAAGGTGATGACGTCACGGGTATTGATGACGTCGCCGTGAAAAATACCAGCCTCGTCGTCAAACTCAACCTTGCCTGCATATCCCTTGTATTCCATCATGGCGCTTGCCCTCCTGCTTCAATAAATCTCCGGACAGAGACCACCGCGCCCCGGTCTGTTTCTTTTCGTGGATGCGGGCGGTGAAAGGTGGCCTTGGCTCCGTTGAGCAGAAATCGAATCCGGGAGCCATTTCCCTCATACCGCTCAGCCCCCATGGCCACGAGCAACGCCTCGATGTCATCCCATGGAATATTGGACCGAACGGGATCGGCAAAGATGGCTTCCAGGGTTTTGCGGTGTTTGCTATTCACGTCTATTTAGTATCATAATTGGATACTATTGGCAAGCTGATTTTTTGCTGCATTCTGGAGGCCCGTTTTTTTAAGAATTAAACCTGCTGCACCGGGCCGGGGTACTGGGCCAGCAAAACATCGGCGGTTAACAAGGTGATACCCTCGACAGTCGCTTGTGCAACAAGGATGCGGTTGAACGGGTCTTTGTGGAGGAGAGGCAAGCTGTCGATAAAAACGGAATGCTCACTGGTAATGGTCAATTCTTTATAACCATTGTCCAGCAGCCCTCTGCGCAGCACTCTCGCATCCACCTGAAAATCGGCACGCCCAAGGCTGCGTTTGATGACAATTTCCCAAAGACTGGCCGCGCTGAAAAGCAGGTCGTTTTGCGGGTCTTCCATCAGTACGCGGGCCTTGGCGGGTAACTGGCCGGGAGACCCGGCCGCCCATAGCAACAAGTGGGTGTCCAGCAGCAGCTTCATTCTGCACCACCAAAAAGCAGTTTGATTTCCTCGCTGCCCATGCGATCAAAATCATCAGGAATGGTAATCTGGCCCTCCATGAAACCCAGCCTCCTGACATGTTCCGCTGAGGGGGCATCCAGCCGAGTCACCTTGACCAACGGTTTTCCCGCCTTGGCAATAATGAAGGAATCCCCCTTTACCGCCTGATCTATCAGGCGCGACAGTTGAGTCTTGGCTTCGTGGATGTTGATCGTTTGCATAAGGCGCCTCGTTAAACTAAGTTTTGTTAGTTTAGTTTAAGTGAGGTTGAGGGGCGGCTCAATATGTTTTTTGGGCGATCTCGTTTTTCCCAGCTTGCATGTGCGGGAATAAGGGAACGCCCATCCGTTTCTTGCTGGGGTGAGGGCCTTAGCGGGATGGCACTTGATATTATACAACCGGTAAAGACGACAGAAAAGGCTGGGGTATCTTTCTCCGCAGCCTATGAACGGCGATACTACGAAAAACAATTTGCGGCGTAAATGATTTGGTATCCATTATTTACGACCGATATCAGCGAGCCTTTAAAAGCAGCGATCGCCTCTGCTTGATGTTGGCGTAAAAAAGTTGCTTTACTTTTTGTTTTAATATACAAGGTTATCAACTTGTTGTTCACTTGTAACGATCAATGACGGAGGATATAGGCATGGGGAAATCGCTGGTTGAGATGGCGGCAGAGCTGGTTCAGTCGCAATGTGCTGCAAAGGCTATGAGTACAGAAGAAATGACCCAGGCGTTGCAGGCAACCTTCAATGTATTGCAGTCATTGCAGGAGGGTGAAGCAAAACTTCAGGCTGGGATTTCAGAAGTAACTTCCGGGGCTGTGACTTCTCCTGGCATGACCCCGGAAAAATCCATCCAGAAGAATAAGATAGTCTGTCTGGAATGCGGGCAGGAATTCAAGATGCTGTCGCCAAAGCATCTGCGCTCCCATGAGCTGACCGGCCGGGAGTACCGGGAAAAATGGGGCTTGCCCTTGCGGCAGCCGCTCTGCGCAAAGTCTCTTTCCGAGCGACGCAAGAAAGCGGGCAAGGAGCGTGGTCTGCCGGACAATTTGCGCAAGGCCATTGCCAAGCGCAAAAAAAATGGTAAAGCCAGGAAGTCGGCTGCCGAGAAAAAATAGCCTTCTGTCAGGAAAGCAGGTTGTTTCTCAAGGAGAGCCTCTGACCTCAAAGTCGGGGCCCTCCTTTTTTCGTCAAGGGCAGAAAAGATCTGCTCGTCACATGTAAGATTGCGGGTACGCGTTCACCAAACGCACCCAAATTTCAGGTAAACACAGAACTGTAAGCGTTCAGCAGTGCCGCAGATGCGCGAAAGAGGCCTGTTCGCTATACATACGGTATGCGACCAGGCCGATGACAAAGCAGATGTGGTGCTGCTGAACGCTTACGATTGCGGCGCCTCACGGCCGGGGATGGAGGTTGACTTTTTTTCTAATAAGCTGCATAGTCCCGGTGTTTTTTGCATCTTTTATAGCTTGTTGTATAATTCAAATATTTTTTGTCGCGGTTGCCACGCTTACTGTTTCGCTACGGTAATCTGTTGCTTTCAGGGCAGCGAGTTTCTGTATTTTTCCTTTTTTGCGAGTGTATCATGATCGGCATTTTTGATTCGGGTGTGGGCGGAATGACCGTGGCCAAGGCGGTTGAACAGCTTATGCCGCAATATAGCATTGCCTATTTCGGCGATCTGGCCAGAACCCCCTATGGCTCAAAAAGTCCGGAAACGATTATTGCCTATTCCCGGCAGAATACGGAGTTTCTTCTGGGCCAGGGGGCGAAGATCATCATCGTGGCCTGTAACACCGCCGCCAGCGTGGCCTCCGAGATCCTCCAGCAGGAGTTTTCCGTGCCCATCTTTGAGGTCATCACCCCGGCGGTGAGCAAAGCCGTGGCCACCAGCCGCTCCGGTCGGATCGGAGTGATCGGCACCAGGGCCACCGTCAAGAGCGGGGTGTATGAAAAAAAGATTCTGGCCGAGCAGCCGGGATATACCGTATATTCTCAAGCCTGCCCCCTTCTCGTCCCCCTGGTAGAAGAAGGCTGGCTGAACAAACGGGAAACGAAGATGATTCTCCGCCGTTATCTTCAGCCTCTCCGGCTGAGGCAGGTGGACACTTTTGTTCTGGGCTGTACCCATTATCCGCTTCTCAAGGATTTGATCCAGTCACGCATCGGCAAACGGGTGACGATCATTGATTCCTCCGAAGTGGTGGCGGAAAGTGTCTCCCTTTTTCTGAAAAGTAACCCGCTTATCGAGCAGCAGCTTGAGAGAAACGGGGAAAGCCATTATTATGTTTCCGATGTAACCGATGCGGCGATGGATATAGCCAGAAAGGTTTTTGGCCGACCAATTTGCCTGGAAAAGGTTGCTTCTGATATTTCCAGCAGGAGTCATTTGTCATGAAACTTGTTTATTTCTCCGGCAAGGCGGTTTTCTTTTTGTTGCTTGGCGTTATGTCCCTGCTGCTTCTTCCCGACTTCGGACAGTGTGCTGCCTTGACGCCTCTGGAGCTGGCCAAGAAACTCCAGGTCCGCTATGAAGAGACCAGGACCATGTCCGCCGAGTTCAAGCAGACCACCTCGGTGCCCATGAGTACCAGAAAGCGGTTGGGTGCAGGCAAGATGGTGATTTCCAAGCCCGGCCGCATCCGCTGGGATTATCTCACCCCGGACCGGCAGGTGCTGATCAGCGATGGCAAGAAGGTTTCCATGTATCTCGCCGATTCCGCCCAGATGATGGTGCAGCCTGTTTCGCAATATATCAATTCCGATGTCACCTATGCCTTTTTTGTCGGCACCGGCAATATCGCCCGCGATTTCAAGGTGCTGCCGCCGGAAAGGAAGGAAGACGCGGGGATGAAGGCGATCAAGCTCGTGCCCAAGACTGCGCATCCGCAGGTCGATTACCTCCATGTCTGGATCGACGACAACTTCCTGGTGCGCCGACTTGAGATCGTCGATCATTTCGGCAGCATAACCAATCTTGTCTTTGAAAATATCAGACGGAATGAACCGGTCTCTCCTGATGTTTTCGTCTTCACCCCGCCGTTGGGCACAGAAATCATCGAGCAGTAAAAAAACGTTCTGCAGCACCACATCTGCTTTGTCATCGGCCTGCTCGTGTGCAACAGCACACTTCGCCGGCCTCTTTGTCGGACACTTCTGCCGACGACTGACACGCGCATCTGCGGCACTGCCGAACGTTTTTTCTTTTAAATAATTTCATAGGTGGAGAGGAGTTTCCTGTCGGGCAATGTTTTCGCGGGTTTGGCTGCGTCGTTCCGCCCAGGGAAGGGCGGGACAGCAGACGCCTCGGAGGCGGACAGGAGGTCCGCCGAGAATGAGCGAAAGCATTGGCCGGCAGGAAACGGGTTACTTGCCGATAACCCTACACCGCAAGGCGGGGTGAGATGCTAAAATGATCATGAGCAACAAGGATGGCTGAGAACACAGACCAGTCGCGCTCCCCGTTTCATCTGGGGTTGATCGCCATGCCCTGGGCGCTTTTCAACCGGCCCTCGGTCCAGTTGGGGGCGCTCAAGGGCTATCTGGCCCAGGCCGAGCCGGATCTGCAGGTTACCTGCCTGCATCCCTATCTGGGGCTGGCCAAGTCCCTTGGCTTTGAGCTTTATCAGGAAATCTCCCAGGATGTCTGGCTTTGTGAAGGGCTGTACGCCGGGCTGCTCTTTCCGGAACAGCGTGGGGTGCTGCGCCCCTTTCTTGCGAAGAGACTCAGGCAGTGCAAATCGGTGGGTGGGCAGGATATTGACCGCCTCTGGGAGAAGGTGGCTGCGCATCTTAAGTACTGGCTTGCCCGGCAGGAGTGGGGGAAGTTTGATCTGCTGGGGTTTTCCGTCTGCTTTAACCAGCTGCTGGCCTCGCTTCTGGCGGCCAGGCAAATTAAGGCCTTGCAGCCGCGGCTTCCCATGGTTTTTGGCGGCTCTTCCTGTGTGGCGGAGATGGGCAGTTCTCTGCTGGCAACCTTTCCCTGGCTCGATTATGTGGTGCATGGCGAGGGGGAGCTGCCCCTGGCGAATCTTTGCCAGGTGTTGACCGGGCAGCAAACCGCCCTGGCTCCTCAGATCATGGCCCGAACCCGGCAGATCAAGGAAGAGGCTTTTTCCGGCTGCCAGTTCAAGAGCCTGTCCGAGTTGCCGATCCCCGACTATGCTGATTATTTTCTTGACCTGCGTCGGGAGTTTTCTGGGGAGCCCTTCGTGCCGGAGCTGCCGGTGGAATTTTCCCGGGGCTGCTGGTGGGGGAAATGCACCTTCTGCAATCTCAATCTCCAGTGGCATGGCTACCGGGGCAAGAGTGCGGCGCAGATGGAGCAGGAGGTGCTGAGTCTGTCCGAGCGACATGGCTGTCTTGATTTCAGCTTTACGGATAATGTTTTGCCTGGCCGCGAAGCCACAGCCTTTTTTGCCAGGATGGCCGCAGGTAAAAAGGATTTCCGTTTTTTTGCCGAACTCCGGGTCAACCAGAGGGGAGAAACCCTCAAAGGCTACCGGCAGGGCGGTCTGGTGGCGGTGCAGGCCGGGATCGAGGCTTTAAGCCAGGGGCTGCTTGCGCGGATGCGCAAGGGAGCCACGGTCATGGAGAATCTGGCCCTGATGAAGGAGAGCCTTGCCCTGGGTATCCGGTTGGACGGGAACCTGATTACCGGTTTCCCCGGGTCCACCGAGGCGGAGGTGGCGGAAACCCTGGCCAACCTTGAGTTTGTCCTGCCTTTCACCCCCCTGGCCGCCGCGACCTTTTTCCTCGGCCATGGCTCCGAGGTGGCTGAGAAACCCAAGGATTACGGGATCCGCGCCGTTGTCCAGCATCCTCACAATCGCAAGCTCTTTCCGCCGCAAATCTTGTCGGGTTTGACCCTGCTGCTCAACGATTATCGCGGGGATCGGGCCCACCAGCTTAGGCTCTGGCAGCCGGTGGTCAAGAAGATTCGCGATTGGCAGCAGTTTCACGAGGCCCGGCGCACTCCGGCCCATCTGGTACCGCCGCTTTCTTACCGTGATGCCGGCAACCTGCTGCTTATCCGGCAGGAGTTGCCCGGGCAGGCGACCCTGCATCACCGGCTGCGCGGCACCTCCCGGGCCATTTATCTTGCCTGTGGAAGCATGGTCGAATTCGCTGAACTTTCCCGCCTGTTTCCCAAGCTCGGCCCGGCGCAACTGACAACTTTTCTTGAGGAACTTACGGCAAAACGGTTGCTCTTTGCCCAGGGAACAAGGTACCTTGCCCTGGCAGTACACACCACTGCCACAGGAAACGAGTTATGATAAACACACAAAGGGCGGCCAGACAGCGCCCCGTAAAAACACTGGTGCTCGGCGGCTGCCGGAGCGGCAAGAGCCGCTACGCCGAACAATGGGTTGGCGAGAATTTTTCAGACATGGTCTTTGTCGCCACCCTGGAAGCGCGGAACGACGCGGAGATGGACCAGCGCATCGCCCTGCACCGGCAAAGCCGGGGCCTTGGCTGGTTGACCGTGGAAGAGCCGCTGGATCTGGCCGGGGTGCTGGCGAAAAACGAGACCGGGGCCGAGGCCTTTCTGGTGGATTGTCTGACCATGTGGCTTACCAATATGATGATGCAGGGCTTGGGCGACGAGAGGATCCAGGAGGAGGTTGGCCGGTTGTGCCAAACCGTGCGTGGACTGGAGGTCTCGGTGGTGCTGGTGGCCAACGAGGTTGGCCTTGGCATTGTGCCGGAATCACCCTTGGGCCGCCGCTTTCGCGATCTGGCCGGCTGGACAAATCAGCAGATGGCCGCGGTCTGCGGACAGGTGGTTCTGGTGGCAGCCGGTCTGCCCCTGCGGCTCAAAGGTTAACATGGAAACCAGCGTGCTCAGCGCCCAGGGCGCCCACGGCGGGGATATCCTCTCCATGGCCAAGCGGCTGGGCTGTGGTGTCGGCGACCTCATCGACCTGAGCAGCAATCTCACTCCGCTGGGCATGCCCCCTGGGCTGCGGGAGGAGTTGAGCGCAAGGTTGCCGGAAATCAGCTTTTTGCCGGAAAGCGGCAGCGAAACCCTGGTTCACCTCTTTGCCGGAAAATACGGCTGCAGCCCGTCGCAGGTTCTGGCGGGCAACGGCACCACCGAATTCATCTATGCCGTGCCGGGAAGCGTGCGCAGCAAACGAGCCCTGATCGTTGCCCCCACCTATGGCGATTACCAGACGGCCAGCGAGTGGGCCGGGCTTGCGGTTGACTTTTTCACCCTCAAGGCAGAGGAGGATTTCGCCCTTGATTTCAACCGGTTGTCCGCCCGTCTCACCGGGGGCGAATTGGTGTTTCTCTGCAACCCCAACAACCCCACCGGCAGAGTGTTGGCCAGCCGTGAACTGCTCGATTTCATCCTCGCCCATCCGGCCTCGGAATTTCTCATCGACGAATCCTACCTGCCCTTTGTGGGCGAGCCTTCCCTGGCCGGGTTTCCTCTGCCGGCCAATCTGTTTCTGCTCTGTTCCTCCTCGAAGATTTACGGCATCCCCGGCCTGCGTCTTGGTTTTCTTGTGGCCAACGAGGAGAAGATGGCCAGGTTTGCGGCGCACCGCAAGCCTTGGGGGGTGAATCGCCTGGCCCAGGTGGCGGGTGAGTATCTTCTGACGCATGGCGATGGCTATGTGCAGGCGGTGCGCGATTTTATTGAGCAGACCCGGCCAGGCTTTGTCGCCCGGCTGGCTGCCCTGCCGGGGGTGCAGCTGGTGCCTGGGGCGGCGAATTTCATCCTCTGCTGGTTGCGCGGGCCGCTGACCGCCCCCCGGTTGCGGGAGGGGATGCTCCGGCAACGCATCATGATCCGGGATTGCAGTAATTTTACCGGTCTGGATGCCCGTTATTTCCGGGTCTCACTGCAAGAGGCCGAACGTAACGAGCGGTGCTTGGCCGCGCTCGCCGGGATCCTCGGAGAAAGGCCATGAGAATCGCGATCATCTCCGACACCCACGATCATATCCTTAACCTGCGGGCGGCGGTGAAATACTGCAATGCCTACAGCGTGAGCATGATTGTTCATTGCGGCGACCTGATTTCTCCATTCATGCTCGACGAACTCGCCCGTTTCAGCGGGGCGGTGCATCTGATCTACGGCAACAACCTCGGCGATCAGCATGTCATCTCCCAGTCGTGCGGGCTGCGCTTTCCCACCATCAGCCACCACGGCATATTGGGTGCGGTGGAGGCAGGAGGGCTGAAGATCGCCTTTACCCATTATCCGCAGCTGGCCAGAGGCATCGCCTGCCAGGGCTTGTTCGATGTGGTATGCTGCGGCCATAACCACCGTCATCAGGTGGAAAAGGTCGGTGACTGCCTGCTGGTCAACCCCGGCGAGCTGCTGGGCAAGGACGAGCAGCCCGGCTTCTGCATCCTCCAGTGCGAAACCAGGGAAGTGGAAAGGGTGGAGGTCGGCTCCGCCATTGACAAGGATTGAAACGAAAAGAGAGAATTTTACATTCAGTGGCTGATAATCATGAAAAAACAACGTGTTGGTGAGGGTGATGACAATGACCGATGATGATAAAAGCTTTGCCGAGATGTTTCAGGAAACCGCAGCCTCCACCAAGGAACGGTTGCGGCCGGGCCAGAAGATCGAGGCTACCGTGGTGCGCATTGCCAAGGAATGGATCTTTCTTGATCTGGGGGGCAAGAGCGAAGGGTCGGTGGCCAGAAACGAATTCGCCGATGGTGAGGGCAACCTGACCGTGGCGGAAGGCGACCGGGTGCAGGTTTATTTCCTTTCCGAGAAGAAGAACGAACGGTTGTTCACCGCCAAGGTGAGCGGCGGTGCGGTGGCCGGTCATTTGGAAGAGGCCTGCCAAAACGGCATCCCGGTTGAGGGTACGGTAACGGGCGAGACCAAGGGCGGTTTTGAGATTAAGTTTTCCGGCAACATCCGGGCCTTCTGCCCCTTTTCCCAGATGGAGATGCGGAGGATCGAAAACGCCGAAGAGTACATCGGCAAGAAGTTCGCCTTCCGGGTCACCAAGTACAGCGAACACGGCAAGAACATCGTGGTTTCCCGCCGGGCTCTGCTTGAGGAGGAACGGGCCCAGCAGAAGCAGACCCTGCAGGAGTCCTTGGCCGTCGGCCAGACGGTCAAGGGGGTCATCACCTCCATCCGCGATTTTGGCGCCTTTGTCGATATCGGCGGGATCGAGGGGTTGATCCCGGTTTCCGAGATCGCCTGGGGGAGGATCGAGGATATCCACGAGCGGCTGGCCGTGGGCCAGGAAGTGACCGTCACCGTGTTCAAGCTCGACTGGGATCAGGACCGCTATTCCTTCAGCCTCAAGGATTCCCTGCCCGACCCCTGGGAGGGGATCGGCGCCATGTTCTCCGAGGGCAGCGTCGTCACCGGCAAGGTTGTCCGGCTCATGGAATTCGGCGCTTTTGTTGAGCTTGCGCCCGGCATCGACGGCCTGGTGCACATCTCCAAGCTGGGAGCGGGGAGGCGCATAAGCCATCCGCGCGAGGTCGTCCAGGTGGGCGATGCCCTTGAGGTGAAGGTCGACAGCGTGGACCCGGAGAAAAAGCGGTTGTCCCTCTCCTTGCCCATGCCGGCCAAGGCCGAGAGCCAGGAGGCCGGCAAGGCAGGGGGCAAAAAGGACAAGGCGGCGGGCGAGAGCGAAGGCCGGGACGATTTCCGTCAGTATATCGTGGAAAAGAAGAAGGAGGCCAAGCCCATGGGCACCTTTGCCGATCTTTTCAACAAGGGGCAGACAAAGTAAGGCTGGGCCGCAGCCTGTTTGCTGTTTCTCTCCCGGACCGGGAGAGTTTGCTCAGCGTCAGCAGCTGTCGTTGGGGTCCTGGCTGTTTGCCGCCCAGCGATACAGGTAGTCGTTGAGTTTTTGCGACTGCTCAAGAGTGATGGTGTCCCAGGCGCCGTTTTTGGCGCATTTCGGAGAGCGGGTTGCAAAAATCAGGTTCCAGCCCTTCGATGTCTTTGATTCCACCCAGAGAAAGGGGGCGCCTTTGTCGTTGTTACGTGAGTGACAGCCCTTGCAGACATTCCGGAAGAGTTTGCCGCCCTCGCCATAGGGGCGGCTTTCCCACTCCAGTGGGCCTTCGTCGAGAACCCGGCAGGTTTGGCTGGCTGCGTCATAGCGGGTTTTGGGGGTGGCCTCCGCCTGGTTGGCCAAGGCGGGAACAAGGAGCAGGGCGGCGAGGGAAAGGGCGAGGCGCTTCATGGAATCTCCTGAATGGTTACAATTCTGGGCAGCCGGAAATTTTGTGCCCTTGCCGAACAATTACGAACCTTGCGGTGCCTTGTTCCCGCATTACTGCCGCTGGCGGACGATCTCAAAAAGGATGACCCCTGCGGCCACCGAGGCGTTTAGGGAGTTAAGGCTCCCGGCCATGGGAATGGATACCAGCTCATCGCACTGCTCGCGGACCAGCGGGCGCATCCCCTTGTCCTCGCCGCCGATCACCAGGCAGACTGCGCCGGAGAATTTGGTCCCGTAGACGGTGTGCTTGGCCTCGCCCGCCGCTCCGTACACCCAGAAGCCTTTTTCCTTAACGGCCTGCAGGCTGGTGACCAGATTGGTGACCAGGCAGAGTTTCAGGTGAGCAAAAGCTCCGGCCGCGGCCTTGGCGGCGGTGGCGTTGAGCGGGGCGGAGCGGTCCTTGGGCAGGATGATGCCTGTTGCCCCGGCTGCGGCGGCGGTGCGGATGATGGCCCCCAGGTTGTGCGGGTCCTGGATGGAATCCAGCGCCACGATGAGCGGCTGCTCCTCTTCCTTGGCCTTCTTCAGCAATTCGTGCAGGCTGCAGGTGGCCACGGGCGCTGTTTTTGCCAGCACCCCTTGGTGGGTCTTGTCCGGGGAGCTGGGGAAACGCTGGCCCGGCAGAAAGCGGACCTTTACCCCTTGTTCCTGGGCCAGAGAGATGATCTCCTGAATCTTGGTCCCCCCCTTGCCCTGCTGGATGACCACCTCCCGCACCTTTTTTGGCTGCAGCCGCAGCAGTTCCAGGATGGGATGGATGCCCCAGAGGAGGTCGTCGTTGTCCGGCGGATTGCTCATAGTCTCTCCAGGAA